>Ga0115004_10001887_pt1 | contig 17357 bp, 16 predicted proteins | sample ArcticOcean_MG_C_10_FD_88737 | JGI IMG/M metagenome (GOLD analysis project Ga0115004, IMG submission 88737) | Marine microbial communities from western Arctic Ocean - ArcticOcean_MG_CB11_90 | ecosystem: Environmental > Aquatic > Marine > Oceanic | place: Arctic Ocean: Canada Basin | collected...
ACCTTTAATTCTATCAAGATCATACCTTGCCGAGAAATCATCATTTGCAGATAATACAATTCCCTCAACTTCTTTTCCAATACCTGGATGACATTTAAAAATATTTTTCATATAATTTCCCCTACTAAAGCTGACTTAATACAATCTTCCATATTTGCTAGTGCTGGTTGATAACCATAACCTCCAAGGATGTTAACTATTTTTGCTGAATTACTTAGCAAGTTTTTCCATCCGTTAGCTTCTCCAATTTCACGAGCATATTGATTATAGAAACATGTCCCTTCAAGTACTTTTGCACCAGAATTTTCTATTCTTTCAATAAATCCCATTCTTATTGAATCACTATAAACTTGAGGTGAAGTACATACTATAACTGGAATTTTAAATGTTTTATTATCACATAATTTTGCAACTTTATGCATTTCAATAATAGATAATTGTGGAGCAGCAAAAACCACGACATCAATTTTATCACCTTTTTTACCAAATTGGGATTTTAAATTATCTAAATCAGATTTGGTGATTTTATTTTTTTCTAAATGATTAAAGTCTTCTTCTTTTATATTTCTAGCCTCTGGAGTTATGCCATGAAGATGGAATAAAGGTGTGGATCCATAACTTGCCATTGCAGCACCCAAATGCTTCATTTCATCGGATGTAGGAATAATTTCCAATCCTTCTATTATAGGAACTTCCCAATATGATCCAGATTTTTTTCCAACTACGGCACCTAAAATTCCCCAATCTGTCAACTCTTTTGGTTGATCTTTTAAAGTAAATCTTTTTGTTGGGAACCTCTTTTCATCAAGATGAAGACCATACCTTGGTGTCCTTCCAGTTAATCCTGCCGCCAAAGCTGAAGGGCCACCCTCAAAGTTTGATCTAGCTCCACATGCACTATTTGAATAAATAACTACTCCGGTATCACCATAAGCAACATGTTCACCATATATTGGTGGCATAATTGTCTGATAATTAATACAAGTATTCGTCATTAAAATACCCATTGATGAGCAAGCTTTAATAGTCCGCCTATCAATATTAGCCATTTCTTCGGTTTGTCCCAATGGCCTATAATAATTTAAATCAACACCTCTAGGATCAGTTATCATTGGCACTACAACTTTTGTATCCATATCAGCTATTTTTTCTAAAAATAAGACACCTTCTTCTCCTATTGATTCTGGATCTACCATCATATGAACCTGATTAACATTAACAAAATTTTTAGCATCAAAAAAATTACCGACTTGAATTTGATGCTCTATTGCCCATTTTTTTGCTTCTCCCAATTCTCCATTTAGCATTGCTTTTTCTTCTTGATTTAAAATCATATTTTCCTCCATATTATTTTTAATTTAAATTAGTATTTACAAAAAGTAAAAAAATACATAACTTTATTTTATAAACAATTAGATATTAAAGAATTAATTTATGAAAAACAAAATTATATATGCAGATATTTTTGAAGTTAAAGTTACCGAAAAAACTACTTGGTTATTTATTAAATTAATAAATTATCAAAATATTGTTGGCTGGGGGGAAGCTACTCTTCAAGGAAAGTCAAAAGAAATATTTCTAATTAAAGATCAAATTTTTGAATTGATTTTAAATAAAAATTTCACTAGTCCAAAAGATTTAAAGCTAAATCTTCCTTTTCAAAATATAGTTCAGGCTTCAATTAGCTCTTCTATAATGCAATGTTTATGGGATATTCAAGGCAAAGTTGAGAACAAGACTATTTCTTCAATGTTTGGTAAAGAAAATAATTTAATTCAAACATATGCAAATTTTAATCGTTCAACATATGATAGATCGTTAAATGGAATTAAATTAAAAGCCTTAGAAGTTTTGAGAGATGGATATGAATTTATAAAGTTTGCTCCATTTGATGAGGTGGAACCAAGTATGAAAAAATCAGAAATGTTACACGCCATGCAGATGGGACTTAAAAGAATTAATGTTATAAGAGATGTTTTTGGCCCTCAAATTAATATAATGATTGATTGTCATTGGAGGTTCAATTATTTATCAAGCATAGAATTAATTAAAGAATGTGAGAGTTTTAACTTATATTGGTTAGAGTGCCCTATAATTGAACATTCAGAAAATATTAATAGTATAAAAAAAATAAGAGATAAGGCTAACAATCAAGGCATTAGATTAGCAGGGCTTGAAAAAAAAATATTGAAAGAAGGGTATATAGAGTTTTTAAAAGCTGGTACTTACGATGTTATGATGCCAGATATTAAATATGCTGGTGGCCCCGATGAACTAATTAACATTGAAAAACTATTTAATTTATATGAGGTTGAGTTTTCACCTCATAATCCTAGTGGCCCCATTGCTCACGGGCATACATTACAAATATGTTCTTCAATCAAAAATAATACATTAATGGAAACTCAATATAAAGAGACACCATTGTTTGATTTATTACTCAACGAACCAAATCCTAAAATAATTTATGGTAAATCTAAAGTTCCAGATAACAATAACGGCTTAGGAAATTCTATAAATGAAACTAATTTAAAAAAAGTTTGCAATTACTTTTTATAAACTAAATTTCATTGAATTCTCAGCAATCCCTGATATTCTAAAAAAAATTTATTTATTTCTTTTTTCATTTGTTTTGATATTTAAACTGATGAATATGAAATATCATATGTGTTAAGAAGATTTTTTAACTCTCGATATTTGAGTCATTATAGCTATTTCAATAACTGAAAGTATTTTTTTACTATAGACAAATTATTTTCGTACCCCATTCTATAACACCAATAAATTAATAAATCTGCATACATTGATAAATGACTTAGTTCCTAATAAATACTAAAATACCAAGAAAACAAAAAAGATTTACCTTTGGATTCAAAGCAAAACAATATATGGCATTTGATAATTTCCATCCCATACAGCATGAAAAAACTTGAGTAATCAATCATATGATCTGAATGTAAATGATTAAAAATATTGGTTATGTCTTTAGGGTGAAGACCATATTATAATAACCTTCCAAAAACTCTACCACCAAAGTCAATAAGTATTTTCTTATCTTCTAATTCAAATAAATACCCAGAAGAAGCTCTTCTTCTATTAGGTTCAGGAGACACAGCACAAGACAAATAATATTTAAAATTAATTTTTTTAAATTAAGTAGCTGAACTTATTGATTTAAGTTCAGCTATATAAAATACACTTAACTTAACTTAACTTAACTTAACTTAACTTAACTTAACTTAACTTAACTTAAGTTACATTTTTCCTGTTTTTTCAGTAAGTATTCTATAACTTTCATCCTGTTTTTGCATAATTTTTGTAGTGTCTTTACTAGTATTATAAACGATAGGATACTTAGTTTTATTAGAAATATCTTTCATACTAGAATGCTTAGAAGCGGCCTTCATTGCAGCTTCTAATTTTGCCATAATATCAGAAGGAACGCCTTTTGGAGCTCCTACAAAATGAAATGCCCCCGCTTCAACATCAATTCCACTTTCTTTAAGAGTACGAATGTTTGGAGCAGCAGAATGTCGATAACTTGCTACCGAAGCTATCAATTTTATTTTATCAGGATGCCTTGTATGAATACCGCCAGAAAAACTCATATCTACTTGTTTCCCTAAAATTAATTTAATCATATCAGCTCCTCCTTTTGCAGGAACATAATTAACTTTAAGTCCTTTTTCTGCAGCTATATATTTCATTAGCGCTTTTGAACCAGGAGATAACAACACGTATTTTACTGTTTTGCCTTTACTCCAATTAACGAATTCTTCAATAGTATTATATGGAGCGCTTATATGTGAAACTAAACCAAAATTAAACTGAGCAATAGTACCAACGTAATCTAAATGATCAATTTCTACTTTACATTTGCTATTTGTATGTCTAGCCCATGTGATACTGGATGATGGATCCATTAATAAACTATAGCCATCTGGCTTCATTCTTTTAACCTGCATAGCAGCCACACATCCACCTGCACCAGGTTTATTTATAACATTAACTTGTTGCCCTAACTCTTCACTCATTATTTTTGCCAGAACTCTTCCAACTGTATCAGTCCCGCCGCCTGCTTTGTAACCTATATAAAGCTTTATTGGTTTACTTGGATAATCTGCAGAAAAAGCAGATGATCCCAAAAAAGTGATTATTAAACCCATTATAGTTGATTTAATTAAATTTCTTAAAGTCATTATTTTAACCCCCAATTAAATTTTAATATTGTTGCAATACAATAATTTTCAATGTTTTTTATATTGCAAAAATTTTTATCAAGACATCAATTAATAATGTCCTGTTCTCTTAAAATATCTATTTCATTATCATTTATTCCAATCGAGTTTAAAATAGACTTAGTGTCTCCCCCTAAAATAGGGGGAGGATTTTCAGGAACAACAGCATTTTCATTTACCTTAAAACCTATGCTGGGCACTAAAAAATATTTGTTAATATTTTTGATATTTATTTTATTCCAAAGTTTTCTTTCTAAAAACTGTTCTTCAGATAGCACTTCTGGAAGAGTTCTTATTTTACCTGCTGGAACATTGAAATCATTAAGTAAGGTTTCTAAATATTCCGCAGATTGAGTGATAAAAATACCTTGGAGTTCTTCTCTTAACTTTTCTTTATTGTTTTTACGGTAGCTTTCAAGTTCCCATTTTTCTTTATCAAACACACTGATAGTATTTAGTGCATCACATAAAGCAAAGAATTGATGATCATTATTAGCTGCTAAAAGGATTGGCTCTGTCTTTGTGTTATACATTCCTGATGATGGTGAACCACTCTGAGCTTCATTACCCATAGGAGTTGGAATCCAGCCAGAATTTAAATGCTCTGTTACCAGATTAGCCATTAATAATAATGAGGTGTCCATCATAGAGACATCTAGTCTAATTGCTTTTTTATTTTTTTTTGTTTCGTGAAGAGCAGCCGTAATTGCAAAAGCTGCATTTAAACCTGTGGCATAATCTATATAAGGGGCGCCTACTTTGGTAGGGCCCGTTTCTTTTGTGCCTGTTATTGTCATTATACCTGTCATACCTTGAACAACGTGATCATAAGCTCCTCTTTTACTTAGAGGGCCATCTTGTCCAAACGCAGATATAGAACAATAAACTATTTTATCATTAATTAATGAAACGTCATCCCATCCCAAACCTAGCTTTTCTGCTTTTCCAGGTCTCATATTTTCTACAAACACATCGACATTCTTAATTAGCTTAAGAGCTATTTCCTTACCTTGTTTTGATTTTAAATCTAATTGAATAGATTTTTTATCAGAATTTTGAATTAAGAAAGTGGTTCCCATATACTTATTATTGAGTTCCTTGTCTTTTCCACCTACTCTAGTCCAATCTCCATAAGACAAATTTTCCATTTTTATTACTTCTGCACCTAACAATGCTAACTGATATGTGCTGTAAGGCCCAGCTAATACTCCTGTTAAATCTAAAACCTTAATTCCTTTAAGTGGTTTAAACATTTACCCTCCAAATTTTTATTGTTGACATAAGCAAAGCAAAAGTAAAACATATATTAATTATAACTAATATAAGTTTTACTTATGATAAATAATAATATTAAATTACAGCAATTGAGACATTTCATTATAATTGCGGAAATTAGAAAGTTTTCAAGCGCTTCTAATATTCTTGGAATAGCTCAACCAGCATTAAGCCAAAGCATCCAAAAACTAGAACTTATTTTAAATACAAAGTTATTTGTACGCCATCAACAAGGTGTAGAACTAACAGAATCTGGAAAATTATTTTTTCCAAAAGCAAAACGAATATTAAATGATTTGTTAGAAGCTCAAGAAGATATTAAAACTCTAATTGATAAGCCAAGTGGGACTGTAAAAATTTTTTTAAGTCCCAAACTTTTAAATTTAATTAGTATTAAATTATATAAAAATATGAGTGTAAAATACCCTAAAATTAATCTTCAATTTGAAGAAGGCTTCGGATTAAGAGGAAGCAATTTAATTGAAAATGGTGAAATAGATATTGGAATACTTCCTGATTGGCAGTTTAACAAAAATATTAATTCTAAACTTATTATTTCAGACAATCTTTATTTTTATGGTAAAAAAAATCTTATTAATAATACAAATAAACCAATTAAATTCTCTGATTTAATTAATTACCCACTTATTTTAACTGGTGCGCAGGTTATACTTAGACAAAAGCTAAATAGTTTATCAAATAAGTTTAATAAAAAACTTCAAATCATTATTAATTCAGATTCACAAACATACACTGAAAATTTTATTAATGAAGGCTTAGCTTATTCAATTGGACCAGCCGAAGCATCATATGAACAAAGAAAGAATAATATTTTTTTTGCTAGAGAAATTATAGAGCCCAAAATAAATAGATCAGTAGTAATATGCTGGCCTAAAGTAAAAGTAATTAGTAAAGCAGCTCAAATTACTGCTCAAAACCTTTTGTTAATTTTAAAAGAACTTCATACTAAAGATATACTAGTCGGCAAGTTTTTATACCATGACAAAAAATTCAATTCATAAACATATAAAGTAAAAATCAATTAATCTTTTTTTTCTTAGTTCCAATTTTCCATACAGCTATAATAGTTACCAAAATAAAAACTATTGCAATGGGATGATTTAGAAAATCATCAAAGCTTGGTGTAATAGCTATCGCTTGCCTCATAGAAAGTTCAAATTGTGGACCTACAACAAAACCAATTAAAAAAGTAACAAATGAAAAGTCTAGTTTTTTTGCAAGATAGCCAAAGATTCCGAAAAATAAGATTAACCAAACACCAACAATTCCTCCACCTTGAAGATAAGCTCCCACAGAGCAAAAAAATATGACTGAAGGAATTATTATTCTGAGCGAAACTAAAGAAAGAAGGGAAAATAATTTTTGACCAAAATAACCAATAAAAAGTAATAATAAACTTGCACAAATCATAGATAAGTAAATACCATGAACAAGATCTGGTTGTTGAACAAACATCAATGGCCCTGGTGTTACACCTTGAATAATAAAAGCACCAATTAAAATTGCAGCTATAACACTTCCTGGAATACCTAGAGCAAATAAAGGAACTAAACTAGAAGGTACCACAGCATTATCAGCACTTTCAGCCGCTGCAATACCTTCAATTGCTCCCTTGCCAAACCTCGATGGATCTTTTGCTGCTTTCTTTGTTAAACCATAAGATAAAAAGGATGCAACACTAGCACCTAAACCAGGAAGAATACCTATAGTCGACCCTACAACTGTACCTCTAATTATAGCAGGAATACTTAATTTCCACTCTTCCCAACTAATGCTTTGATTAATTGCCTTAATATTTCCTTTTAGCATTTTTTGTTGCCGTTCTAATACTTCTAACCCTCCAAGTTGAACTAACATCTCTGCAACAGCAAGCATTCCTATCGCCACAGGAATTAGCGACAGACCATCATAAAGTTCTAGTATATCAAATGTTAACCTTACTGTTGCTGTTTCAATTTCCATTCCAACTGTAGAAAATAAAAGACCAAACAAACCAGCGATTAGACCTTTTATCAAAGATTCACCTGATAAAGCAGCTATAAACGTTAAAGAAAATAATAATATAGCAGTCACTTCAACTGGACCAAATAAGAGAGCATACTTAGCAAGTGGAGCGGCCAAAAAAATCAAAAGTAAAGTTGCAGAAAAATCACCTATTACTGAAGCAAAAAGACCCATTTTTAAGGCTTTTGATGCTTGACCTTTTTGAGATAAGGGATATCCATCAAGCGCAGTAGGAGCGGAAGATGGCTCTCCAGGAGTGTTTAGTAAGATAGCTGAAACTGCACTTCCTGCAGTACTCCCTTTTGCTATACCTATTAAATAAGCAATTCCTGTTAAAGGTGATAAATAAAAAGTTATGGGGATTGAAACAGCTACAGCCGTTCCTTTTCCTAAACCTGGTATAACGCCTACTATGTATCCAAGTAGAACTCCAAAGGCAATCCAAGAAATATTATTAAGTGTTAAAACTGAACTTAAAACTTCAAAACTCATTGTTTTTCCAATATATAATTATCCAATTGCTGTTCCTAAAACTTTATATAAAAGGAAATAAGCTAAAGAAATAAGACTAGTAGATAAAGCTATAATGACCCAAATTTTTCTTAATCCACAGACTATACAAGATCCTACTATCAAGAAAAATGAAGCAACCAAAACATCTAAATATATAAACAATAAAATACTAATCAAAATAGTAAGCAATAAAAAGAATACTCTTTTTATTTCTATTGAACTAAAATCATTTCGAATATTTAATATAGTTGAAGAATCTAATATAGAGCTATCAGTTTTTTTTGTATCTATTGTCACTTTAAATTCCACCTTACTAATTGACTTGAAAAATAATAAAATAGACAGAAAAGTAATTAAAATAATACAAATATTTGGTAATAAATCAGGACCTATAACTGCGTCATCCTCAGGAATGATTTCTTGAGGAATAATAATAAAGTAAAATATGATGCCAGTAAGAAAAAGAACTATACTCGCTATAAAATCTGATTTATTAACAATATTCATAAAATTAACAATTTCATAATATTTAAAAAATAACTAATAACAAAATGATTTGAAAAAAAAGTAAAGATAAAAAAAAATTAGTTTAGCCCTCTCCTTTTAAAAGTTGGCCCCCATTCCCTTGTATTTCTATAAACTTCTGGAAGAGGTCTTGGCTTGAATAAAGACAACCACAACCTTAACATGCATCTTTTTTTACTGGGTTCTGAATAATCTTCATAAGTCTCTCTCGAGTGAAATGTGGTCGCATTACTTGCTATTTCAAGATCCCCAGGTTTCAACTGCATACTTAGACAAAATTTTTCACTAGAACATAATTTATCTATCAAATCTAAAGCTTCTTTTTGTTTTTCTGTTAATTTAGGTATTTCAGAAAATCTTTGAGCACTGTCTATGTATCTTCTTTTATATAAAGCTGAAACTAAATTATCATGTTTAACAAAAACTGGTATTTTTTGACATTTTTCTTCATTTTGATTTTGAGCTCTAGCATCAAAATAAAAATTTTCTTGCAATACATTGGCTAAATCTGGACGAGTTTTTTCAATTTCGTTAAAAACAGCAACTGATGAAACCAATTTAGATAAACCGCCTGACTTTGCATTTCTTAGACAAAGAAGAGCGAAAACATCTGCACCATCTGTGTGAAATGTTAATTCTTCGTTAGTTTGGAATCCCCTAAGGTTGTCAGATTTTTTAAAACTTGCTCCAGTGTCTGTAACAACATGGAGCAACGAACCAGCCTTATCTTGGGTTTCTGGATAACCAATATATTGACCAATTCCCCATAGCATTACACTAACTTCTTTTTCACTAAAAGTCTCTATAGGAAGACCTCTAAAAATTACAAATCCTAGCCCAATTTCAACCTGTTCCTTAGCTTGATTTATTTTTTCAATAAACTTACTTAAAGGAAAGTCTTTAATTGTTAAGTCAAAAACATCTTTATTAGAAGATAATGCAGATTTAGTAGCATTTATTAAATCTTCTTTATCACCAGTGTCCAATTCTAAGAACCAGTTTTGATTAACTTTTAAATCATCTAAAGTCCATTCGCCTACTAAAACATCATTTTTCATAATAGCCCCTATATATAGAAAATTAAATATAATAAAATATAATAAAATATAATAAAATATAATAAAATATAATAAAATATAATAGAATTTTATTTAACTAATTAAATAAATTAATGTAAAGATAAATTTTTTATTAAGAGATCAAAGAATGTATAATAATTTAGATACATATACAATCATGATAATGTTAACTGCATTATGCTTGGGAGGCTTTACCAAAGGTGTAATTAGTTGGGGTTTCCCTCTAGTTTCTTTACCAATTTTAACAATAGCTCTTCCACCAACCTCTGGGATTTTTCTTCTCTTTTTTCCTATAATTTTTGCAAATATTAGAGAAATTAAATTTAAAAATTGGAAAAATTATAAAAAATTGATCCCTTTTTGTTTAGGTATATTTTCTGGTATTATAATAGGAAGCATTATTTTCCACACAATCAAAAGTGATCTGATTAGCATGGCAATAGGTATAACTATAATTATTTGTGGAGTTATAAATTTTACTGGTTTTAAAATTAATGAAAAATACTTATTAAAACCTTTTTTTGGATTATTATACGGCCTAATATCTGGAATAATTGGAGGCATGACTACAGTTCTAGGCCCTTTCATGATTATTTACCTAGTAAGTTTAAACTTATCCAAAAATATTTTCAGCGAATTTGTGTCTCTAGCTGTTTTTTCAACTTTAATTCCACTTTATGGTATGTTTTTTATATATCAGGATGTGGTCATTAATGATTTTTTTATAAGTAGCTTAGCCTTAATCCCAACCATATTAATGCAGTTTTTGGGATTGAAAATAAGAACAATTATTCCCCAAGAAAAGTTTAGGAAAATGACCCTGATTTTACTAATCACTGTAGGGTTTATAGTGATCTATAAAAACTTCTAGAAATCAAACTGGCCTATCACCTTTGATGGTAACTCTTCTTCCCTTCCTTTCCATTGGATGGTAATCCCAGATGGCTTTATGTAAAGCGCACCTATTATCCCAAAATGCCATGTCATTTATATTCCATCTATATCTAATTTGAAAAGCTATTTGTTCTGAATGATTAAATAAAAATTTCAATAAAGCATTACTCTCTTCATTTTTTAAACCTTCAATTCGTGTAGTAAAACTTCTATTAACAAATAAAGCTTTTCTTTTTGTTTCTGGATGAGTTCTAACAATTGGATGCAAAGAAGAAGGATATGATATGTCTTCATCAGAAACACCTCGTTCAGCATATCTACCTTTATAAATATGTTCTGATTCGTGCCATGCCCTTAAAGAAACTAAGAAATTTTTCATTGGCTCACTTAATGTTTCATAAGCAGAATACATATTTACAAACATTGTATCACCTCCACATTCTGGCAAAATATGAAGTTGGAGCATAGTACCCAATGGAGGCTCCGTATCACAAGACACATCCGAATGAAAATTCTCAGTCCCATTAGAAATTTTACTATTTTTATGTGTATGAATCTCAAAAATTTCAGAATGTCCTTTCATTGTTGGAGCAGCAGGATGCACGTGAAGAGCGCCAAAAGATTTGCCTAAACTAACCTGAATTTCAGGTGATATTTCTGATTGTTTTTGAAAAAATAAAACTTGGTATTTATGAAAAGCTTGTTTAATAAATTTTAGCTCTGAAATAGATATTGGTTTAGATATATCTAAACCAGTGACAACGCCGCCTAAATTTGGTGAATATGGTTTAACTAAAATTTTTTCATCTATGCTTTTAAGTTCATTCATTGCTAACTCCAAATAATAATTTAATATGTTAAGTTTTTTTTAAAAAAAGAATTTTTATTAAAGATTAAAAATTAAAATAATTTTTTATTAAATTTGTTAAGCCATTCCGACTGGTTCATCAAATTCCTTTAACTCATCTCCAGGCCTTTCTATAATCATATCCATCAATTCTTTTTTTAAAGAATTTGAGCTACTGTCTTCAAACAAGTTATACATTTCATTTGGATCTTCAGCTAAGTTATACATCTCTCCTGCTCCACTATTCTTTTCAATAGTTAACTTTGTATCCTTTGTTCTAACTGTTCTCAACTCTAACTCCACTCCACATCTACTTGCATTTACTTTCCATTCACTATGAGCTACGTCTCTAGAAGCCTGATCACATATTATTGGCATCAAAGTTTTACTTTGTGCGACTTCGGGCAATTCTGCGCCACCTATATCACATATAGTCGCTGCAATATCCATCGTAGAAACTGGCTCTTTAATGATTTGATTACTTGGAATACCTGGTCCATTAACAATCATACCTACTCTTAATAGACCTTCATAAGGTGTTGGACCTTTGAGATATAATCCATGGTCCCCAAGCAAATCACCATGATCCGTAGAATAAATTATAATTGTGTTTTTATCTAACCCTAACCTCTTTAATTCTAAAATTATTCTACCCACATTATGATCAATCAATGAAATCATTCCAAAGTAATTAGCTGTCATTTCTCTCAATTGGATTTCAGTTTGATCTTCTGATCTTGATAGCTTAGCTCTAAAAAATTTTAATTGTGGATCAGCTAGGTTAGGTTCATTTTCTAACGAAGCTTTATGCCACCATGGTCGAATATCTAAATCTTTATGTCCCTCATAAGGAAGGTCAACATCATCTAGATCATACATAGTACTCCAAGGAGTTGGGCAATCAAAAGGATGGTGAGGATCCGGGAAAGAAACCCACGTACAAAATGGTTCGTTTTCTTTTTGAGCATTTAAAAAGGAAACTGTTCTATCACCGCACCATGTACTTGAATGCATTGCAACTGGTAAAGATGAATGCCAAGTTTGAGCAGCACCATGACCTATTTTAGCTGGCTTGTGCCATAAATCAAATATTTCAGGACCATTAGCTTCATCAAAAACAAAACGTTCGAAATGTTGCCCTTCTGGAGGCAAAGTAGGTCCTTTTTCTTTATACCAATGACCTAAAGTCATCAACTCTACATGCTTAAACCCCATATATGGACCATACCAATTAGAACCAAACTGTTTAGAGCTATGTTTACATTCTGGTGTTCCAGTAGGGTGAAAAGTTGATGAAGTCGCAAAATGAGCCTTTCCAATAAACGATGTTTTATAACCAACACCATTAAGTTGTTCAGCAAAACCTTGTTTAGCCACATTAGGATTTAAATCAATACCATTATCACAAACACCATGAGTAAATGGAAGTTGACCTGTTAAAATAGAAGCTCTAGAGGGCTGACAAACTAAATTAGGAGTTATGCATGAATCAAATCGTGTTCCAGTATTAGCAAGTTGATCTAAATGAGGCGTTTTAATATTACGACCTGCAAAACCATAACAATCTGCTCTTTGTTGATCCGATGTGATAAAAATAATATTAGGTTTTTTTGTCATTATTTATTCCCCTCAAGTAAAGATATTTAAATTCAACGATACCTAAAGAAAAAGAAAAAATAAAATAATAGTTTCTTCTATCCTTATAACTTTTATTTATATCAGTAAAAGTCAGAAATTAAATTATCAATCATTTTCAAACTCACTTGAATATGGAATTTTTGAATAGGAGTAGCCTCACCTTTTGGAATTTGAGCTATTGGATTATACTGGAGTATATCATGTCCTTTTACCAATTGTGCTTCAAAGTGCGGCCAAACTGACAAGTCTGCTTTAACATTAATCGGAGAGTATCTCATGGTAATACCACACCTCATTCTATCAGAATTATTAGCCTCAGAACCATGTAACAAACTATCATCATGAAGAGAGATTTCTCCTGCCTTTAAATTTAGTGAAACCAAATCTTTTTTACTAAATTGGTCTTTTGATACTTCTTGATTTAGTGCAAGATGTTCAGCTTTATTTATATGATGATTAAACATACCTTTTTTGTGACTTCCTTTAACAATTTTCATTGCACTGTTTTCTTTGTCTGTGTCATAAAGAGCAAGCCAAACCGTAGCAGTTTTAGCTGGTTTCAATGGCCAATATTGAGCATCTTGATGCCAAGGAATAACTGAGCCTTCTATAGGGCTCTTTTTAAAAAAAACTGACCTCCCCAAAGCACAAAGTTCGGTCTAATAAGGTCTTCAACATAGTTAAGTATTGCTGGGGTTAAACATAAATTATAAAATCGACGACTTGCTTTTTGCCATTGAGCTGTTTGATTTAAATTTATGGAACTATCTAACATTGAACTTAAGGCTTAAAGAGGTTGCTAAGATTTGATTTAGCTGATTTGTCAGATACTACTAACCCAGCTTAGTAGCAATCTTTTTCAAATTGTTGTATTTCTGTTTTACTTAGATGTCTATTTTTTTATTTAACTTATACATATACTTCTCCTAAAACTTATCAGAAATGTCAACTAATCTATATTTTTTCCAAATGTTGCAGCTTTAGATGTTAAAAAACTTGAACGAAATTGGATTCCCCAATGTTTTTTAATCTTAGTCAAAATCCATAACGTTTTAAAATCATGTGTCACATTACCTTCTATATTAAATCTTAGAAAATGAATCATAAAGTGACTTTTTGAAGGACCACTTTGAATACTTTCAATACTTTTGATTTCAGTATGATGCCATTTTTCTTTTTTTAATAGTTTAGTTACTTTATCCTGATTTTCTAAATATTCATCTTTTGAAATTATACTTACTGTGTCATTAGCAAATCTAATATGTGGAAAATTAAATAAATTAGCCATCCCATCAGGATTACGATTATTAAAAGCAAAAATATAGTCTTCAATAACTTTTTTACCAATTAATATAATATTTTCATTCATAAACTATTCTCCTTGTGACCACCATGTAGAGTAAGAATTAGGTGACAAAATAATTGGAAAATGATATTTACTATCTTTATTTAAGATTTTAAACCTTATCACAATTTCTTCCATGATTTTCGTGTCACCTTTAAATTTATTTTGAGATGACCAATAATGTCCTGTTCCAAAAACTAATTCATAAGTTGCATTTTCATCTATTATTTCAGAAGAAACACTTTCATTTAATCGGCCTACATTATCCACAAAAGTTTGAAACACATAATTATTGGCATTTAAATTTTTTAGACTTACTGATATTCCTCCTGCATGAGTTCCATCTGAGCCGTTGAGAGTATGTGATGATATGATAGCCATTATTCAATAGAAGCCTTATCTCTTTTATCTGATGTGGCGGCTACAATAGGACTTATTACCCCCCTACATTTAACATTTACACAAGCTGTTTTACCACTTGCAATTGCTCTTTTAAGGGCAGGTTCCAACTGTTCTCTTGTTTCAACTAGTTCTCCATGCCCACCTAACCCTTCAAACATAGAATGGAATGGTATATCTCTGAAATCAGTCGCAAAATGTTTTCCATTGTCAAACAACCTCTCTTGTTGTTGACTTATACAATCCAAACCTCCGTTATTATCAATAACTACAATAATAGGTAATTTTTCTTGGAAAGCTGCTTCAACTGATAATCCACCTGATAAAAAAGCTCCGTCCCCACTAATTAAAACTACATTTTGTAAAGGATTTTTTGCTTTTGCTGATATAGCAAAAGAAACACCAACTCCAAGAAGTGAATAGTTACCGGGGTGCATTATACCCCCAAGTTTTTGACCTTTCCAACCAGCCATATTCACCGCTATCTCAGACCAAAAATGTGTATTCCCTCCATCGAAAATAAGCCAGTCTTTATCAGTCAGATGATTTTGAACATCTAAAGAAAGTTGAAGTGGATGCATTTTATTATTATCTTTTTTATCTCTTATACTTTCTGCTTCTATATGATCATACCACTCGTTAACCCATTTATTTCTTCTACTTTTTTGCTGATGAAACCAATCATCCCAAGTTTTATCAATATTCAATAATGCACTCAAAAAGGCTCCTGGATCTGAGAGAAGCACTTCATCAGCAGCTCTATTATATTCTAATTCTTCATGACTTCCATTAATACAAACTAACTTAGTTGATTTTAAGAAAAAAGGAGGATTCCCAAAATTCATTTGATTATCAAGTCTCCCACCTATCATCAATATAACATCTGCATTATGAATAGCTTCTTTTGAAGGATGATATTGGTGAAAATCAGCAAGTCCCATATAAGAATTGCTTTCTTCTCCTAGTAATTTTTGATGATAAGGCACATTAAAAATTGGAATACTTAATTTATCTCCAACTTTTTCTAGTATTTTTTCAGATTTTGACCACCATACTCCATGTCCTGCAATTATAATTGGAGATTTTGAGTTTTTAATAAGATTAACAATATTTAAAAGGATATCAGGGTCAGGCCAAGCTCTTGGTACTTTTTTATCTACTCTTGAAAATGGTCTTTCCTCTAACCCAGCATTAATATCGAAAGAAGAAAACATAATATCAACAGGTAAGCTTATATGAACAGGGCCTGGATAACCTGTTGTTGCGGCAATCCATGCTCTATCAACAAATTCACTTATTCTTTCACCATCAGTAATTTGAATTGAATATTTAACTAATGGGGCTGCAATAGCTACGTCATCAATTTCTTTAAACCCTCCTGCGCCTTGGCGTTTTAAAGTGGAAGACCCAGTAACAAAAATTACAGGAGAACGTTCTCCGCCAGCCTCTAACATTGCTGGAACAGCATTAGCAAAACCTTCTGGGCCTACTAAACAAACTGAAGGTTTACGTGTTATTCTAGTATGCCCATCAGCTAAATGTCCTGCCACTTGTTCATGGGGACAGTTTATTACTGACATTTGACATTTCATAAAGCCCTCTAAAGCAGGGTTACAAAACCCTCCTGCTAAGGTAAACACATCTTCTACACCTTTTTCCTTGAGAGACCTTGCTAGTATTTCTCCACCACGTATTTTAATATCTTTAGTCATTATTTTCTCCAAATATAACTACTATACTTATTTTTTAATTTAGCTCTGAATTCTGATCTTTAAAATCAACAATGATTGAAAATAATTTTTTTATCCTCTAAAATTTTAATTTCATTTATAGACAGTCCTAATTCTTTTAAAATTTCTATTGTATTGTATCCCAAAGGGTATGGAGGATTTGATGGAGAATGATTTTTTGCATTATTAAAACGAAATGGTAATGTTGGAACTTTTAAATTTATATCATCAAAAGAATGAAAAAAAGCTCTATCTTTATTTTGTTCAAGGTTTAAGCTTTCGGATAAAGAAAGAACCCTTGCTGCAGGAACTCCAAACTTAATTGCCAATTCTTCCCATTCTTGGGCTGTTTTTAATTTTAAAACATTAGAAATTTGATCTAATAGCTCATTCGTAAATTTTTTTCTATTAAGTTTGTTAGAAAATTTTTGGTCATCCAGCCATTCTTTTTTTTTCAACATTTTTGCAAGATTATGAAATTGGTGTTCTTCATTTACTCCCAATGAAATCAGGCCTTCCTTACATTCAAAACTACCTGCAGTTGGACTCCTACTATTCGCAGCATTACCTCTTTGTTTGGGCTCATTACCAGTATACAAATAATCAACTATTGTAGAACTCATTAAGGTATATGCAGTTTCAAGCATTGATACATCTATAAAACTACCCTTTCCAGTTTTTGTCCGTTGGAAAAGAGCACTTGAAATTGCAAAGCCAGCTGCTAAGGCTACACTATAATCCATTATAGGAGCTCCTGTTCTTATGGGACCTTGGCCTTCAAAACCAGTTAAATTCATTATTCCAGATATTGCTTGAATATTTACGTCATAAGCAGAAGCATTTTCTTTA
>Ga0115004_10001893_pt1 | contig 17346 bp, 2 predicted proteins | sample ArcticOcean_MG_C_10_FD_88737 | JGI IMG/M metagenome (GOLD analysis project Ga0115004, IMG submission 88737) | Marine microbial communities from western Arctic Ocean - ArcticOcean_MG_CB11_90 | ecosystem: Environmental > Aquatic > Marine > Oceanic | place: Arctic Ocean: Canada Basin | collected...
AATACTTTCTTCTTCTCCCGTGACTGATAATCTCGATGGCACGTATACGATTTCACTTTTGATCAAGGTTCCGACTGAAATCGAATTGACAGTTTTTGAAGGAACTGATTGTTATACGTATAGTGAATCTAATAAAGTATGTCTTCCAATAAAAGACTTTAGAGATGATGTCGGAAATAAAGTCTCCAAATCTATTGTTGTCAAACACGGTCCGATTTCCTCGGAATCCACGGCTTCTGATTTCCCATCTGCTTTGATTGCTGGACAGGCAGGTTATTCATTCACTCTTGATCCATTGGATTCGCAAGGGAACCAAGTCACAAATTCATTTGAACCGCCAAGCTTCGATGGTATTTTCTTGAAGAGTACGCCGAGTAGTGCAGATTTGAGTGTTTCCTTCGCTCAGACAGATAATTTTGATGTCGAAATTACTTTCACTGCTCCCATCAAAGCAGGCTCGTACATCTTCTCGATTTATGTTAATGATGACGAACTTGCATTTTCTAAAACTGCCGTCGTAAAAGCAAGTACTGATATCGACGTAACCAGAACTACCGTCGATTTAGGGACGCAGCGCGTCGGTAATCAAAACATAATTGTTTCTGTTAAAGATATCTACTCAAACCCAACTTGCATTACTAAAGACTTTTTTAGTTGGTATTGGGGTCTCACTGGTGGTACAATTTCAAAAGATTTTGGAACGTTTACTTCGTGCATATCTGCTGGGAAGCATCTCGTTTCAATTCCTTCTATCAACGTAGTGGGCACATACACTTTCAAAGCGATGTATAAAGAAACTCAAGAAATTTATACTAATTCTGCAGTAGAAGTAGCATCGGATGTTCCGAGTACAAAGTCAACAATGACTACGCCGAATAAATACATCGAAGTTGGGCAACCTGCTTATTTTTATATCATCGCTATCGATCGTCTTGGAAACAATATTGCCGCTTCAGGTCAGTCCTCGGCATTTTCTGTTACCGTGACTGGTAGTGTCTCTGGTTCCAGAGCTGCAGATGTATCGAGTTCCCTTTCGGATAGAACTGGAGCGTCCGGTTCCTATTTCGGATCTTTTACTCCTCTTTACGCGGAAACTTACACACTATCAGTCTCAGTCGATGGATACGAGCTTGATCAAGGTTCTTCCACTCACAGCGCATCCGTTTTCCTAACGAACGAAGCTGATTACTTTAAAGTCAATGGTGCACCGGTTTCAGGTGTTGTTGGTATCAGTTTAACTTTCATAATAAATCAGTGGAATTTGCAGTATAATTTGGACATGAATACGGCTTTTACGACATTTCTCTCTAAATTGGCGCGACCGCAAAGTCAAGTGACCTTAACTCTTTCGACTCAAGGAACGGGTGCCGGTGATGCTGACATGAACCGCCGTCTTTTTGTGGATAAAGCTTACACTATCAAATCTGGAACGTATACTCTTTCCGTGTCTAAAGCTGATGCGGCCACGCCATCGATATATCACTCTGTAAAAGATTCACCCGTTTCTTTCACGTTGTCTGCGGCGAAAGCAAACGGAACTAAATCTACCGTTTCGATTCCTACTACACCGACGGGAGGATACGCACCAGGTGCCACGTTGTCTCTACCGTTGATTCTCAAGGATATATATGACAACTCTATTACTTCTGCTCGATTTTCGGATGACATAGTTGTTCAAATTAAATCTAAGAACACCGCGCAAGTTCAAACTTTGACTGTAAAAGTCAATAGTACTGGAAACGGCTTAGTTGCTGCTGGTATTCTTAAATTTGCATCTGATGAATATTCAGTTCAGGCTTATGCGAGCGGTGAGAAAATGACGACGCTGAATGCAAATGCAATTATTTCAACGAATAATGTTGTCGCTCCCGCTTTAGTTAATGGTCCCGCTACCTTGGCTGCTTCAGCTGGATTACCTGTAGAAGGAAGTTCAATCCAGGTCGTTGCTGGAACGGATTATTCATTGTACATTTTCCCGGCTGACTTGTATGGAAATGTTGCAGTAAGCGATGTACTTTTGGTTGTCGTGATCCGTGCAAACAATGTGAAAATTTCTGAAGGTATTTGGAATACAAACTCTGGTGGTTACAAGGTCTCTTATTCATTCTTTACCACGGGAACTATTGCCGTAACGTTATCTATAACGCCAGCTGGCTCTAGTACAGCTACTACGAGAAATTTCAACGCTTTAGTCAGTCCAGGTTCTGTCTTTGGAACTACTACGAAGCTTGTGTCCATATCGAATGCCACCTCGGTGACACGCGGCACATGGGTTGTTAGATTGTACGATAGATATGGGAATGCGTTGACTTCATCACCTGCTGGATCTGTGGATGTCAAAGCTGAAATGATTTTACAGTCGACTACAAAATCGAGTACCATCACGGGTTCTTTACCAGTTCTTGCTAATAGTCCCGGTTCAATATCGATTACTCTCGGATCTGATGGCTCCGGAATTGGATTAATTACTCTACAATACCTAGGTACTGTTACGGGAACCTACACTCTCAAGTTATTTATTGATGGCGTTGCTGCTACCGATGTCACAAAATATAAAGCGTACATAACCGCTGGACCAGTTATTGCTTCTAAATCAACAGCTTCTGGTACAGGGTGGAATACTGCGACTGCGGGCTTGCTTTCAAGTTTTGTCGTAGTTCCACGAGATCAAAACTCAAACAGAGTTTTCACGAGCGCTACGAGTACATTTACGTCATTAGTCGTATCCAGTGGTCTTGGTGTAACGTCAGAGCTTAAAACTGAAACTGCACCAGTATTCAAATTTGATTCGACGCTTGGGCAATATAATGTCACGTACACCCCATCCGTGTCTGGCACGGCAACGCTTTCGTTCAAGATTAATGGAGTATCTATAATAGACTCTCCGCGAATTTTCACTGTTTCAGCTGGAGCGGCATCAGCTTCCAAATCTTTCATAAATGGACCAGGTATTCGAGGCACTACGATTGGAAGAACTTCTCAAGTTATGATTCAAGCCGTTGATGCTTTAGGTAATTTCAGGACAACTGGTGGCGATTCGTTTCGAGCGAGTTTGAACCAAACTGGTTCCACAACAAAAGTGACAGATAACAGTGATGGTACGTACTCAGTAGCTTATACTCCAGTATCTGTTGGTGCGGCATTGCTCAAGATTGAATATGGTACCGGTTTTGTTCAAATCGGATGCGATTTTGTGACGATCCCGTTATCAGGATGCTTGGTAGAAATTTTAGCTGCCGATGCCGTGCAGATTTTAGCTCCTGCGAAAACTTCTTACGCAGTCACTTCTACAACTCTTAGCAACGGGGATCTCACGCTCGGTTTTGCTTCCACGTCGAACACTGGAAAGCCTTCTGGTTCATTTATTATTATGACATTTGACGAAGATGGTGTTCAAATGGGCAGGAATGATGTCACGATTCAGATGAAAATTAACGGAAATGTTCTCTCTGGCGCTGATATTGCCATCACAGCAGTTGAAGGAAGCACGGGAGAATTCCAAATCGACTATTACTTCAGAACTGCGGGAACATGGCCGTTATCCATAACTGTGAACAACTTTGAGGTCGCCGATCGTTTGCGAGAAATTGCGTTCAACGAAGCTGGAGCTGGGAGTAATGTCGTTGACGAGTTTGGTGGGTATTCAAACCTTGTCATTCGTCCAGATTTCACAACAGCCTCTAGTGTGAACGTGTTTATAGCTTCAGGTACAGAAGGGACTAATCCAATTAAGGCGACTGCTGGTGCTCCGGTTGAGTTTTCTATTGAAGCTAAAGACACTTTTGGTAACGTTCAGTATTACTCCTCTGATTATCCAGGCGACGTGTTTGTCTTGACTGCGATTGCGCCGCAAGCAGAAACTCTAAGTGCTGCCTTTAGTTCCCTAGCGTGCTTTCCATCATCGTCGAGCTTCCCGGATTGTAAAATCCCTTCCGATTACTCGACGTCATTCCCTGATGGTTCTGTATCTGCAAAGGGATCGCTGACATTCTTGAATACGGCTGCGTATGTCGTTACAGTAACATTGCAGCCAAGATTTGCTGCTGGTCTCACAACATCTTCAGGGGCTTCTCCCATTTCTCAGGCTGTGCAAGTGAAGCAGTTTAAAATAACCGTTGTTCCTGGTGTCGTGAATCCGGCTAATTCGCTCATGAATGGAGATGGATTGTCAGGATCAATCGCGAACGAGCGTAAATCTGTACTCATCTCTGCTTATGACGCGGGCTCTAATGCCCTTTTCAAGTTGTCGGAGGATAAACGAGAAGAAGCGTTACAATCATGCCGTATTGATTTCGTTGGGACGTCTGAAGGAAACATGGGTGAAACGTTTTCATCCGACTCTTCTGAGTGCTTTGCGATGGATGGTTGTTATGGTCTTACTAATGAACAGTGCTTCTTTGAAGTATTTTATAGGATTACATATTTCACTGGAACTTTTGATATGTCCGTTCGGCTTTGTGCGTCCGGATCCCCCGATGATCTTTTAGAAAATCCTGATGGCTGTCTAGTTTCTGGAGCTTCTGTTTCGATAACAGTCTCGGCAGCACAGCCGAGCGCCAAGAATTCAGGATTTCTTGCAGTACCACCGGCTACTGTTACGGCGATGGAAACTGGAAGTTTAACGTTTGTCACGCGCGATGCTTTCAATAATACCATCACAAAAGGTGGAGCCTCAGATCCACTTGTCATTTCCGCGATTCAAACGTTACCGACCTCTGGATCGTTATTGACCAACGTTGCTACGGTATCTGATAACGATGATGGCACATACTCAATTTTGTATTCGCTCCCGACTGGTGGAAGAGGATACAAGTACACTGTCACCATCACGTACGATGGTGAGCAAATAATTGGGTCTCCATACACATTGTCAGTCTCGTCTCCGAACATTTCGCCTTTGTATTCGTTTGCGTATGGAGAAGAATTGATTGATGCTACGATCACTGCCAAAGCGGGTGAAGTTACTACGTTCACCATCCAGCCTGTAGATTCTGTCGGCAACTTAATCACTGAGATGCCGACTTCGAACAAATTTAAAGTTGTTTCGAGGAATCTGGAGCTTTCAGCTGGTGGAGGACAAGAGCCGTCCTTCACTCAAAATGCAGATGGCTCTATAAAAGTTTCATTTACGGCCGTAGTCACTTCCCCAGCTCAGTTAATAATTTCAGCAGTCAGACCTGTGGGTGGTGTTAGCACGGAGACCGTCATTAGTTCGCCCGCAAACGGTATCGTTTATGTGAACGTGGATCCTGGAGTCGCCGAAGCATCAAACTCATACACAAGGAACGATCGAAAAGTACCTTTGACACAAGTCTCCGTTGCCGGAACTGAGCATAATTACCAAATTATTGTCGCAGATAGGTACGCAAATCAACTAACGTACGATCCATATGGGACGCAAACAAATCTTTCTTTCGCTGCACCGAACAAAATTGGACCTGAAGGGTATAAATACATCACCGGTCCAGGTCCAGCAAAATATGGCTACGCTCAAGAAATTGGTGCGACGCAGCCGGGCAACTTTCGAGTTCGCTGGGCCGCCAATACAACTGGTACTTATGCTCTTCGAGCTTACATCGGCAATGGACTTGTTCTTGACGGTCCAGGAGGATCGCAGTTACCTTTAAGCATGCAAGTTATTGCATCCAGTGCAGATTATTCGAAGTTCACTCTTACTGGCGTTGGCATTGACTCAGACGCAACTGTTAACGAGGAGGTAACATTAACATTAAAAGCTAGAGATGTATATGGAAACTTCAAAAAAGACAGTGGTAATCTTTTAAATGATATCATCGACGGTATTACGCAAACTATCTATTCAGACGAAGCGTTAATCACCGAGGAAACGACGATTCAGGAACATATCGTCTCTTTCGATAGTTGGACAGGAATGTACACCATCAACTTCACTCCAACATCTGTTGGTTACATTCAAACCTCTCTGAGCATTCGTAATGTGGACATTGCAAATTCGCCATTCACTCAGCAAGTCAAGGCGGGTCCTGTTGTTGCTAGTTTCACTCGTGCACGTGGTCCCGGCATAATTGGAAGTCCAATTGGTATTCAAACGTTTATTATCATAGAGGCTCGAGATGCTTCTGATTTCATTGAAACTACGGGGGAACATGCAACCGCTTTTGAAGTGAAGATAACTAACCCGGACTCACTGACGATAACGCAATTCGGTCCAACCTGGGATGAAAATGCACAGATTTATCGATTTGAGTATACAGTTGAGGGAGGTTCAGATAGTGAAATAGACATAGACATCAAATTCAAAGGTGTCTCTATTTCTAGTTCTCCATTCATGAACATTCCTATCTCCTCCTCAGCTAGTACTGACGTAGATCAATCTAAATGTGTCATTTCAGGTCCAGGTATCACATACGGAGTTGCCGGTGAACTGACTGCAATCGCTATTACCCTTTATGATAGCAATGGAATATTAGCTATCCCGGTAACGCAGCCAAATCTAGTTTTGACTGTTACAAATGGTAACAATGGTTTCTTTGAATCGTTTGAATCGTTTGAGCCGTTTAATTCTGCCAAACTTGTTCAGTTAGGCATCGATCCTACTGCTTTTGGTTACGTGAACGAGGATGGTGGTGGCACATACTTTGTCACGTTTACGAAAACTAGCGTCCAAGAATCGCCTTTCAAGCTGCAGGTGAAAGTAAACGGGTATACTACGGGCTCAGTGGCTGATGGTAACCCGACTGAATTCACATTTAACCTTGTTTCTGGGTCTACGTCGAACTCCCTCTCCTACGTTCAACTCGGAAATAGTGATCAAACCATAATCGCTGGCAATAGTGTACCGGTATATATTTATCCAAGAGATGCGTTTTCCAACAATCAAGATTATAAAGACTCTGCGAATAAATTGGAGACTGTTTCCATTTCTCTTTCTGGCCCAGCTTCATACGCTGTCACTTACACGCGAGCGGCAGGCGATGGAACGATGAAGTTGGTCAAGAATACTGACGATGATTGTACTGGTACCGAATTTTATGTTTGTGGTGATTCTGTACCAGATTCGTATTACTACTATGGTTTCATTAAACCGGTCAAGGCTGGTTTATACAGAGGTGTCGTTGCGCTTGTTCAAAATGGTAAAACTTTCGGTGTTCTCACTCGCGATCAGACTGCTCTCTCCTTGAGTGTCAGTGCAGGCGCGCTTGATATTGCAAACTCCGTCGTTGGTGGACAAGGAGTATCAACTGGGAAAGTCTCAGCGAAATCTCCTATCAAGGTACAATTCCGTGACTCGCTTTCGAATATTTTGACGGCTGATGTTATTGCATCATCAATCAAAAGCGTGACATTCAATTTGAAGAGACGTGATATTGATGATACTTACGTATTTGCGAATGATGTCGAACTTGCTTACGTTGCTGATCAAGTTGCATTCGCTGGTGAGTATGTTTCTGTTATTGCGGGAATGCTTGATTTGGAAATTACTTTGTGCAATTTGGCAGATGTTTGTGAGACCGTGCCCATTTCGGGATATAGTGGTACCGTCATATCTCCAGGTAGTTTTAGCTCTTTTTCTACTGAAATCGTCGGTATCGATTCAGAATCATATCAATTTAAAGTGGGAGAAGACTCGCTCGTTTATGTATTTGCTCGCGATAAAGATGGGAATGCTTTGAGTACCGGAGGTGAAATACTGAGTGCTAAATTATATCCCACGCTGATAACTGGACAAACCGAGCTTCGTGTTCCACCTGCGAATATCGTCGATAATGGCAATGGAATGTACACAATTAAAGTTCAACCAAAACAACAAGGTAATTTCTTGTTAGCAATAACGCGATCGAGTATTCTCCTCGGCAATACCAACTTACACACCACCATTCTCGGCCAAACCGGCTTCAATATCACAGTTGACCCTGGAGTTGCCTCTACGGCGTCGACCGTCTCAGGTTCAGGTTTTGGATTGCAATCAACTGGCTATATCGTAGCAGGTAATGAAGCAACGCTCAATCTTGTTGCAAGAGATAAGTTTGGAAACGCCATTTTATCAAATGCTGACGAATTCACTTATGAAATTTCTGTCGACGGCTCAGTTGTTGAGTTTGGTGAATTTTCGTACGTTGCTAATTCCGATGGAAAATACACAGCATCATACACGCTGGAGAAGTCTGGTGATTTGGTTGTAGAAGTTAAACTGCGCAGCGAGTCTCTTCTTGTTCTTCCATCTGGCGGAAAAGTATTTCCAACTGCCATATCTTTGAAGGACTGCCTTCTTTATGGTGATGCTTTAACCTCTGGAGTTGAAGCTGGAATTCTATCTACTCTCTCTTTAATTTCCAAAGATCGGTATGGTAACGTTGTTACAGATGTGGACGAAAGCACTTTGTTCGAACTCAGCATCGATTCAGCTGGCTTTCCTGGCTATATACCGTTTGAAATTTCAGATGCCTCTATTGGATTATTTACTATTGATTTTACTCTCACAACAGTTGAAGCTAATCCTGCCAAGGTCTCTGTCGTGTATAACAGCGACCTTGAGTCAAATATTTACAAGAATTACGATACTGAGGAGCAATTTACTGTTGCAGTTTTTGTTGGGCAGCCTTCGGCTTCTACGACAACTCTCGTTGGAATTTCACCGACTGTTCCGTTTCAAACAGACGTAGCTTCGTTGGTCGAATTGTATGTCCGCGATGCGAACGGTAACGTTCTTGATGAGAGCGACGCACTTACTGAAGTTCGAGAGTCTTTAGCCTTGAATGTTTTCACAACTCGAGGGACGACATATTCAGTCGATATTACATTTGTTCCTGGCACAGCCGCAAATGGAGATCACGTTACGTTTCTGAACTTTTCACCACCAGCTGCTGGGGCATTACGTCTCTCTCTGTACATAGATGGTTCCAAAGTGATTGATACAACAACTCAGACTGATTACGAGTGCACGGTTTTACCAGGTGCGATTGAAGCACCTTATTCTACCTATTCTGGCGCTGGTATATTTTCTGGAGCATTGGCTGGAAGTTCATCTACGATTTACATTCAGGCTGCGGATAGAACCGGAGGTATTATTACAAGTGATAAGAGTGATATTTCCAATGCTTTCACGTTAGAATTTGAAATTCTTTCTAATTCTGGCATCACCGATGCCGCAGATAAGTTAAAGGCAGTTTCTGAAGTCGATATTATTGGACCGACATACATCGGCGCTGGTACATACTTATTTAAATACACTCCAGTTGACTTGGGCTACCCTTATTCCATGTATGCGAAGATTGCGACTGGTAAGAAGGCGATTGGAACTTCTGTTCCAGGCATTTCAGGAGGGGAAACTATAAGAGTCTACGACGTGGCGTCAAATCGCGATTTTAAGCCAGAAAAGTCTGCCGCTTTATTGGCTATTGAGTCAGATGGTTCTCTCGTTGTAGGATCAGAAATTCCAGTTGCTGGTTCTGCTTTTTTTGAAACCGTGGCTGGAGAAGCTGTTGTTTTCTTTGTCCAGGAGCGTGACGAGAATGGATTGGATCTCACGACGAATAGCGCTACCGTACCATCAATTCAAGTATCTTCTTCATTTGTGCCAGCTGCGCCTACTGTTAGTAACAATGGGTTAGGTATTTGGCAAATCACGATGACACCGATAAAATCTGGTTCAGTTCCAATATTCATCGCTTTTGAAGGATTAGAGATTGAAAACTCTCAAATGCTTTTGACTGTGAACCCGTCCGCTACTGCTGTTACAACTTCGACCATTGAAGGAAAAGGTCTTGAACCCGATGAAACAAATTTAGTTCGCGCTGGTATAACATCAACATTCTCCATCATCGCAAGAGATCTCTATGGAAATTACGCTGAATATGATGACTTGGCTGGAAACGATGAGTTCTACGTGGAAGTCGCTTCTGCGTTGAGTATTGAAACAATTATAGTTAAGGGACTCATCACAAAGGTTGATGGTAACGGTTACGAATATCAAGTTGAATACGTTCCGCGCTATGTTGGTGCGAATATTGTGAGCGTCTTCTTGGGCCCTGTTGGAAATAGACAACTTGTTGCAACTGCTTCTGTGGAGGTAACAAACGGCGTGATAAACGTACAAGCAACTGAGACGAGTATAAACATTGAAGAGCTTTTGGGTACACTTGTGAGTGCGGGCGAGAAGTTTGAATTCAGTGTTTACGCTAAAGATGTTTACGGATACGATCACGCTACTCCGGCTCTCTCCTGGAATGTTGAATTGATACCAAGTGACGCCTTGAAAGCAACAGGTGCGACTTCAAGAGCTGGGACAGTTACGGGCTATTCTGGAACAAAAGAAAATGGAGGGTACTCTGTTTCTTTCACTTTGTTCAAAGAGGGTACGTGGTATCTTTCTTTGACTGAACTGGACGAATCTGGTGGGTCCATGGTTTCATCATTATACGTTCCGATCACTGTTGTAGGTGGTACGGCGAATGTGTTCAAAACGTCATTGTCTGGTGGTATTTCATCCGGTCTAGAAGCTTCTTCGATTGATCGCACTGTATTCATTACTACGCGTGATGTATATGGTAATCTTGCCTTCAATTCTGGATTGCATCCTTTCAACGAAAATGATATATTGAACGACTTTGAGATTACCATCGATTTAAATGAAGATGTTCCAACAGGAGCAGAGCCTCAAGGATATGATTTCACGAATAGCGGGGCTAAATACGTTTCCCCTGGCGTCTTTAAATTTGAATTTTCGACAATTTTGCCTGGAACATACTACATTCAAGTGATCCAAAAGTCAGAAGCGATTGGTGATGGGTCGAATAAAGTAATCACTGTTAAACGCGTTCCTGCTCCTATCGTCACAGAGGTGAGATTCGCAAACTCCTTGTCAACCATTCAGGTCATATTCAACGTGGCAACTGATGAAGCCATGCAGACTGGTTCATCTACTTGCGTTAATGTTCTCGCAACTGCTACGACTGCCCTTCTTGGGGTTAACCCAGTCTGTAAATGGACAAACGTCCCAACTAATGATGGTACTGGCTCCAAAGCACATAATTACTTACAGATTACGCTTGGAACAAATCCTACGGTGAAGCCGCAAACTTCTCAGAACGCCGCTTCGTTCATTACTTTAAAACAAGAAACAATTCGTACGAAGGATAAAAATTCAAACTTTGCAGTTGCCTCTACAGGTGTTTTAGGACCTCTTGTTTATCCAACTGTCGAAGCTTCTATCACCGGAGTTGCTAGTGTTGGTACGTGCACTCCACTGATCTTTGACGCTTTGAGATCAACTGGTGGCGGCGGGAGAGCTCTAACGTATGTTTGGAAAATTAGTAGTACTCAAGATGTTTCAGATATCGACGTTTGTCCTAATAATGATGCTTGCACGGGTAGCATCTTTGTTCCATACGCGAGTCTTGTTCCTGGCGGAACGTACACTGCCGAGTTACAGGTGACAAACTTTTTGGGATCATCTTCGACGACCAACTTTGAGACTTCAGTTGCTGATGTTCCCCTGCCTAAAATTACGACTCCTGAAAAAGTTGACATCTACGCGTCCGATCGGTTGACGATTATTTCGTACGTATCTTCGCCAGATACGTCCTGCATGGATTATCCCGAGAATTTGAACTCTCTTTCATACTATTGGGAGTTCACTACTGGCTCTTTGCAAGTTGAGTCAGCTGATTGGGTATCTACGCGCGAGACTCCAGAGCTTACGCTTCCTCCCAATTCATTTGAACCGGGACAGACCTATGAACTTTCAGTTACGGCGACTCTTGCTGCTACCAAAAACACCGCTCAATCGATAATATCAACTACAAAAGTGAATGTCGCTTACCGTGAAATTATTGTCGAAGGGCGCCTGGGCGCGGACAGAATTGTTTCACCAGTGGTGACCAATTCTCTCGTTGCGGCACCATTCGATCCTGAAGATTCTCGCGATGAAAATGGAGTAGCATATCCATGGAGTTACTATTGGTTCTGCACGAAATCTTGCGAAATCCCAGTTGGTAAATCGACGTGCGAACCGGTTGAAATTGAGGATGGCACAGAGTGCTTTCGCGATGCGAGCGCAATATTTGCAAGAGATACAGATACCATAGATATTCCAGGAACTAATATATTTCAATATCTCGGTTCAAACAATGTATATGAAATTGGCTGTACTATATCGAAAGGAGTACGAGGTCAGGCCACCCTTACTGGTCGCTCCAAGACGGCGTATGTTACTTGGACAAGTATTACTTCAGTCTCCGTCGCTATATTGGACAATTATGAGGATTACTTCCAAGGCGAATGGTCACCAACGAAAGGTGGGACGCTTACGTGCGACTCTGCATCTGCAGATACAGCAATTGCATCTGGGGAAAGTGTCACATACCAATGGACGCTTGTATCGGGCTCTCTTCGAGAAGCGGGCGCGTCTCTTGCTTCTTTAGTCGCGACTTCTTACGGCGCTGATCCTTCTGAAGCTGTGAAGCAAAGTTCAATAACAATTGCACCAAATTCTCTCTTAGCTGGTTCAGAATACACTTTCGAATGCTCTGTCCTTTTAGAAGCTTCGAAGACTAATGGATCGGCGAGTAAAACGGTCTCTGTAGGAACTCCACCATCCGGCGGTGTCTTGGAGATCAGATACAAAGAAAAGACCTCGACTGTTTTGTGCCCTAATGCCACGTCTTCATGCGAATGCGGCGACGACGTTTATGTCTCGTTACCAGCTGCGAAGGATATTCTTGATGAAGGTGATAATCTAGTTTCTGGCGTTGATTATGGGTTTGAAGATGGACAAACTGAATTTGAGGTTGTCGCTAAACAGTGGTTGGACGGAACTACTCAATGCTCTACGTCTTGCTTATATCAGTTCTCCTACGCTTTCAGTGGAGAAGAAACCGATGAAATATCTCTTACTGCGAAAGAATCGACAAACACCAAAATCGCAGGATTTACTTTACCTGCAGCTGCTTCGGGAACTGCTGGTTTTATCATTTTGATAGTCTACGTCTTTGATGAGCAAGGAATGTCAACAAGATACGCAACGAATTATTATTTAAAAATCAACCCTGTGGCAGATCCTCTCTCAGATGGAACCCCAGTTTCTTGCAACTTGGTCAGGAAATTTGATTTAGATAGTGCCCAAACTGAAACTGCGGCAATCTTTGGAGACTCAACTCCGAGTTCTTCAACTAGCCGTCGACGTATGTTACAAAATCAAAATTGGAGAAGTATTGCCATGTCAGGTACGAAAGAAGAACGTCAAGCAAGGAGACATGCAGAATCGGTCAAGATTATTAAGCGAATAGCTAGTTCAGAATTAACGGATGAAAAATATCCAGCACGAGCTGCTATGCGCAGAAATGTTCGAGCAAGAACAGGCGGTCGTTGGTATGCTACTTCAGAAGATATCGCGCAAGCTTTGATAAATACTGACTACAATCAATTTATTGGTGCCAAAGATACGGCCGGCGCTCTATCATTTATTGAAGCATGGGGACGAACATGGGGTAAACCTCCCTCCAGCGAGCTAGATAAGAATCAATACTCTCCAGCGATGTCTTGTAATAGAGTTGATTCAGGAATTTTGGCTTTGAAGAATCGAATGATTCGTGAATTCGAAGTAATTGATAAATCATCTTCCGTGGATAATGGTTACATTGAGAAATATATTTGCTCCATGAACTCTATCTTATGGAAGCCTGGAGAAATTGGAAACAATGAATTGGATATTTTGTTTGCATCTGTGGCAACTTCTAAAATCAAAGGTGCTGTGTTTAAACATAGGCTTTACGTTGATGGTTCTGTTACTACAGATTTACAGTTGACAGATGCGGCGAAAGTTTGCGCGGCTGAATTCTTAAGTAATATGATATTGCATCAATACGTGGGTTGTCATAATAATCCTATCTTTAGGGATCAGGATAAATTGAACGATGTCATATCTGCGACGAGCTGGCTTGGTCAAGCGATTGCGGATACGTTGGAAGCTGGAGCAAATCCAGAATCCGTTGAAGCTGCTTATTTTACAGTGACTGGTTTTGCTGGAAAAAGACGGTCTCAAAGTCAAATTTTGAGAAATGAACGCTCGACTGATTTGATGTTGTCCGTACCTCAAGTGACTAGATCATCAGAGGTATCTGGTGGGTCAGGGCCACTCTTATCTATGAATATCGATATCGACGAAGATGGACCGTGCTTTTCTCACCTTGCCGGTTTTACCTGTGGGCATAATGTAACAGAATATGACACCATCCGCGTTTCTTCAACTGTTTTTACAAAGACAACATACGCTTTTGCTGGAGAGCGTGCTCTTAATCCATTTGCACCGAAAATTCTGATCGATGGAGGTGAAAAGCTTTATGGATACGCCGCGCTCGTCATGCCTCAATACATAAAGTCAGGAGAAGGAGGCTTTGCTGAGCAAATAAAGTCTTTTAAATCCACGTCTGTTCCTGTTCAAGGTTCAATAAATCTCGGTGAAGACGCTCTCGCGGCAATGATTGCTTCAACGCCAGCGGCTATGCTGGATTACGCTATTGCTACCGATAATTTTGCGTACGCCACTAAAATACCGACTAACGCTTCATACTTTGATTTTACGATGCATAAATCGTGGGATGACCTCGTGGGAAGTACAAAACCCGCTGATAGATTCGAGTCAAGTATTCGTCAGTGGCCTTTGGGCGATGACGGGTTTGGTGACTTTGTTCCTGAATGGAAGAATTTAGTAAGAACTTGGTCTGGAGATAACTTCAACGTCACAGATGCAGAATCCATTCGAGGATTTTCATCTTCTCTGTACTCTGCGTTGGTGTTTGGACCGTTCGTCGTTGATAAGGTCTTCTTCCCACCTCCTCCACCTGTTTATATTGCTCCGCCCCCAGCTCCTCCGCTCTCGCCGCCAATGCCTGTTTACGTCGAGTACGTTGAAGGTGACTTGGATAATTCCGTCGTGATTATTCCATCAATTGCAGTTTTGACTGTGTTTGTTTGGATTCTTTGGATGTTCTTGAAAAGACGAAGAAATTTGCAAATGATGCACATAGATTTTATTGATGAGGATTACGATGGCGCGTTGGACGATTTTGAATCAAGTTCTAGCGACGAAGACGATTCAGACGACGGCGACGGGGCGAATTCTGAAAACGATCGTCGAGGTGGTTTTGGTGGTCTTTTTGGTTTTGGTCGTCAACCAAGACAAATCGATCGTTACAGTCGCAGTCAGCGTATTCAAGCGCTCGAAGAACGTTTACAACAAACAAGTTCTTAATAAAAAAACTTCTTACTTTTTGATTTATTTATAGAGAGTTGAGCTAAATGAAAATGAATGTTTTAATTTTATAAAAATATTCTCAACTCTCGTACACACACATTCTTACACACTCGTCGTTGTATCTAACACATCGCCGTTTTATCGCCATAGCTATTTTGACAGATTTTCTTTTTATTAAACTTATTTGAAAACACGCACGCACGCATACATTTTAATTTCCTTTCTCTCACTCTCTCTCTTTTTCTTCTCTCTCTCTTTCGCACGCTCGCTCGCTATTCTTTTATCTATTCCAGTAGTTTTTCAATTTTCCAATTCCATCCGTACTCGTTCGAATTGCGTTGGAATCAAGTAATGGCACCTTTAAAGCATACGCGCATGTTTTTCTCACGCGTTCAGCGAAGAGACTCAAATCCAAATTTTCTTCGTCAGTCGGTTCAATCACATTTAAAAATTTAAGTTTCAAATAATGCTTATTTCTGTTTCTTATTAATTGAACGAAATCTGCATCGAATGGGATGATAGAATCGAAAAGTTTCTCCCAACCTTTCTTCAAAAATCTCACGATTGCGTATGATGAATTTTTTTTGATATTGTTTTTCCTAGTAGACGAGAGAAGAACACAGGGTTGTATTTTCTGACCAGCTTGGAATACTTCCGCGTCAAACTCGAGCAAATGCGTCTTCTCATCGTTCGTGTTCTTTGAGTAGTAATCAATTACTTCTGGATAGATCAATAATGGTGCCTTGCTTGTAGTCCAGAGAACTGAAATGATTTTTTTCATTCGACGAACGTATTGTTTATTAAACGAAATCTGCTTCTCTAGGAAGATTATCTACAAAATGCAATTGAAGGAAAAAAGTTAAATGCAAACAATAAAACAGAAGGAAACTGTACATACCTCTGAACCGAGAGAATTTGCGAGTAATCGCTCGATTGAATTCTTCGTAGTCGATTCGTTCAAATACGACAAAATAGATGATGACGATGACGATGACTTCTTTATTATTTGCTCAGACGCGTGCTGAGAGGAGACGAACAACGGAATAATACCTAAATGTCTGACCCAAAAGACACTCGAAATGAACGATGCGTTCGATACACAGCATAAAGGAATTTTATGCTCATAGGCTGTTCTAATATCGTCAGAATTTCCTTGGATTTCAATCAGATCATAGTCGAAGCCGAGACAGCGCAAGATTTTATCCGAACAATAAATCGCGAACGAAAGATGTACTTTTTTAGCTTTATATGACCAAACATCGCCCGAAACTTTCATTCGCGTTCGTTGATTAGGATTAGGAGAAAGATATTTCTTATTCCTTTGTCTCCCGTCCGCGTCTAAAACAAAACGAGTTGTCCATAACAATTTCTTCGCGCCTTTTTCTTGTTTTGCATCATCATCAGCATCGTCTTCCGCGTCTGTATCTTCCGCGTCATTATTCTCGTCGGAAGGTTTCATTAAGTACACTTTTTTCCTTTGCGTAGAGTAATACCTATACAAAGTCGTTCGATTTTTCTCGTTCAAGAACCTCACTACGATCGAATATAAGCGCGTCGATGCGTTCATTAAAAACACAAACGTAAAGAACGCTGTTACTCGAAAGATGAACGAGATTATATCATCGTACAAAATCTTCACGAATAGTAATTCCAAGATATCTCTCACCATATGGAAAAAATACGAGCACGATATAAACCAATAAAAAACTATCGTGTTCTTTGATTTTCTTTTTTCTTCTTCTTCTTCTTCTGAACGAGTGCGACGATGACGATGACGATGACGTTCGAAATGTTCTCTCCTGCGTCGTTCTTGCTCTTCGCCATCCAAGGTCATCTCTCTTTTCTCTTTACTCTTGCGCGCGCGTCGTTCTTCTCTCGTCGTTCTGTGTTCCGTGTTCTGTGTTCTGTGTTCTGTCGTGCGATATTTTTTTATTTTTTTCCCCCACTCTCTCGTTCTCTCTGTCATTTTTAATTTATTAGTGGGTGTTTGTATTAGTAGGATCTGTTTAAGAAAAATAATAGGGCAACACCCTAAATTGCTAAATAAATAAATATGAAATAAACGAGCCGATGAATGAATAAAAACCTTACATACCGTATATTAATCGTGTAAC
>Ga0115004_10001899_pt1 | contig 17311 bp, 8 predicted proteins | sample ArcticOcean_MG_C_10_FD_88737 | JGI IMG/M metagenome (GOLD analysis project Ga0115004, IMG submission 88737) | Marine microbial communities from western Arctic Ocean - ArcticOcean_MG_CB11_90 | ecosystem: Environmental > Aquatic > Marine > Oceanic | place: Arctic Ocean: Canada Basin | collected...
AAATAAATCAAAAAACGGCAAACGTAATTAACTATCAGAAAGATATTGTAGCAAATCACTGGGATAAGTTAGTTTCTAGAATTGTAAAACTGTCTATGGATGTAGTTATTCCTGAAGCACCAATAAGCGAGGCAGAAATTACTGTTGATCCAAACCTCAGGTTTCTTTATTTCAGACAACACTATTTTGATAATATCGATTTACAGGATGACCGTCTAGTCAGAACACCGATCTATCACAAAAAACTAGAGAACTATTTTAGTGAAAGTATGATGATTCAACATTGGGACACGGTGCTACACTACGCTTTTGATTTATGTGATCAATTAAATCCGAAAAGCGAACTGTTCCAGTATACCGTTTCATGGATTACTAGTTCGTATGAGAAAAGTAAAATCATGGGAATGGATAAAGTATTCGTAATGATGGGCGATCGCTATTACTGTGCACGTAATGCTGAAGGTAATGCTTTAGCTTTCTGGATGAAGGAAGAAAAATTGAAAACGCTTTGCGAAAAAGTTAATACTCAAAAAAACCTTGTAATGGGTGCTATTGCACCCAATATATCACTTAGAGACACTTCAGATGTTACATGGAAAGATTTCTACAGCTTACAAAGTGAATATAAAATACTTTACTTCTGGGATCCAAACTGTGGTCATTGCAAAAAAATAACACCAAAACTTCAGGTTTTATATGAACGCAAGTTTCGAGATAGAAATGTTGAAATTTTTGCCGTTGGAAAAGCGATTGGAGATGAGTTTGAGAAATGGAAGAACTATGTTAAAAAGAATAATTTAGAATTCATCAATGTTGCTGTAACAGATAAATTATTTAAAGCAGCTACGGAAGATGCAGGCCAATTTGTCCCAAAACACACAACTTTAGAGGCATTGAATTATCAGCAGACGTATGATATCTATGCTACACCAAAAGTATTTGTTCTTGATCAAAAGAATAAAATAATTGCAAAGAGTTTAAGTGTCTCTCAATTGGAAGATCTGATTGATCGTCTTCAAAAGAAAAGCGATCTTGAAAAGATATATCCACCCGAGGATGAGAAGGAAGATGAGAAAATGAACTAAAAGTCAGATTTAGGAATACCCCATTATTTATAAATTTATTACGTCTAATAACATAACTACCTGTTTTACTTAAACTTAGGCATAGTTTGCCATGATTACGAAAATATTTTGTAAATTAATTGTGTCTTAGTGCTCTAAACATGAAAAATACACTTATCCTATTACTGTTTATTCCAATTCTATCATTGGGGCAAAAAACATATGTCCCTGACAATAATTTTGAACAGGCACTAGTTGATTTAGGATATGATAACCTAATAGATGATTCTGTTATTACCGCCAATATTAATACAGTAACATCTTTAGATATTAACAATGAATCTATATATGACTTAACAGGGATAGAGGGTTTCACTGCTTTAACTTCTTTACATTGCTACTACAATCAACTCACAAGCCTTGATTTAAGTACTAATAATGCTTTAACTTCTTTATTTTGCTATAATAATCAGCTAACAAGTCTTGATATAACTAACAATACTAATCTAACTGGACTTTTTTGTCATAATAATCAGCTAACAAGTCTTGATTTAAGAAATGGAAACAATAGTAATTTAACACTTTTTTATGCGATAGGAAATCTTAACCTTTCTTGTATTGCTGTTGATGACCCTGCATGGTCAACGAATAATTGGATAACTATTGATTCTTGGGCTTCATTTGCTACTACTTGTTCTTTAGAATTAGGGTATACCTATGTTCCTGACAATAATTTTGAACAAGCATTAATTGATTTAGGATATGATAGCTTCTTAGATGATTATGTGCTGACTACGAATATTAATACGGTAATGTCTTTAGATATTAATAATAAATATATAGCTGACTTAACTGGTATTGAAGACTTTACAGCCTTATCTATTTTGGGTTGTCAAAATAATCAACTAATAAATTTAGATCTAAGTAATAATATCGCCTTAACTGAATTATTTTCTGAGAGCAATCAACTCACAAGCTTAAATCTTAAAAATGGGAACAATATTAATATGAGTATTTTTTACTCAATAAATAATCCTAATCTTTATTGTATTGAAGTTGATGATTCTAATTGGTCATCAGCTAATTGGACAAATATTGACCCGCAATCTTCTTTTGATACAGATTGTTCCCCTGAATGCACAACTCCATCAAACTTTAATGCAAGTGATATAAATGAATCCTCTGCAAATTTAAATTGGATTAACAATTCAATTTCTGATCTATACAATATAGAATACGGTCTTATTGGATTTACCATAGGAAGTGGAACTCAAATTACCGGAACAGGAAACACAGCAAACTCTATAATCGGACTTTCAGCTTCAACAACATATGAAGCCTACATTCAATCTGATTGCGGTATTAATGAGAGTAATTGGACTGGACCTGTTGAATTCACAACAACTATTATTGTTCCAACAACACAATTGGAAGCCGTGAGTTGCAATACTTCAACTACCAGCTTAAATGATTTAATTAAAGCAGATGCTGTTGCTAGTGCAAGTAACTATAGATTTCGATTTATTAATGGAACAGACACAATAATAGTTGACCGCCCTTTCAGATCCTTACCCTTAAGCCTTATTAATTTATCTCATGATATAACGTACAGTGTTGATCTTGCTGTAACCGTAAGTGGTATCATAGGTGTCTATGGTACAGTTTGTACACTAACTACTCCCAGTTTTCCAATTACACAGTTAGAAACAATTTACTGTGGAAGCACACCTAGTTCATTAAGTAGCAGCATCAAAGCTGACGCTATTGCCTCAGCAACTGGTTATAGATTTAGATTTCGTGATGGTATCGATACTATGACTTATGATGCACCTTTTAGAACTGTATCATTATCCAATTTTAATTTAAACGATGGAACAATCTATATTGTAGATGTTGCTGTAATTATTGGAAGTAGTACTGGTCCTTTTGGACCCCTTTGCACAATAACAACTCAATATTTCCCTACTACACAACTAGAGACTGCTTATTGTGGAATAATACTTGACTCTCTAACAGGCAGTATTAAAGCAGACGCTGCAGTAGGCGCAACTGCTTATAGATTTAGATTCATCAATGGAACAGATACAATTATATATGATGCCCCCTATAGAACTGTGGCTTTATCAAATTTTACATTAATTAACGATATAACATACAATGTTGATGTTGCTGTTATAATTACTCCAAATATAGGGCCATTTGGAATAGTCTGTACGGTAACAACTCCACTTCCAACTAGCCAGCTGGAGCTTATCTACTGCGGGACCATCATTAATTCTCTAACAAGTAGTATTCAGACTTCTGCTGTAATTGGAGCAAATGGCTATAGATTTAGATTTATTAATGGAACTGATACTATAATTTATGATGCTCCCTTCAGAACTATAAGTTTATCTAATTTACCTTTAGTCAACGATCTAATATACAATGTTGATGTTGCAGTGACGGTAAACAATATTATGGGTCTCTTTGGACCTGTTTGTACAGTCCAAACTCCTACAACAATTACGCAGCTGTCAGCATTTTTCTGTGGCAGTACTGTCAATTCATTAGTTAGTGAGATAAAAGCTGTTGCTGTTATTGGGGCAACTAATTACAGGTTTAGATTCATTTATGGTCCTGATACTATGACTTATGATGTTCCTTTTAGAACTGTGAATTTATCAAATTTTGATTTAACATCTAATACAATATATAATGTTGATGTTGCAGTAACAATAGGTGCTACCATAGGTTCTTATGGCCCCGTATGTACTATAACAACCCCAGATTTTCCTACTACGCAATTAACACCAACCTACTGCGGTATAACAGTCTCAACATTAACTAGCTCTATTAAAGCTATTGCTGCTACAGGCGCTAGTGCCTACAGATTCAGGTTTATTAATGGCGTTGATACAATGACCTATGATGTTCCTTATAGAACTATCAATTTATCAAATCTTGATTTGATTAGTGATGTGACGTACAATGTTGATGTTGCCGTAATAATAAATAGCTTGATAGGTCAATACGGAACCGTTTGTTCTGTCACTACGCCGCCTTTTCCAACAACACAACTAACTACTACACACTGTGGTAGCACGCCTAATTCATTAACTAGTAGTATCCAGGCCGATGCTGTAATTGGAGCAGATGGCTATAGATTTAGATTTATTAATGGAACTGATACAATGACATATGACGCACCTTTTAGAACTGTTAATTTGTCGAATTTTGCTCTAACCGAAACTACATTGTATTTTGTTGACGTTGCTATAATACAAGGTAGTACTTTAGGCCAGTACAGTACCATATGCACGCTCATAACACCGATTACAACTACGCAATTGGAAGTCATTTATTGTAACATTACGGTGCCCTCATTGACTAGTTATATTAAAGCGGATGTTTTTTCTGGAGCGACTAATTACAGATTTAGATTCATCAATGGTACTGACACTATGATTTATGATCATCCCTATAGAACCGTAGGCTTGTCTAATTTCGCATTAAGTATCAATTTAACATACGATGTCGATGTTTCCGTAACAGTAAATGGCATAATGAATCCTTATGGATCAGTTTGCACAATAACAACCCCTGGCACAGCTATCAGTATAAATAATAATAAGAACTTCAATCAGCAAGAAGAAATCGTTTTCGAGATAACATCTTCTCCTAATCCATTCATTGATGCAACAATACTCCATATCACTTCTCATGATGCCAGCTCTCTAGTATCACTATTAGTTTACGATGGAACAGGTAGATTAATTGAAAGTAGATTAGTTGACTTAATCCAAGAGACAGAAGTGAGTATTGGAAAAAATTATAATCCTGGTTTTTATCAAGTAATAACATACCAAAATGGTAATATAAAAACAGCTCGGATTATAAAGCAATAACTTTCATATATAAGAGACTTTCATGTGCTTTTTTTGTGACATTTTAAATTACGCCATTAAGCGTATTGTTGTATTTAACACCTTTACTTATTATTTTTAAAAAAAACCTATGAAATTAACACTTCTAGCATTCATTCTAATAAATATATCTGTTCAAGCTCAAGATTATTGGCAACAAGAAGTGAATTATAAAATTGATGTCACTCTGGATGACAACAAACACACCTTAACCTGTTTTGAAGAATTCGAATATATTAATAACTCACCTGAATCATTGAGTCATATATATGTTCACATCTGGCCTAATGCATATAAAGATAAAAATTCAGCACTTGCTCGCCAACAATATAATATCGGTGACCAACAACTAACTTATGGTTCAGATCAAATTAAAGGTAATATAGACGGTTTAGATTTTAAAATAAATGGTGAAAAAGTTAATTGGAGCTTTCATCATCATGAAGATATTGTGATTTTAGATTTAGTCTCACCACTATCTACAGGTGATAGAGTGCTAGTATCAACACCGTTTACCGTTAAAATTCCTTCTGGATCAATATCAAGACTTGGACATATTGATCAATCTTACCAAATAACGCAATGGTACCCTAAACCAGCTGTTTATGATGAAAATGGATGGCATCATATGCCTTATCTAAATCAAGGAGAATTCTTTTCCGAGTATGGTTCATTTGATGTTAAAATAACTCTCCCATCCAATTATGTAGTAGGTGCAACAGGAGATTTACAAACAGAATCAGAAATTGAATTCATGAATGTACTAGCTGAAAAAACAGCTAACGAAACAATTCAAACATTAAAACAGTACAGGAAAATATGGAAAACTCTAGATATAATGCCTGAATCAAGTAAACGATTAAAAACAATTCAATTTACTCAGAGTAATGTACATGATTTTGCATGGTTTGCCGATAAACGATATAAGGTTTTAAAAGGGCACGTTGATTTACCAAATTCAAAACGAAGTGTAACTACTTGGGCATTATTTACTCCTCAAAATGATTCTTTATGGAGAAATGCGATTGAATACATCAACGATGCAACTTATTATTATTCGCTCTGGAACGGAAACTATCCATACAACCAAGTAACAGCAGTAGATGGAACAATATCTGCAGGAGGTGGGATGGAATATCCAAACGTTACAGTTATTGGGAACCCAAGTAGTGCGAATGAATTAGAGATTGTTATAGTTCATGAAGTTGGCCATAATTGGTTTTACGGACAACTAGGCTCAAATGAGCGTCTACATGGATGGATGGATGAGGGAATGAATACTTTAAATGAAGTGCGATACATGCAGACAAAATACCCCAATAATACAGTAATGTCGGATATGGTTTTCAATGGAAATTTTCACATGGATAATTTAAATCATCACGACATATCTGATATTTCCTTTCGTGCTATTGCAGGGCTAGGAGAAGACCAGCCAATAGAAACACATTCGGCAGAATTTACTTCAGCAAATTATGGTATTGTCATGTATCAAAAAACAGGATTAATATTCTTTTACTTGAAAGCTTATCTTGGAGAAGAACTATTTGATAAATGTATGCGTGAATATTATTCTGTATGGGAATTTAAACACCCCTCGCCTATTGACATGAGAGTTTCAATAGAGGAAACATCAAAAAAAGACCTTTCATGGTTGTTTGATGATCTTATTAACACTACCAACCATATCGATTACAAGATTGTAAGCTCTAAAAAATCACTTAAAGGAACAGAAATTACTGTAAAGAACGTTGGACAAGTAAATGGACCTATTCCCGTTAGTATTATTGAAAATGATAGTATTTCGAAAACATATTGGATTGATCCACAAGAAAAGCGAAAAAGAACTATTTATATTAACAATGCTAAAAAGTATGATATCGTAATTGATCAAAACAAAGATATTCCTGAAATTAACAGACAAAACAACCAATTAAGAAGCAATGGCTTACTCAAAAAAGTGGAGTTACCAAAATTTGAATTCCTTATCGGAGATAATGAATCAAATCGTACAAATATATTCTGGACACCAACGATTGCTGGAAATTATTACGATAAATTAATGCTTGGAGTCGGTTTACATAATTACGGTATACCTTTCAATAAAGTCCAATACCTTTTTATGCCTTTTTATTCATTCGGTCGTCAATTTGTTTCAGGTGTAACGGAAATAAGCTATACGAGTTTACCTAAAAGGAATATAAAACTTGCTCGAATTGGTCTCTCTGTTAAATCTTTTAAAAACGATATGACTTACCGTAATAATAACTCCTATTTTATATCTATTGCACCTTATTTGTTTGCAAAATTAGGGAGCAGAAGAGCCGCCTCTCCTTCAGTAAAAACGATTCGCTTACAAACAATTTATAAAAAAGATCAATTTGGGCCTAGACACATTGAACATGTAGGAGCATATATTGAATACAACTATAATTTATCGAAGCCAGATCATAAAATAAATTTTAAAGCAAGGAATGAGTTCATGGCAAATGTCAAAAATGGAGATCAAATGGGACGTATCATGGCAGAAGCGACTTATAAAATCCGTTTTATGCGAGCAAAAAAAGAACGATGGGCGGAAATTCGCCTGTTTGCAGGAAAGCAATATTTAAATAGTTCATTGAATGTTGAGAAAAGCTATGCTTATGGAATGTCACTAAGTGGGCAAGATGGAAAGCAAGATCTATATGTTAGTGAGTATTATTTCGGGAGAAATCAAGAATCAGGCATTTGGTCACAACAACGAAATTTAAATATGGGAGGATTTAGAAGTACATCTAACTATGGGACTACATCAGATTGGATGACAACAGCAAATACCTACTTCCAACTTCCATATATCCCGAAATTCATTGGTATTTTTACTGACCTTGGGTTATTTGGATCAGGGAACAGTGAAATGGAATCAGCAGCGAATATAGGTCTAGCAATCCGTATGGGAGGTGTTTTTGGCCTGTACCTCCCTGTTTGGATGACTAAAAACTTTGACAATTCATATACAACAGTGAATTATGCAGAACGTATTCGGTTTACACTAAAGTTTAACTTAATGAATAAATCATTAAATTTAAACTCCCTTATTAGATTTAACGAAAAATAGCAAGTAAAGGTAAATTAGACCCTATCGATCTACGTCATGTTAATTCAGATAATTCTAACCAACGATCAGTCTTTGATTCCAACTCAGATACTACCTTAGACAAACGTTTTCCAGATTCCATTAAGTCATCATTTGAAGAATCGACACTAGACAAAATAATTGTTAGATTTTCCTTCTCTTCTTCTAAAGACTCCATCTCTTTTTCAATTTGTTCGAATTCCATTTTCTCTTTAAAGGACAACTTCCGGTTATCTTTAACAACCTCAGTATTTACTTCTAAAGGAGATTCAATAATTGAAGCTGTAGGCTCATTATTTGCATTTTTCTTTGCAGTACGATCATCAATTTGCTTTTGCTTTCTGAAAACCGTGTAATTTCCAAGAATATCTTTTATCTCTCCCTCTCCTTCAAACACAAATAGATGATCTACCATTTTATCCATGAAGTATCTATCATGAGAAACCACAATTAAACATCCTTTAAAGTTTCTAAGGTAATCCTCTAAAACACTCATTACGAAAATGTCTAAATCATTCGTTGGCTCATCAAGAATCAAGAAATTAGGATTCTTCATTAGAACCGTCATTAATTTCAATCGTCTCTTCTCTCCTCCACTCAGTTTTTTAACAAAATTGTAGTGCATATTTCTGGGGAACAAGAACTTCTCTAAGAAATGAGCTGCAGACATTTCCCTACCTTTCTCTAATGGAATATACTCAGCAATATCGCGAATAACGTCAATCACTTTTTGATCTGGTTCGGCTTCTAATAATTGTTGACTATAATATCCAAAAACGACTGTTTCACCTGTAACGATTTTCCCGGCATCTGGGTCTTCAAGTCCCATTAACATATTCAGGAAAGTACTTTTACCTGTGCCATTATCTCCAACAATCCCCAAACGCTCATTACGCTTAAAAGTATATGTGAAATCGTTAATTATTTTTATGTCTGTAAATGCCTTTTTCAGATGATGACACTCCAGGATTTTAGTTCCTAAACGCTCCATTTTTACTGGAATATCGATTTCATCTTGATTAATCCGCTGACTAGCCACTTTCTTTGTATCATGAAAGGCTTCAATACGTGCTTTTTGTTTAGTACCACGTGCTTTTGGTTGACGACGCATCCAATCCAACTCTTTCTTAAATTGATTCTGTGCTTTACCTATTGTAGAAGACAACTGCTCTTGACGTTCAGCCTTCTTCTCAAGGTAATAACTAAAGTTTCCTTTATACTTAAATATAGTTTTTTCTTCAAGCTCCAAAATCGTATCGCAAACAACTTCTAAGAAGTATCTGTCGTGCGTTACCATTAATATAGTCGATTTAGATTTCAATAAATACTCTTCCAACCATTCAATCATGTCAAGGTCCAAATGATTAGTGGGCTCATCAAGAATCAAGAAGTCTGGTTCAGCAACTAAAACTTTTGCCAACGCAACACGTTTCTTTTGACCACCAGAAAGCTTGTCAATCAATCTACTTGTGTCAGTCAACTTAAGTACTGACAGAATTTGATTGACCTTAGTTTCCATATCCCAAGCATTCAATTCTGTGATTGCTTCGAAAGATGCTGCAATTAAATCTTCATCCTCCATGCGCATAGCATGATTGTATTCTTTAACTGCTTTTAGCTCAGGTAAATCATGAGAGAAAATTTCTTCTAGGACTGTATGGGAACATTCCATGCTTTCACCTTGTTCCATAAAGGCAATTCGTAAATCATTTCGGAAAACGATTCGGCCATCATCAATGGATTCTTGCCCTAGAAGACAGCGTAATAATGTAGTTTTACCATTCCCATTTTTGGCAACAATTGCAACTTTTTGTCCTTGATCAATGCCAAAGACTAAATCTTCAAAGATAACTCTATCTCCAAATGATTTCGTGAGGTTTTCAACCGATAAATAATTCATGTACTAACGAAGTCTGTCTAATGATTCTAACAACTTCTTATCTCTTTTAATTCCTGTGTTTGCTAAAAATGAGAATGGAAAACCAGCTACAAATAAGAAAAATCCTATGCCCATTTCTCTACGTCCTGTATCAACAATTAATATTGAACCACCGAAAGTTGCCAATGTAATTACAGAAATCAACATCACGAAATAAATATAAAAAGTCATTCGTCCAAGTTTAAATTGACGATCCAACTTTTTATATGACATCAATGCTAGAAAACCAATTAAGATTAAATCGATTGTTCCAATAAAGAATGGGAAACTTTCAGTGCTTACAATATGTCTATCAAACTTTGTATATTCTACGATTCCGTATGAATTAAATTCAAATCGTGATCTTTCATTCATAAAACTAAATAAGTTGCTCCCGAAAGTCACGATCGACAATAGGATTATCATTATAGCTAAATAAAGGGTTTGTACGCGTTGTATCATCTCTAAGTAAATATTGAGTAGTAAAGATAAGGGAAATTTAGCGGCTAGCTTAAAATAGAAGAGTTACTTTTCTTAATACAGCTGTGGATCGAAAACAGCTTTACATTCTTTTAAGTAATTATAGTTTTCTTAACTCTCAAAATCCTAGATCTAAATTTTTATACCATTATAATTATTTAGGCGTAACATATAACAAATCTTCTGTTAAGACAACTGAGATAATTATTTGTGGACATTCCTGAGTAGGTGATGCCTTTGATTTAACCGATTTATGGACAAACCATTCGAGTCCCACATTATTAAAGTTGAATAGTCTTATTTCTCAAATAGAAATCTAAAATAGTTATGGCAGCCATCGCTTCAACAATAGGAACAGCTCTAGGGACAACACAAGGATCATGACGACCTTTACCAGTAACCTTAACCATATCTCCTTTATTGTCAATTGAATCTTGGTCCATAACTATAGTAGCAACAGGCTTAAAAGCAATACGCATCGTTACAGGCATACCATTTGAAATACCTCCCTGGATACCACCTGAATGATTTGTTTGCGTACTTCCATCAGGATTAAAAACATCATTATGATCGGATCCACGCATTTGAATTGCATTGAATCCTGAACCATATTCAAATCCCTTTACTGCATTAATAGAAAGCATTGCTTTACCAAGTTCAGCGTGAAGTTTATCAAAAACAGGTTCTCCCAATCCTGGAGGTAGATGATTGATTTCACATCTAACACTACCTCCAATCGTATCACCTTCTTTCTTAATAGATTTTATAAACGCTTCCATTTCATTTGCTATATCCTTATTTGGACAACGAACAGGATTGTTATCAATTTCATTATAATCGATGTTATTTCCTAACCTTATACTTCCAACTTGATCGACATAGGCAACTATATCTATACCGATATTACCTAGTATTTGTTTTGCAATTGCTCCAGCAACTACACGAGATACAGTTTCTCTAGCAGAAGATCTTCCTCCACCTCTGTAATCGCGATTACCGTATTTTTTATCATAGGTGAAATCTGCATGTGAGGGACGATATGAATCTTTAATATGACTATAATCTTTTGGATTTTGATCTTCATTTATAATGACAAACCCAATAGGGGTACCCGTTGTTTTTCCTTCAAAAATACCTGATAAAATCTGGACTGAATCTGATTCTTTACGTTGAGTAACAATAGCAGACTGGCCTGGTTTCCTACGATTCAATTCATTTTGAATTTCTTCAATATTCAATGAGATATTCACAGGGACCCCCTCTATAACTCCACCAATAGCAGGGCCATGAGACTCACCAAACGTGCTCAATTTAAAAATTGTTCCAAATGATGATCCTGCCATAATCTTACTTACAAATTGTTTCTTCACAAATTCGTAATATATCTCTAACCTCTTCTAATGTTGGAGCTTCAGCATATGTTCTTAAAACTGGTTCCGTTCCTGAAGGACGAATCATTAACCAACGATTCTCGTCAAAGAAAAATTTGAATCCATCAACTGTAGCAATACTATCAACTGTATATTTCCCAAAAACCTTATAATCCCCCGCTTTACAGGCTGCTACAATCTTTATTTTCAATTCTTCTGTAATATGTAAATCACTACGTTCGAATTTAAATGGACCTACAATTTCGTATACTTCATCAATTAAGTCATCAAGCGATTTTCCAGATTTCGCCATAAATTCCCAAATGATTAATCCCATCCAAATACCATCTCTTTCTGGAATATGTCCTTTTGTTGCAATACCTCCTGATTCTTCACCTCCGACTAACACGTCTTCAGCAACCATTATATCTGCAATATATTTGAATCCGATTTTTACAACCTCACTATCAAGGTCATAATGGTCTGCCATTATTTTAACACGTGGGGTTGTACTGAATGCCGTTACAACTTTACCTGTTGCACCTTTATATTTTTTTAAATAATGAATTAGTAATAAAATTATATGATGAGAATCAATAAATTCACCTTTTCCATTATATAACCCAATTCTATCAGCATCACCATCAGTAGCAAGTGCGCAATCAATTGCACCATCATCAATGATGAAGTTTTCTAAACCCTTTAAGTTCTTAGCAATAGGCTCTGGGGCCTGTCCCATAAAAGATGGGTTTGACTCACAATGTAAGAAGTGTGCTTTTGGCAATAAACGCTTCATCGCATTTTGGCCAGATCCATACATTGCATCATAAGCAAGAACAAGACCTGATTTCTCTATAGCATCTAAATCGAAATTTGCTTTCGCATGATCGACATACATCGTTTCTAGATCAATAATTTCAACCAAACTAGAGTCTAATGAAATTGATTCTAAATCAATCACATTCACATCTGGAATAATGTCTTCAATTTCCTGTACTAATCCTGGAGATAGAGGTCCTCCATACTCAGACTTCAACTTGAAGCCATTGTAAGAAGGTGGATTATGACTCGCTGTAATAACGACTCCTATAGAGCATCCTAATTTGACTGCACCTAGTGAAACCATTGGAGTTGAAACAAATCCAACTGCCATTTTCAATTGCACACCTTCTTTAACAAAAATCTTAGCTGCAGTTCTCATGAATAAATCACCGGCAAAGCGACAGTCATGTCCGATTACAATACTTGGATTATCATAGTTAGCTTTTACCCATTTCGCTGTTGCTAATGAAACGCGTGCCACATTATCTACGGTATAATCTTCTGCGATAATTGCTCTCCAACCATCTGTTCCAAATTTGATTTTACTCATACTATCATATCTATTAACGAAAGCTCAAGGCCTGAATTTAATTAGTTAATTAAACTATTGCGGTTATGCATTTTTAATTACCTTTTAAACTCATTGATTGTTTTTTTAATAATACCGACACACTCCATAAGCTCACTTTCTGTTATAACTAAAGGAGGTGCAAATCGAATAATATTACCATGTGTTGGTTTTGCTAACAAACCATTATCTCTTAATTTTAGACAAATATCCCAAGCAGTAGAACTTTCTTCGACATCATTAATTAAAAGAGCATTTAAAAGTCCTTTACCTCTTACAGAATTCACCAAGTCATTTTCTTTAGCAAATTCAGATAATTCTTCTCTAAATATATGCCCCAATACTTCAGCATTACCAGCTAGATTTTCATCTACAGCAACCTTTAAAGCAGCCATAGAAACTCTACAACCTAAAGGATTTCCTCCGAAGGTAGATCCATGCTCACCTGGCTTAATTGTCATCATTATTTCATTATCTGCTAATGCTGCGGAAACAGGAAATACACCACCTGACAAAGCTTTACCAAGAATTAATATATCTGGCTTAACGCCTTCATGTTGACAACAATATAACTTTCCAGTTCTTGAAATCCCAGTTTGCACTTCATCCGCAATAAATAAAACATTTTTAGATTTACATAATTCATATGCTTTTTTTAAATATCCTTCATCTGGAACCATAACCCCAGCCTCACCTTGAATAGGCTCAACCATGAATCCAGCTACATTAGGATCTTCTAAAGCCTTTTCCAAAGAATTAATGTCATTATATTTTACTATTTCAAATCCAGGCAAATAAGGCCCATAATCATTAAATGCACTTGGATCAGTAGATGACGATACAGCAGCTAAAGTTCTACCCCAAAAATTATTTTCTGCAAATAAAATTTTAGCTTTATTCTGTTCTATTCCCTTTACTTTATATGCCCATTTCCGACATAGCTTCAATGCAGTCTCACCACCTTCTACACCTGTATTCATGGGGAGAATCTTATCATAACCAAATAATTCTGTTACGTATTTTTCATATTGACCTAATACATCATTATGAAATGCGCGAGATGTCAGAGTTAACAAATCTGATTGCTCTTTTAAAGCGTTAATAATCTTAGGGTGACAATGTCCTTGATTAACCGCAGAATACGCAGATAAAAAATCAAAGTATTTCTTGCCTTCTACATCCCATACATTAACACCTTTACCCCTATTTAAAACAACTGGTAGTGGATGATAATTGTGAGCACCATGTTTTTCTTCTAAAGCGATTAAATCCGCTGATGTCATTTTTTTATTCGTCATATTCATAATAATATCAATCATTCAACCAAGTTATATAACTGGCAATTAAAACTTGAATTTATTTTAATGGCTATAAATTCAATCTTAGAAGTTATTCTCATTCATGGAGAGAAAATAATCCTATTTTCACACAAAAGTAAGTTAAAGTGATCAAAAAGTCAAGACGGATACTGTAAGAAAACCTTTTACTGAAAGTAACATTAGTCCTCTTGCTCAAAAGTGATATTCACGTTGAACTCCTTTAATTTATCATAATACTTTTCTACTTGAAATACAGAAGGTTGAAATGTTTTTTCACGAATTTTTAATTGTTTTTGTCGTTCCATACTTCGTGCAAAACGACGTATTGACTCCTCAGTATCTAATATCAATCCCGGAACGTTCATACTGATTCCACTACCATCTTTAGCGACCATTGTAAAATATGAAGAATTACAATGTTTGGTTACTCCTGTACGTATATTTTCAGCTTCCACTCTTAACCCAACAACCATTGATGTTTTTCCTGTGTAATTTATAGACGCTTTTAAATGTAGTAATTCACCAACATCAACCGGATTTAAAAAATCAACCCTATTAACCGATGCCGTTACACAATAGTTTCCAGAATGCCTTGAAGCACAAGCGAAAGCTATTTCATCCATTAAATTCAATATATAGCCACCATGGATCTTTCCACTAAAATTTGAATTAGAAGGAGTCATGAGAAGACTCATTTCAATTTGTGATTCACTGACACTTTTAAATTTTTTCATTCTCGTTAAATTAATGTTAGAAGTGAATCAAAACATTCAGTAAACAGACTAAAGTATTTCTTGTCAGAATAATTTCGGTTGATCTAAATCATCCTCTGAAACAGGTTTCACATCCCATTCCACTGTATCGGAAATCTCATCTTCTTCACTTTCAATTGTTGTTGGCTCGATCTTTTCAGCTTCAGGCCAAGATTCTCCTCCATCAATTTTATGATCAAGAATAATTTCTTTCACCTTAAGCTTTGTCATTTGATTTCCTTGAGCCTTCATTCCTTTAATATCAATGAATTCTTCCAAGGAAATTTCAGTATCCGGTAAGTTTTTCGTTGCCTTTAAAAGCTTATTGTAGACAATGCGTATCCTTGGCTTATATGCTGTAGAAACTACATCCATATATGAGCCTTCACTTTCTGAAATAAACGATACTTTTTTATCTGAAGTCACCTCACACAAGAAACGTTTACAATAATGTAAATCTTTCTCTGCATCATAATAAACGACAGACAATGGTCGTTCTGGATGCCATTTTTCAATGTGAATTAGGTCATCATCAAAGTGTGAAGAAAGATCGAAGTTTGTCAATCGATACTCTCCAGACCTATATAATGTAAGTATTTTATCCTGGCCTTTAAAGTTACCTATAAAATCTCCTCTACCATCATCATTTAAGCGACCCACAACGGTATCGTACCAAATTTTTCGCGCAGCAAGTGTTGATCCACCTACTTCTTTTTGTAAAATTTTTGAAACAATCTCTTTTGTTACTCGGTTACCACCAGCACCACGACCTTTAATTAATAAATCTCCTAAATCGATATCAAATTTTAGGCGTTTTAAATGTGGTCTAGCTCTTAAAATAATAGTTACAACTTCACGCTCTCCATTCGGATGTACTGTGAAGTATAACATCTTAGAGCCACTTGTTCCTTTAGTTAAATCATATTCAGTATCACGCGTGATTGAATTAACATTAAAACGTTTCATCATTGCTGGCCCATCTTTACCATCCTGATACATTAGGTGGTAAACCGTACGTTTATCTCCTTTTTTCCATACATTGGCATATACAATTCCTTTACCTATAAACTTCTTATCAGCAACTTTAGTTACCATCATTTTTCCACTTGCAAAGAAGATGATAACATCATCGATATCGGAGCAATCAACAACATATTCAGCTTTCTTGATACTATGACCTATAAATCCTTCTTCGTAATCAACGTATAATTTCTTGTTTGCAATAATTACTTTAGAAGCATTAATTGAATCGAATGTTTTAATCTCTGATTTCCGCTCTTTACCTTCACCAAATCGTTTTTTAAGATCTTTAAAATAATCAATCGCGTATTCTATCAAGTTCGCTAACTTCTCTTTAACGACTTCCATTTCATCCTCAATCTTCGTAATCGTTTCGTTTGCTTTATCCGCATCAAAACGTGTTATACGAATCATTGGAATTTGAGTTAAACGGTGTAAGTCTTCATCTAATATCTCACGAATTAGTTTCTGTTTGAAAGGTTTGAACGATTTATATAAATATTCATACAACCCTTCTTTATCCCCATAATTCTTAAAATCGATGTACATTTCTTCATTAATAAATATTTGCTCTAAGGTTGAAAAATGCCATTGTTTTTCAAGTTCATCCAGACGGATTTCTAGCTCACGCTTTAATAAGTTGAGTGTATTATCAGTATTCACTCTAAGAATCTCCGTAGCTCCCATAAATCGAGGTTTATCACCGTCAATTACTGATGAATTTGGAGAAATTGAAACCTCGCAATCTGTAAATGCATATAAAGCATCCATTGATTTATCCGGAGACACACCTGAGGCTAAATGAATAACAACCTCGGCTGTTGCCGCGGTATTATCTTCAATTTTTTTAATCTTAATCTTCCCTTTATCGTTTGCCTTTAAAATTGAATCGATTAGAGAAGTTGTTGTTCCATAAGGGACTTCTGTGACAAGTAATGTTTTATTATCTTTTTTCGTGATTTTAGCCCTAACACG
>Ga0115004_10001902_pt1 | contig 17306 bp, 6 predicted proteins | sample ArcticOcean_MG_C_10_FD_88737 | JGI IMG/M metagenome (GOLD analysis project Ga0115004, IMG submission 88737) | Marine microbial communities from western Arctic Ocean - ArcticOcean_MG_CB11_90 | ecosystem: Environmental > Aquatic > Marine > Oceanic | place: Arctic Ocean: Canada Basin | collected...
CACTGTCTCGTCTTCTATAACTTGTATAGAGTATAGCGAATTTATTACTATCATTAATAAAAAAAGTAAGTGATCGGCTCAATAATAAGTCCCGAACTCGACAACTCGTTCTCGTTTTCCTTATTTCATCACCTCTCTCTTCTTTACAACAAAAAACGATATATATATACTTATTCACTATGACCATCGAAAGTGCCTATTACGATCGAAAATGCGCGTGTTGCAGAACAGAAATGTTCTCCTCGGCTTTGCAAGGAAACAAGAGTAAACGGCGCACGAAGAAGCTTCGGGACGATCGCATGAACTCGCTGTTCATGGAAGATCACGGCCTCGCCGACAACGCAGGGGTTTTGGGGAACAAGCGACTGGAGACGATTAATATCGATTTACCAAAGAATTTATTCGATGTATTGGACCGATCGTACAACGAAGACGATAAAGACGAGGACGATAAAGACGACGTGATCAAATGCGAGTTATGTCAACTGACGGTCTGTGGAAGAGCAGTGAAGGAGAGCGAGCGAGAGAACTTAATGAGGCAACACGTATCGTCAAAGAAGCATAGGGACGAGATGAGAAAGAGAGCGATGGACGAGAGAGACGAGGACGGGTTGAGGTGTTTGTTATGCGACGTTGAATACGCGAAGAAGAGCCACGGGAAGGAGGAGATATTGGAGAGATATAAGAAGCACGTGATCGGAATAGGGCATAAACGACAACTCGCGTTAGAGAGGGCGCCGGATTATCTGAAGCCCGAAACGGAATACTCGAGACCGAACAGATTCGAGAAAGGGGCTTTGAAAACGCCTTGGCGAAAGATTGAAGAAGATAGACCGTCGCCAAAAGACGACGAGAGTTTATTTCGTTTAGCGCGCGAGTACGTTACGGTGAAAAGATGTTGCGACGATTGCGAGAAAGACTTTCGCGAAGCGATCAGATACAACAACGAAGATACTTTGAATAAAATAGTGCAAAAAATGTACTTGAACGAATCTTTTGGCGGGTATTCTTACACCGAAAATCTTTCAGTGCAACTTTATTTGGAAAAAGAAACGCAAGACGTGAATATTCGTAGCTACGATAAAATAAATCAACGATTTACGCGCGTGAGTCACAATTTATTCAGTTTCGATGTCGAAGGACTATCGGAAAAACGTCCATCGATTCTTTGCGGGGATAAAGTAGGCGCGTCCGATGCCAGATTTGAACACTTCGGTGTCATCGAAAGAATAGAAATGAACAGAGTCATCGTTAGATTCTCGCGAGCTTTCAATACACAAAATTCATATAAAGTTCGCTTCATTTTGAACCATTTACAACTGGAATTGCAGCAGGCGGCTATAAACTTCGACGTACTTGGTGATGATTATTCTGCAGAGTATGAATCTTACGTCAAACCACCTTTGCTTGGTGAAGAAAATCCTTCGATGAGATTTAAAGACATTAAAAGTATTGAAGATTTGAGTTGGAAGAATTCTAAACTCGACGAATCGCAGAAAAGCGCGGTGAAGAACGCTTTGTACCGTGTGAATTTGTCAACGCCTTACGTTATCTTTGGCCCACCAGGGACTGGTAAAACTACGACCATGATTGAAGTCATCGCGCAGTTGATTAAGAGAAACGAAAGAGTATTAATTCTCGCGCCTTCAAACGACGCGGTTGATAACATTCTCGAGCGCGTCTTGCAAACAAAAATCGTCACTAACGCCGAGGCGTTGCGCGTTTACGGGTTCAACAGAAGTCGAAGTCAAGTCAGCGCTGCAATGCTTGAAAGCTCGACGTATGAAGAGAACCAGGAAGGATTTAAATTACCATCTACTCATCGCTTTGAAACAGCAAAGATTGTTGCGATGACTCTGATGTCAGCCGCGAGGACTGTTCGATTGATGACAAAGATCAACAAAATACCTTACGTCACAAACTTTTTTAACAACGTAATTATTGATGAGGCTGGCCATGCAATGGAGAGTGAACTGCTCGCGGGATTTGTGGGCTTTTTGAATCCCGACAAGAACAAATCTAGATTAATCTTGGCCGGGGATCACCGCCAGCTTGGGCCAATCGTCAACTGTGAACATAACAAAGACCTGCCAATATCAATGTTGGAAAGATTATGTCATCCAACGGACGATGAGTTACCAAAGACTGTATTCTCAGAAAAAATTGTCGTAACTCCATATTCTAGAACGATCGAGTTCGATAAAGAATACGTTTCGATGCTTACGAAGAACTATCGATCACATCCAGGGATCATCGAGCTTTCTTCAAAAATGTTTTACGGATCAAAATTAGAAGCCTGTTTGGGAGACGATCATCCCGTAACGACTTTGTTCAAGAACTGGAAAGAGCTTCCGAGTCATGGTAGGAATTTTTTCCCCGTCGTTTTCGATTCAGTAACCGGTGGTGCGAATGGAACGATTGGCGGTCAAATGCGTGAAAGCAATTCTCCAAGTTGGTTCAACCCGGATGAAATCCTTTGCGTAGAAAACTGGATTGCAAAGATTCTACGCGATTTCCAGGGAAAGATATCGGAAGAAGATATTGGAATTGTGACACCGTATCATAAACAAAAGCAAAAGTTGAATAAGATGTTGGAGAAGCGAAGATGGAAAGGTATCGTCGCCGGATCGACGGAATCGTTTCAAGGTCAAGAACGCAAAGTGATTATTATCACAACCGTGCGAAGCTCGTTTCAAGACGAGAAAGAGAAGGAAATCGAGGTGAGACGCGATTTAGGCTTTTTGACAAATCCGAAACGTTTCAACGTCGCAATAACGAGAGCGCAATCGTTATTGGTTGTTTGTGGTAACCCGTTCACCTTGCGCGGTTGCGAGAATTGGAGAGAGCTCATGAAGCTTTGTAAGACGAGAGGGACGTTCCTGGAAGGCCATATGAAGTGTGATATTAATGATTACACGATTAAAGCGCCGCCGTTGCCCCGCTCAAAGAAGCCGCCCTCTGCTACGGGTAAACAGCCGGCACCGAAACCCATCCGTCCTCCTGCTGGGCAAAAAAACAAACAAAATGGTTTTGTGAGCAAAATAATACCGCAACTGGTTATTCCATCAACTACCGCGAACATTTCCGAAGCGGCCGCTAATAGTGGAATACATAGATGTGACTTGTGCGATATTGTATATGCGAAAGGAAACTTATCAGAGAAACTCGTACAAGACAGTTTACTAAGACATACGGAAGGTAAAATGCATCAAAAAAAAATGCATCTCTTACGGTTCGGTATTCCATCAACTACCGCGAACAGTTCCGAAGCGGCCGCTAATAGTGAAATACATAAATGTGACTTGTGCGATGTTGTATATGCGAAAGGAAACTTATCAGAGAAACTCGTACAAGACAGTTATCTAAGACATTCGAAAGGTAAAATGCATCGACAAAAAAAGTATCTCTTACGGTTCGGAATTCCATCAACTACCGCGAACAGTTCCGAAGCGGCCGCTTTTAGTGAAATACATAAATGTGACTTGTGCGATGTTGTATACGCGTCAGGATTGGCAACAGAGAAATTGGTACGAAACAATTTACTTCGGCATACGAAAAGTAAAATGCATCAAGAAATGTTGCTCTTATTTAACGAACTACAACAACAACAACAACAACAGCAACAGAAAGGAAATCACTCGCCGCAAGATTTGCGTACGACTATATCGCGAGTGAATGGAAATGTAGTCGCGCCAAAACCAAGTAATACAGGTGCGCAGAAACAGCAGCAGCGAGATATTCGATCATCGTCATCACAACAACAACAACAACAACAACAACAACAACAAGATTTGCGCACGATTATATCTCACGCAAACGAAACGATCGTACAAACGCGAACGCAACTCGACATTTTACGAGAAAGAACCCTGCTTAAAAAAGAACTCGAAAAGAGACGTGCGAATAAACCACCCGCACCGCCTCCAACGCAGACGAACAAACCGCCATCGCCGGCTCAAGATCCAGCAAAGAAGAACCCTCGTTCGCTTTAATCACCGCGTAGGCTTTATACTCATACCGCTCTATCCTCTTACGTTGTTGTTACTCGTTTTTACACGCCGCGTGCGCTTTCTTCTTCTTCGCCTTTTCCTCTCTGTTTTCTAACAAACTGTCAATGTGTCAAACCTCAAAGGCACCCTTTTTTTTAACCCTTTTCTTTGATCCAAATGACGTCATTTTCGATCACGAAAACAAAACAAAACAACAAACTCGTATTCATCATCCAACGCACACACACTCTCTCTCTCTAAAAATGCCAACGATCGTCTCCGTTCTCTATTGCGGTGCGTGAGGCTACGCGTCCAAGTACGTCTCTTCTTCCTCTTCTCTCTTAAAAAAACAAGACGTGTTTAAAAAACGCACGTTCTGAAATAGCGAGAAAAAACAATTCTTTCTTCTTTTCCAAAACGTGTTTTGTGTTCGTTTGATCATCGCCTTTGCTGCGTTGATTGAATTCGATTTGGCGTTGAATGAATTCGTACGCTCTCTCGAAGTCGTCGTCTTTAAAGCGAGAAGAGAGTTTGCGCGTGACTGAAATTCTCTCCGCGTGTGCGCGTTTTCAGCCCCGCGTCAAATGTCTCGGCACCGTTGAAACAGTTGACTGAGAGGATGCGTGTTCTTCTTTAAAACGAACTTAATTTAATAGGTATCGCGCTATTGCGAACGCGATAACGAACGTATACCCGGACGCTAAATGCACTGGTGAGGGAACGAAAACGTCTACTGGGTACTTAGAGGTCACCGTCGACGGCGTTCTCGTGCACTCGAAGGATAACGGGGACGGCTACGTCGATACCGCGGAGAAGATGGAGAAGATCATCAAAGCGTGCGCAAAGGCGTACAAGTAAACGAGGTTGAGTGATACTACTACTGGGAGAGAGAGAGAGAGAGAGAGAGAGTATAATGAAGCATGAACAACGTTTACGCGCAGTGAAGTATGTACGTTCTCGTTTTAAGAGTGATCGCGTGTGCTGAAAATTTTCATTTAATGTGGAATAGGCCTCGCGCGTGATATAAAAACGAAAACGTGTTGATATACGTGCGCGTTCGTCGTGTGCTTTTGATTATAATATGATTATGAAATGATTATATGCTATATGTTAAATTAAAGCGCTTTTCCTCCTCCTTCATCGTCTTCTTCGTTTACTATCTATTTAGCGCGTACTCGTGATCGAGATTGGCAACACGAAATCGACCCTTCGTCTCATCGCTAAAGCGTTTGCGGACAAACTCTCATCTACTTCGTCGACGCCCCAATAAAACGCGAGTTTTGATTTAATAATTCTCGTAAACGTCGCTTCTTCGGCCTTCTTTAAAGCATTCGCGTATTCGCTTCGTTCGCGCGAAAACGCGGACGACTTCTCGAGTATCGGTTTAAATACCTCTAAAACGAATACGAAATCTTTTGAGGGAACTAAATTACCATCGACTGTGTAGCCGCCGTTTTCTGAGAACGCTGGTAGTAAAGCTGGTAGTAATCTAGCGTTTATATGTTTCGCCATGCGAATATAAACGACGCCTCCTCCGACTTTTCGACCGCATTCGAGGAAAAACTCTGAAAGATCTTTTTGAATCTCGCCTTTACGTTCAGAGATCTCTCTCGTTGACATTTTCTTGCTCTCATATGAGTCGTTTATGATTATGCGTTTAAAGCACCCTTTCTTCTCTGCAATCTTAAACGGGTTATGTTCTTCATTCATGAGCAAATCGAAATCGTTCTGGTCATCCGAGACGATTGCGAGTACTAAAGGCTTATTCGAAGGAACATCGTCCTCTAAATCATTAGTACTATCTGCAACGAAATCGTCATGATCTTCGTCATAGTTATTATTATTATTATTATTATTATTATTATTTCTTATTGAACTAAAACTATCACCATTATTTTTATTATTATTATTATTACCATTCAAGGTCATTATATTCTCAAACGCGCTATGCGCGCTCGCTCTAAAACGTTCTCTCGTAACTCTTTTCATTTGCGCTCTCGCGTAATCGCACTTAATCGCATCGCATACAGATTTCCCATTATTGAAGTATGCACGACCAGTACTAGCACTGCTTGATTTCGCGTTCTTTCCATTATTATTACTACTACTACTACTACTATTACCATTCGACGATAACGCCTTAATAGCCCTCGTGGCGATTATAATAACCGCGTAAAACATAATCCTACCGAACCACGATTTCATGAAATTCATCAATAAATCCTTACCATTGTCGTCTCCGTCGTCGTCTTTCTTCGTCTCTCCCTTACCGCTCTGGTTCCGTTTCTTCCCTCGTTCTTTCTTTCTCATCGACGCGGTCGATTTCTTCCTATTCTGCGTCTTATTCTTCCTCTCGTTCTTCTCGCGCGAAGTATCTTCAGCATCAGCAGCAGCAGCGGCAGCATTGGTGCTTCGTTTCCGAATAAAGTTCGATTCAGTATCGGTCGCGATACCGAAACCGCCCTCGTCGTCCCCTCTCGTCTTTTCTTCTTCCTCTTCTTCCTCTTCTTCGTCCGCATCATCATCACTCATCTTCTTCTTCTTCTTCTCGTCGTCATAGTAATCATTCTTCACCATCATCACATCTATTAATTAAATATCTTCGTTCTGATTTCCAAAAACGACTTATTCTCGCGAGGGATAAAAACGAGAACGACGAAGCGCTTTTAAGTAGCAGAAACGAAACCTGGCCCGTGCTCGATCTCTTCTTCTTCTTCTACTGCCAGTTATTTACGTGATATATATAATGTATATATATATATACGTATATATACTTATATATATCTAAAGTGTTTAACAAGGAGCACGCGACAGAAAAATGAATTTTAGTACGTAATATACAGGTTTGGGGTTTAGGGTTTAGGGTTTAGGGTTTACAGGTAGTAGGGAAAATTCAAATCGTGAAGAAACAGGTAGTACATGAAGAATTTTCAAAGAGCTTCCAAACAGAAGAGAGAGTGCGCGAGATAATAACATAAACATGCGTGGCACGACTTCGATCGAGGAAAGAACTAGAAGCGATAGCGTTCTTCGCGATAGAACGAACAGTAGTAGTACGAAAACGAGTATCCTTAACGACGAAGAAGAATTAGAGGAAGATGAACGAGCGATAACGGTAGCGAAAGAGTTCGAGGATTTGAAAAACAAGAAAAAGAAATACGAGCGAACGATTATAGAGGCGATTACGAAACTGAGTGAAATCGAGAGCGAGAGCGACGTTCGATTTGAAGCGATCGAGCGAGAGCGAGAGCGAGAGATACGATCGATCGTGAGCGAAATCAGGAAGAAAAAAGAGAAGGAAGAGGAAGGAAGGTTTGGGGCGAAAGTTTTGATCAGGAACGACGAAGAAAGTATCTTTGAGCGATCGATGAGGCCGTTTTCTTTAGCGATATTGGAAGAATATGAGTCAGATGCGGATGTTAGTGGTGCTTTTACGAATGCGAAAAGGGGCTCTTCGTTTGATTTTGGTAGGAGAGTCGATCACGACGACGACGACGCTGAATACGAGAGGAAGTTTATTACAGTTCCAATGACCGTGCCGAGGAAAGCGTTTGATGATCGATATGACGAGGATGATTCTAACGGAGAAGAGGAACAAGAACAGGAGTTTCAGTTCAATAGCACGTCCAATAAAGGCAAGAATTTAGAAGAGCGAGAGTCCTGGTGGTTTGACGTTGGAGCGAATTCATCTCCTCGGCCGGTGTCGACGCCCGAGCGAGTTTTCGAAAGCTTCTTTAACGATGATAAAGGTAGAGTTAACTCAAACTCTTCAACTTCAACTACTGCTACTGCTACTGCTACTTATGCTGCTGCTACTTATGCTGCTACCTCGGCCTCTGAAAGAGGAAGATTAAAAACGATAACCGATGATGCCGACGACGGCGATAATTATTATTCCACGCCAAAACAAACATCGACGCCTCCAACGCAATCATCACCGGCGAGTCTAGCATCGCCCCTATACCCCGAAGTATCACCAGGTTATGACTTCGAACGCCAATTCGAAGACGTCTTACGCGCGCTCGCTACGATGGATTTAAGAACGTTTCAAAGACAACTGAACGAATCTCGAATAGACTCTCAAATTTTAGACGCGTGCGCGACTACGATCGCTTCGTTGCAATCTGGGCAGAATACGCGCGAAACGATTTGGCGAACGAGCTTAGCTCTCGCGTGTGATATTCTCGAATCCTGCGGCGCCTTCGCGGCTTCGGAAGCTATCATGGATAAAGCGCGCGCGCTCGCCAGCGAAGTCTTAAAACGGTAAAACTCTCTTTACTTTTCATTTTCATCTGATTTGAAGAATACCTAAAAGTCGTGTTCTTGATATTCAAAACAGCAAAGTTTATTGATCTTGGCTGTACCTATCGTAAACATTATACAATTAAATTCGACACACATCACGCACACTTTTGCTCTACATAGCACGCCGCGTAACTACTACTACTGATAATGCCACGCCTATGCACCGTCGCCACCAGTGCCCTGAACCAGTTCCAACAAGATTTCCAAGGCAACCTAAAGCGCACGATACAATCTATCAAAGAATCCAAACTTAACAAAGCGAAATATCGCTTAGGCCCAGAGCTGGAGATATGCGGCTACGGCTGCGAAGACTCGTTCTACGAACGGGACATGGACGAGCATTGCTGGGAATGCCTGTGCGAGATCTCGCTCGATCGAGCTTTGTTCGGGATCGTGATCGATATCGGGATGCCAGTGATGCACAGGGGCGTCAGATATAACTGTAGAGTGTTCCTGTTAAATGGGAGGATTTTGTTGATCAGACCGAAGAAGTGTTTAGCGGATGATGGGAACTATAGAGAACCGAGATGGTTCACGGCGTGGAGGAAACATAAGCAGACGGAGCAGTTTTGGTTACCGGTGAAGGCGAGGGCGAGGTTGGGGCAGAGCGCGTGCGTGTTCGGCGACGCGTATTTGAAGTTTAACGATTGCTCGTTAGCGAGCGAGACTTGCGAGGAGTTGTTTACCGGGAACGCGCCGCACGTCGAGCTCGCTTTGTCTGGAGTGGAGATCATAACGAACGGGAGCGGGAGTCATCATCAGTTGAGGAAGCTTAATCAACGCGTGGATTTAATCGAAAGCGCGACGAAGAAATCTGGAGGGTGTTACTTGTACGCGAACCAAAGAGGGTGCGACGGGGGGAGATTGTATTACGACGGGTGCGCGATGATTTCATTGAATGGAGATATTTTGAAGCAAGGCGAACAGTTTTCAGTAAGAGACGTCGAGGTTTGCGTAGCGAAAGTGGATTTAGATGAGATTTCATCGTTCAGAGGATCTTTGTCGAGTCAACAAGTGGAGATGGCGCAGCAAAAAGAAACGTATCCATTTGTAGAGGTTGATTTTAATTTATGCGATGACGAGTCTGATGATATCGCAAACGTGCACTTAACTCGAGCGATTGAAGTCCATTATCACGAGCCTGAGGAAGAAATCGCGCGCGGACCGGCGTGTTGGCTTTGGGACTATCTCAGACGCTCTGGCGCTTCCGGGTATCTTTTACCTTTATCCGGAGGCGCGGATTCGAGTTCGACTGCGGCAATAGTTGGATCCATGTGTCAAATCGTCTGCAAAGCGATTGAAGCAGAAAATAATACAACGAACAACGAGAACGACGACGATTTTTCCGTAGAACGAGAGTGTAGGAGAGTCTGTAAATTTTCAGCCGATGAGTCCATCTCGCCGTCGAAAATGGCAAACGCGCTTTTCAGTACTGTGTACTTGGGAACTGATAACTCGAGCGAAGATACGAGGAAACGCGCTAAAGATTTAGCCGAAGAAGTCGGCGCGAAACATATAAGTTGTTCCATCGATAGCGTCGTGACGGCTATAGTCGCGTTCTTCGCAGTCGTGACTGGAAAAACACCAAAATTTCGACTATTTGGTGGCACGGATGCCGAAAATTTAGCGATGCAAAACATACAAGCGCGAGTGAGAATGGTTTTGACGTTTCTTTTCGCGCAATTACTCCCTTGGGTTCGCGGTCAAAGCGGTTTTCTTCTTGTTTTGGGATCAGCAAACGTAGATGAAGGGTTGCGAGGCTATTTGACTAAATACGATTGCTCGAGCGCGGATATTAATCCAATAGGAGGTATTTCAAAAGTTGATTTGAAGAAATTTCTCATTTGGGGAGCGACGCATTTAGGGTACCCTACGCTCGCGGAAGTTGAACGCGCGCCCCCAACTGCTGAACTTGAACCGATCACTAAGGAGTACGTGCAGTGCGATGAAGACGATATGGGCATGACTTACGAGGAGCTCGGCACTTACGGTCGATTACGCAAAGTTGCGAAGCTCGGCCCAGTATCGATGTTTCGAAGGTTGTGCAGCGAATGGAGCACTGCCGACGCGAAGACGAATAGAAAAGCAATGAAACCTCGAGAAGTTGCAGAAAAAGTGAAGAAGTTTTTCTATTTCTACTCTGTTAATAGGCACAAGATGACGACGATTACGCCAACTTATCACGCAGAGAATTATTCTCCAGATGATAATAGATTTGATTTAAGGCCGTTTTTGTATAACGTGAAATGGCCGTGGCAATTTGCTAAAATCGATTCGCTAGTTGAAAAGTCCGAGATGATTCGGTGATGAAGTAGATGATGAAGTAGACATACGTAGGTTATTTAATTATATGATATTTTGTAACGTACCATACGTTTTACCAGTAGTATATTAGTATATGCAGGCGCGCACGCACGCCTGTTTTTTAATATTTTCTCTCTCTCTCTCTCAAACGCGCCTCCTCTTCGACCTCTCTCTCAATCCGCCTCCGCGAGCGATTCTGTTCGCTGGAATTTTTGCACAACGTGAACAGAAATACGTCTTGCATTGATCGTTACCTTTCTCCGTGCGATACCAATCGCCGTGCGGAGTAGTATTAGAGCCACAAGTTACGCATAATCGACCATCTGCATGTGCTACGTCCATGTGGTAATTTCTTTGCCTACGATTTAAATTGGCTTCCTCGACTCGTTCTCGTTTTCTCTTCTGCGTTTTTTTTGGCGCGATCGTAGTTATTTTCTTACCTTGAATTTTCACTACCGATTTTATTTCTTTTTCGACGGCGGCGGTGGCGGGTTGTTTTTGTGCCGCAAAAAAATTACCTTCGTAGTTATTCGGCGGCTTTCGAAATTGTATGTGCTCCGGGAGCAAATGAAAGAGATCTTCCTTGATCTTATTTTTGTGTGTGGGCATTTCCTGCAACGCTTCGATAAATTTCGCGCGCTCTTTCAATCGTTGCAAAGCTTCTCGAACTCTTTGTTCTCTCGAGACTCCTTTTTCTTTCCTTGCCGACGGACTTAGAGTAGGAATGTTTGCCAATACTACTACTTTTTTCTCCGGCTTCCGTTTCACAACAGTTACACCACCGGAATATTCAGGAGCAATCATAATCGGACGGAGTATTTGAAGACGCAACCCTTTTGGCAACATTGCCATGAGCTCTTCCTCCGTTTTGTGTAAGTTTTTGGCCATACTTCTCAACCTTTTTAGCTCCAATACACGAGCTCGAGAGCGCGCCGCTGCTTGTCGATTTCTTTCTTTCGTATTTTGTGCGTGTGTCACGGAAGGTGAGACATACCTGCGTCGTTTTTTCGCTCCACTCGGATTCCTTTGCTCGGGCGCTAACGTTGAATTATTCATACTTTGCGTGAATTTGAATGCGGTAAACGGTTGCAAGCTTCCCATACCATGTTTTGCAAACGTTCCTTCGCTGGAAAATCTAACCACGGGCTGTCTCACGCGCGTCTTTGACGTTGGAGGAGGCAACCAACTCGTATTTAATATTTTGATTTGCGTAGTAAGTCCCGCGTTCGCTTCTTGGCGCAAATTCCATTCTGTCTCGCTTCCCCATTTTACCTTGTTTACGATAGTTTTATCGATATTCTTCGCTTCTTCCGATTTAGTCTTATGCTTCGGAAGACTCTTAAACACGCGGTCGAGCAGTAAATCGAGTGATAACTTTGACCCATCTTCGTGACGAATATTCGACTGGTACTTATCACAACAAACGCGGCAGAAACATTTGATAGATTTCAACGGTATTGGCGTAATGTTCTCAACGTCGGCATCTATGCAACCACAAGAATCACACGGATTTTCTTCCCCGCAAAACTTGATTGGTTTTGGAGCAAAAACATGTGGCTTTGGAGCTACAAACAACGTGGGTTGTTGTTCCTTCGAAGTCTGCTTCGGAGCTAAATACGTGGATTTTTTCACCACAAACGTTTTCTTAGGAGATTTTGTCGTAATAATCGCACATTTTTTGCAAAACCATTGACCTAACGGAACGCGAGAGAGACCGATACAGAACGTGTGGTGTCCAGCATCACATCCGTCACATAGGATCAGCTTCTGCGGATTATCGCCTTTGTTGCACGTATCGCACGTGATGTTATCTGCTTCGCTGTTCTTGAGAATGTTATCGTTGTTGCCGTTGTAGGCGATTTCATCAAAACCATCACTCTTAAAGTTTTGAAGAACCAAAATATTTGATCTCGGAGGAGCGTTATGCGGAGTCTTGAAAGAATCTTGCACCGTCTTTGCCTCCGAATTGAACGTAAACGCCGGTTCTCCTGAGTTACCCACATTCAAATCGCAGTATCTGATTACGCCAGTGCTCGTCGTCAAGACTTTTTTAAATTGTTCTTGAGATAAAGTTCTTTGCATAGGTCTCCCGGGGCGTAAGAAGTTCGTATAACAGCGATTGCACGTAAATCTGCCTTCGACTTTTTGCTCTTTTTTATCTCTCATGTTATACCAACCAGCCAAAGATGATCTGTCGGAAGCACAAATGCAACAAAATCGAGGACCGCCTTTAAAGTGAGTGCGTTGTGCTTTTGGAGCACCCGAAGTCGTCATCGTCTTACGATTATTTGCGGCCTGTGTTACGAGAGGAACGATTCGCTTCTCTTCTTCCGGGAACATTTTCTTCTTTTCGTCGACGAAGCAATCTTTGCAAATGAACTTGGCAATGTTCATTTTCGATCTAAAGTATAAGTTTGTCACCCATGACTTGTCGCATACTTCGCATCCGTGCTTTTTAAAGCCTTCGAGCTCTGAGCGATAGCAGTTGTGACATAACGCCGCGCCGTATACAGTTTTCGACATGCCCCATGACGATTTTGACTCGAGATCTTTAAAGCGCTCGCAAGACGCACACCAATCTTTTGGATACTCTTTTGCGCCTTTTGGTGGCGGCAAAACGGCAATGCCGTACGTCGTAGGTAAAATGGACGTCCCAGCCCATTTTGGTGCGTTTTCGAGGCGCACGCCGTTACGATTTGCTAATAATTTCGAATTGTTCGTCGCTTTGACTTTTTCCTTTTCCTTTACTTCTTCACGTTCTTGTCTTAAGTTCAAGACATATTTCCCGTAATCTATGCGATAGCATTTCAAACACAAAACATCTCCGTTTGTACCGTTGTAATAATTCGCCATCGACATTTGATGATCCTTTTTACCATTTTTATTTGGCGGCGACGTCGTGTTTTTACCGCCTTTTTTGTTTTCCTTATCCTCGACGCATCTCACGCACCTCAACGCAATAGCCGTATCTTCCGATTGCATCTTCAGCATCTCCATGTGACACTCTTCGCATTGCAAAAGCGTTTCGACGTCGTCGTCATCTACGTCTACGTCTTCATGTTCATATTCTTCTTCTACTAATTCTTCAACTGACTTTGTCTTTGTCTTTGTCCTCGTTTGATTACTCTTTTTCTTTCCACCACGCGAAGAGCTCTTTCGTTGATTCATCATCATCGCCGATTGTTGGTGTTGTCCTCTGTTACTCCCTGTTCCAACTCCTGATGCACCGCCGCCGCCTGCTCTTGATTTTTTAACGCTCGTCTCGTGCCATCTCGTGCTTCTCGTCGCGTCGCACTTAGCGCAACACCTTTCCTCGCGATCGTTATCGATGCAATCATCTTCGCTCATATCTTCGCTCGCATCATCGTTACCAGACTTCATGATCACAAAATTAGTAGTATCGTTCCCAGAATTCGTTAATTGCTGTTGTTGCTGCTGCTGATGAATACCATTCTCATCGTTCGTTGTCTGCGTCGTCGTCATCATCTGTTGTTGTTGTTGTTGTTGTTGTTGTTGCTGTCTACTCTGCTTCCCTACGAATCCGCTCGCGACGCCGTTATTAGCGTTATTTAAAACCTCCATCGCGTCCATTCTATCAATCTCCTTCGCCTCCTTCTCCCTCGTCCTCTTCATTTGCGTCACTAACCTCCCCCTAATCGACGCCCTCACGTTCTGCCTCACCATCACTCTCTCCACTTTTCTGACTATCAAACCAGTCCTTCGATCTAAGACAACGCCTTGCTCCATCTTCCTCTCCACGTGTTCTTGCTCCTTAAAACTCTCCGCGATCTTTAGCTCCTTCATGCGTTCGCGCGATATCGCCGTCTCTAACAAATCGCGCTCCGTCCCAATCGCGTCGTCATCGTCGCCCTCGCGTCGTTCGTTCTGCGCTACTACTATTCCTCGTCCTGCTCGTCCGAACGCTGCGTCGTTCTCGCAGTCGTTCTTCGCGCTTACGCGTATTTGTCTTTCGCAGCTCGTTCTTTGGACCTCGATCTGTACCGAGAGTTCCCACGGGATCCGCCTGAACTCGCAGTCAGTCCTGGTACAGTTCGTATGCACTCTGCAGAGGTTCGTTCGCTTCGTTTCAGGTTTAGGTCGTTCCTCGCATGCGTTCATTACGATCTGAACGAAAGAACACTCTCGTTCTCGTCGTTTAAACCTCTCTCTTAATCTCTCTCTCTTAATCTCTCTTTGCTGATCGTTTTTAAACGTGCCGCTTTGCTTGAAACGAAAGAACACTCGTTCTCGACTTTAAACCTCTCTCTTAATCTCTCTCTTAATCTCTCTCTTAATCTCTCTCTTAATCTCTCTTTGCTGATCGTTTTTTAAACGTGCCGCTTTGCTTGAAACGAATGCGCGTTCGAATTCGATTTCGTTCTTGTTTTTGGATAATCTCGCGAAGAAAATGAGGATCGAATTTCGGTTTCTTTCTTGCGACGCTTTTAATTGAATGATCCAGAATCTCTCTAGTTCTCTCTCTCTGACGAATTCGATCTCGGGCAGGGAAAGTACCCTTGGTGCGACTCAAGAAGAAGAAGAAGAAGGAACTCTTCGGGGCTCTCTCGCGTTTCTTAAATGCCGATTTTTGAACGAATTCGAAAGAAAACTTTTTGGTCCTTTAGCAGAAACGTGGAGATCAAAAACAAATAAATTCGTAAACAGAGAAGAGAAGGGCAGAGAGAGATTGCAGAGAACCGCGCACTCGCGAGAAGAAGAAGAAGAAGGAACTCTTCGGGGCTCTCGCGTTCTGCCTGAACGAAGGCCACTGACGAACACCTTTTGCGTCCTCGGTTTTCGTTCTTTGCAGCGGGTCAAACAATGAATTCGCGGATTGGCAACATGTATAGCATCAGGGAAAGTTTTTGAATTCTCTCTCTTTGAGGCTCGAAAAGGCGTTACTTTTTTAAAGAATTCAATCAGTGTTTCGTTCCCAAATCTAAAGCTCTTCGCGAGCAAAGCGCGCTTTCTTTTTTAGGTTTCGAGCGGTGCGAGACCGAGAGCGTGTTTCCTTTTCGAGAGCGAGCGCGAGAGTAAGTCATCGCTTTGTTCGTCGTCGTTTACTGAGTAGATATAAATAAAACGAATGGCCGTGCTTGAGGAGATCGGATCAGATCGAGATCTGAACGATGACTCGCGCGCGATGGAACAGCGGACGACGCAGGAGTTGAAGAGAGAGGTTGCGCGGTTAGAGAGACTGTTGAAAGAAGGCTCTGGTGATGATCGAGACGACGACGACGACGACGACGATGATCGTCGTCGTCGTCGAGAAGATCTCGAGGGCGTGAAGAAGAGTGGGATGATGAGGTTCCAAAGGGCCAGGGCGCTAGCGATGGATGCGAAGTTCCGCCCAGAGCGTTTGAGGACGGATTATGAAGAGAGCGATTTTGAGAAAGCTGGGGAAGGGGTTGTCTTCGGAGTATCGAACGATGAAGACGCGACGAACGATGGTTTATCAGAACGCGTTGAAGCAGAAGATTTAATTTCGTTACCACCGCAATGGCAATTTAACGAGGAGAAGGCGAAGTATATCGCCGAAAACGAAGTGAAGTATACGAACGGGGACGTTTATAAAGGCGAAACGGTCGATCAAATAAGACATGGACGCGGAATACATGTGTGCTCGAATGGCGATACGTACGAAGGCGGATGGAAGGAAGATCGAAGACATGGATTTGGGACGATGACGTTCACGAATGAGATGACCTACGTAGGCGATTGGGTGGAAGATAAAACGTTCGGATTTGGGACGTGTAAATACGCAAACGGAGACGTGTACGAAGGCGAATGGAAAAACGACCATAGATGGGGATGGGGAAAGCAAACTTGGAAAGATACTGGAGATGTCTACGAAGGCGAATGGTTCGATGATATCCCTGAAGGTGAAGGTGCAATGATTCATGACGATGGGAACGCAAACTTCCAAGGATCATTCTTAAACGGTCAAAGAAAGCACGGCGTATATACGACGAAAGACGGTTCGGTCGAATATACGGGAAGTTTCGCTGAAGGGAATTTGCGTCACGGTAAAGGCGTTTTCTTCGCAAATGGATCGTACAAATACGACGGTGATTGGAAGTTCGATCAGCGCGATGGTAAAGGTAAATGTATTTACGACAAAGGTATTGGAGAGTACGAAGGCGATTGGAAAACAGATATGCGACATGGAAAAGGCGTGATGTTAATAACGAACGAATACGAATACGAAGGTCGCTGGAAAGACGATCGCGAAGATGGTAAAGGCACTGCGAAATATTTGCAAACGAACGAAACGTACGTCGGCTTGTTTAAAGACGGATTACCGTGTGGTTACGGTAAACGCTTATTCAGCGATGGGTCGATTTACGAAGGCGAGTTCGCAAACGGTCTTCGTTCCGGTCGCGGAGCTTTTACGAACAAAGAAGACGGCTCTAAATATCGCGGTGAGTGGTTAAATGATAAGAAGAATGGCTACGGAGCGTGCCAATTCGGTGATGGGACAGTTTTTCGAGGCGAGTGGAAAGATGACTGTTGGGTTCAATCGACCGCGTGTCCAAAGAAAACAAAAGTTTTTGGCAACGGCATCGTTTCGGCTATCGCTGGAAGCAAAGGAACATTTGGTATCGAAGCTCGCGATGAGTTGAATAACAAACGCTTGTCAGGAGGCGACGCGTTTCACGTATTACTGACGTTGCATCAAGATAAAATTAACGCTGGGAATGAAAGAAA
>Ga0115004_10001904_pt1 | contig 17298 bp, 17 predicted proteins | sample ArcticOcean_MG_C_10_FD_88737 | JGI IMG/M metagenome (GOLD analysis project Ga0115004, IMG submission 88737) | Marine microbial communities from western Arctic Ocean - ArcticOcean_MG_CB11_90 | ecosystem: Environmental > Aquatic > Marine > Oceanic | place: Arctic Ocean: Canada Basin | collected...
AACTGGAAAAAATCCAAACTATGTAAAATAACGATAAAATTCTTCAAAAAATTGGATTTTTTGAATATGTAAGTCATATATATTTTTTGTTCATCTATCTAACAAAACTGAATATAAAGTCAAGATGTCAAATTTGAATATGGAACCATTAGCTAGCTGGGGGAAAAATAATCACACTGAAGTCCCCGAAAATTTTATAGAAATGGGTTTTTCGGACTATGTGTGTTATAATGTACCTCGTAAAATGTTTCGTCAAGCTGCCTCTTTATTCTCTGACATTCGTCACACTGATGCAGCTTCTAACTTTGACGAAATTACTTTACAAACCTTTTTGCAAATGGTCTCCATGTCAGCCAATTTGGATGGGGAAGAATTACCAGAAGGAGGAAACTACCCATATGTCCAAGCTTGGTTGGAATGGGTTCCCCACCGTGATGACAAGGACAGAGCGGTTTGTTATCGCATCCATGCTATATCTTCTGTTGAAGAAATTAAATTTGGAAAATATCTTTCTAAAATGTTGAATGAATCATCTGCTCTTCACAAAGACTCCATGAATCGTAAAATGAATTCTCGTAAAGTTGATCCATTGTCAGGACTCCACCCCTACCAAAAATGGATGAAAGTCTCTGGTTTAGAGATGTATACCCGTACAATTTGTGACCGATATGCGGAAAGTCAAGAATTTACCGAGGAAATGGATCAAATTTTAGATCCTACGCATGCGCTGTTTGAGACTAAAGGTGACACTGAAACATATACAAACCCAGTAAACCCAAGCAATGTCTTTACAATTGACCGCGCGCTCTTTCATACTCGGAAGACAGAAGCAGACGAAAAATTTAAATCTCGAATGGCTTACACAGGCGACGATACCTCCGGTGCCCGTGTTGCAGTATTAAAATTTCCATCAAATGAGCACGTAATCAAATTAACTCCTGGTCAATTACACCCTAAAGTATTCTGTTCCAAATACTTGCCCGAACACCAGTATTGGATGGACAAACAGAAAGTGTTATTGGTTAACGAAAAACAGCTTCTTGACCAACCAATACCAAAATTCGACGAAGATGCATTGACCGAATATGACATTCGCACCCCTGCCGACTTGGAAAGAGAACGAATCCAAGGCCTTTCCGACCGTTCAGCTTTTGCCACGCTCAGTTTACAAGCAAGAGTTAAATACAATAAGGATTGCGCCCCCCACGAAAACACTGAGCATTTCGCATCTTGCTACGAAACATACCAAAAGTGGTCTGTCAAAGCAATGCAAACCCAATGTTTAGACCCAGATGCCTGTATCTCAGATGTCGTATCCAAAATGTTAACATGGAGAGACAACAACGAAGCAATTGTCATCAAACATCGTTTGACCGACCAATCAATGTCTGTCTTTGCAAATCGCGTTATCAGGTTAATGGAAGGCTACGAACAATACTATTTGATTTCAACAGCCCACCGTATGATGTATTTGATTCAACATGCTCGTTACGATTCGTTTCGCCGTGCATTTGGTTTACATTTTAATTGTTTCCAAGCGGGTGAAAGTGCTTGTTCCAAATCATTTTTGTTTGACCAAATGGCTAAACAGAGTATTCCTGGAACGGTTGAAGTCTTAACTTATCAAACGGGTAAAGCCGACGCCGTTGACGGCAATCGCAATGACATTACCACTGTTTGCCATGAAGCGCCACCAGGAATGTTTCGTACTTCTAAAAATCCAAATGCCGATTCTTCACTAGAAGCGATGTTCAAAGAAAAATTGACGTCACAGCAAGTGACTGCCAAGATCTACTGCGTGGACGAATCAACTGGTCGTCGTTCGGCCCGTCTGACCAAATCAGAGTGTATTGGTGTATGGATGGGTGCAACCAACGACCCACCGTCCGAAGTCGAGGAAGCTCTTGCCACACGTTTTTTTTGGGGTAATTTTGAACAAGTACAACGCCGTGGACGTGACATTGATGACTGCATGAACGGCCAGCGTATGATGACCAATTTTGATAAACTTCACTTGAAACGTTTGAATTCTGAAGCTCAAGAAGAACAGTTTCGAATGATGTTGGTTGAAAAGGCTATTTGGACAGGTATTATCAAAGAGGTCAATACGCAAGCTGCCAATATAATATTGCCACGGTTGAAAGCCAAAATGACCAAAAACAGTATAGTACGAGCTGGTCCGCGTGATTGGGAACGTGTCAAAATCTTTGCTCGTAACCAGGCTATTGTCACTGCCATTGAACAGGTTTTTAATTTGCCTGGTGGTGAATGCTATGGTCAGCCATTTACGATTGATCTTGTCCCCATGTTGGAACCACATTTGATTGTGACTGAAGAAATTGTGATTTTTGCATTGTCTATGCTTTCAGATCAATTTCGTTCACCAGTCGAACATAAAATATTGAACACGATATGGACAATGGAAAAGTTTAAACCTACGTTTGGACATCCGAATGATGAGACTTCGTGTGATTACATTAAATTACCACGATTATTCCAATTGTCCAAAACACTTAGTTCTCGTATTCCACTCGAAAAAGGCCGAACGTCGGCCAATAACATTATGAATTTTATTTCAAACATGACGAAACATACTATTATGGCAAAGTCATATGAAGCGCCAGAATTACCCACAGGTGGGACAGCTAATCAGAATCCATTCCCTGTTGAAGATACGAATTCAAAAGCACAGCCAAAACAATCGGCATTCATTTCGCCCGAGGGTGTTTTTATTCATGTTGCTCATGTTTTGGGACACTGTTCTGATCATTCGGATAGTGTTTTTGATATTTTGGCCAGTGAAACACACGCAAATTCCGATAGTAAACGAATTTTGACAGCTGTTCCATTTTCCAAAAAATGCTTCCACGTTTTCAAAGTGATTGAAAGAGAACCCAGCGGCAGAGAGTTATATTACGAAAATGTTTTAGCCAATTCGGATGTCTCGCGTTGGATTACACAAACGTCGGAAGAGGCTTCGGTCAGCCGAACCAAAAAGGGTTACGGTATTAACAGAGACATTGATCTGGAATGTGCTTCTAAAGTTTCGACATTACTTGGTAAATCGGCAGTTGGACCACTGGCAATTATTGAAAGAATTGTCAGCGCCGAGGAGAACGAAGAATACGTTCGTCCTCCAATAAATTACCCAAGTGATTTATTATCGAGTTGGGAACAGCATAAAGACAATTTGTGCTTGCAATCCAGTAGTTCCAGCAGTTCAAAAAGAAAAAGAAATGGTACTCCGACGTATACATCTAAAAAACTTAAATTGTAGCATATAGTCTAAAAAATAAAACAAGACAGTTATAATCTATTCATGCAGTGTGTAAATCCGAAAAGCATGGTTTATTTGTCGAAGAAAATGAAGTATTTATATATCGTCCACTTCTGGACTATTTCTATGGGAGAGATAAGTAAGAAAGATTGGATATGTAAAATTAGTGCTTTACTAGATTTAGGAAAAATTTTCGTGTGTACGTTAAAAACCAGTACACCATCACAATTACTTTTTGCCTGCGATGTTTTTAGACGGCGCATGCACGACGTTATTATCAATATCCAAGTTAATCAAACGGGTTCATCGAGTTTGCACGTTGTCATACACCCGGAACAAAACTGTCTTGATTTAACCATTTGTCGTGACAATCGGCTTTGCATGGACAGAATAACGCCATCAACTAAAAAAATCAGAATTCGTGGGTGTGGTAGGGTCATAGACTCCGTGTATCAAAGTATAGATAGTCTGATTAATAATGGGTGGTATTTGGAAAAAACAATGTTGAATTCTTCTACACAAAAAAATGGAATTAATAATCATATTAACACTACATTACAAGCTGTACTTAGACGCGGTTAAGTGGTGAAGACCAATGATCATTTTGATAGTATATAAAGAGTTTATATCATACCTAGAAATAGATGGGTAATACAAGTTCAAATAAAACAGCAAAGCCAGGAAACGATACAAGTCCAGGACCACAATGCTATTGTCCAAGGATCAACTGTTGTGGAGAATCGGGTAGTGAAGATGAAAAAAAAGGCTTAAAAAGTGGTGATAAAGCGGACAATGGTTGTTGTGTAGGCTACACATGTTCGACGTTTTTCAGTTGTAGTGGATGTTTTAACAATTCAAACACTGTTGGTAAAAAAAGATATTTCTGTGACAATATGACAAGAATTCTTCGATCAGTGGTCACATTACTTATTGTCGTCGTCAGTTTACTAACACTAATGCAGTTTGGTACAATGATGGACGATTCGCATTTTCCTGGCGCTGGTATTCGCTTGGCTACACATGCAACTGGCTTGAAAAATGGAACTTTAATTGACGACATGCGTGACGGATATGTCCTTGAAGATCCAGTTGATTTTGGATCAGACGATGCCAACGCCTCAGAGTGTAGTAATTTTATTATGCCTTCTGATTTGCCTACGACACATAAACAACTATGTCAAGGCACTACTAACGAGACACAAGTATGGACATCAGGGTGGGTTTCTGCATACAAATGTGCAAAGACCATCGACATTACAGATTGTCCTGGATGGTCAGGAATGATTTCTCTACTGGGTATGCTTGATTTCTACTTGATTCTGGGTTCAATTGTATTATTTGCATTGTCCACTTGGATTTCACTTAATGATGGAGTATTCTTAACTAAATTAGGATGGACAGACCGGTTCAAATGGTGGTTTGCTTGCGATTGTGGCAGTGTAGAAGCCGGTGAACGCAACATTATGTTGGTTACAATTATTTGGACTGCTGTTGGTAGTTTGTGTGCAATGCAGGCCGCGGGGAGTTGGACAACTATGTGTGACAAAATTGACACTGGTCTGGGACGTGTCATTGAATATTCACTGAATTCGTCATCAGTTGTCGGAAATCCGGAACCTGCATGCTTCACATCAGCCTGTGAAGCGTCTTTTTCGAGTTTATTTATGTGGTATGCACTGACGGTCGCATGGTTATTCTTGCCAGATATTTTCATGTTTTATTTTCCAATGGTTGTTCCAGTAGAAAAAGATAAAGAGTAGCTAAATTATAATTTATCGATAATATTTTCTAAATCTCCTGTAAAAAAACTTCTTAAAAAACCAAGCTTATTGTATTGTCTTTTTACTAATGAAGTATTGGGTTTCAATATCGGCACGGTTAAAGCTACTATATCTATTTTATCTTGATAATTTTCAACAAAACCCAGTGTTCCTTTTACGCGTAAACAACTTAATACGTCGTGTTTGTGATAGAGTACTACACATTTGTCGGTGTACGGGAGCACGTTTTCACCCATACACTGTAAAACTGGGTCCATTATAGAAATCCAAAATTGTTTCTTATTAAATTCAAATTTTTGGATAGTTGCCGTTTGGATTAGACATATGCCGATTGGTTTGAAAATCAAAGAGGTCAACTCGAAACTCATTGTAGATATTATAAACACATGGGTTTGCATTTTTTTGAGGTACAATCTCTTTTATACATAAATGAGCGGGCCAAGGCCCTCGGCTTCGACAGCCAACCAAGAGTGAGCGAGGAAAATCCTACATATGTTAGTAATATTCTTTATTTATATAGGGAATAGATTGTTATAAACACTAGAAAAATGAAGAAGAGAAAAGCAGGTGAAGTTGAAAATGTCCCAAAAAAAAAAATAAAAAAACCAAAGAAAAAACGCATCGCAATTGAAAATTTGGTTATACCACAAGTCAAACTTGAACTTCCTCCGTTCAAACTTCAAAACGTCGTCGCTAGTAAGTGGGTTCTTTTTCTAACTCATACCTAAAATAACTAACTTTTTTTTTCAGCTTTCAATTTAGGTGTAGATTCGTTGGACCTTCGTGCCATAGCGTTAGCAAAACCGTTTGTCGAATACAACCCACAAAAGTTTGCCGCTGCTTCTTTACGAATTAGAAATCCACGCACGACTGCACTGGCGTTTGCATCTGGTAACATGGTTTGCACAGGTGCACGGACAGAGATTGAAAGCAGGTTTGCCGGGAGAAAATACGTCAGGATTTTACAGAAGCATGGTATTCCTGTGAGTTTTCGAAATTTCAAGATCCAGAACATTGTAGCCAGTTCTGAGATCCCGCATGCATTGAAACTTGTCGAATTGGCGGCAAGCTACGGGCCTTACGTTTCTTATGAACCAGACCTGTTTCCAGGGCTCGTGTTTCGAACGAGCGCCCCAAAATTGGTTTTTCTTATTTTTAGATCTGGTAAAGTAGTTATAACTGGGTAAGTTCGAGCAACTGCAGCTTTTATTTCGCCGATTTTTAACCCTTTCTTTTTTTTTTAAGTGCGAAAAATCGTAGTGAAATCGAGAGTACTTGGAAAAGCTTATTTCATGGAATTATTCAAAAATTTATTGACCATGAAAATGTCAATGTGTCTTCATCCGACTATCGTACTACAACACGCAGGAAAAATCATATGAATTATAACAAATAAGTATTCTGTTTTTTTAGTCAGCGAGTTGTGCAGAATATATACAAAAATAATTACAATTTCAATACATAATATCAAATTACAAATATACATCGGGAAAAAAAGATAAAAAAAACTATCGCAAAAAAAATTATCAGCCAAATACCCAATAATGCAACATTTTCAAGCACGTGTCTTAGAAAACGACATGGTACCACAAGGGTTTAATTCGACTGATAAAGGGACATTGACGGTCGATGAGTCTGGTATAAACTGGGTTGGTACCAACAGTACGTTCACTCTTGGTCGCCGTTTTATCCAAAAGATTCGAGCGGATTATGAATCGGACGAATTAAAACTTTGTCTGGATGATAGTGTTGATTGCAAATGTGTTGTATTTGCGTTTGACGATGTAATACAAAGAGATTTTTGTGTACAGGAATTGGAGAGATTCAAAAACTCAAAACGTTCGGCAAAAAAAAAAAGAAAAAAAAAAACGATACTCAGTATCCAACAAAAAAAACAAAAAAAAAATTATTTAATCAGGGTGTTTTCTACTGACAATTGGGTCAATCACCAAACCGAAGATATTTGGCGTTATGAAATTTGCCAAACTTTTTTGAATGTGGTAGAATTTGCCAAAATGCGTGCTACCAACAAGACCATTAACGGTTATTGGCGCGTATTTATTCCAAAATTCATGAGAAAAGCCGTTATACGTGTACAAAAAGATATCCCGAGGTTACCACAAGCACTGGCGCTCGCAAATGCGATGTGGGTACCATATTATGATAAAAACGGCAAAATAGTTCCATTGGAGATTGAATTGAGCGAGGGGGTTCATTCTTTAGAGGGGTCAGCATTACCCTCGCAACAATACGATCGTTATACAAAAATAAAACGCAGCCACATTACCATTGTTGGTAAAGGAGAGGAACTCACAAAAATTTGTGGCGCGTTATATGTGAATAACCAACAAGACATCAAAATTGAAGCAGTAACGCTTACAAACTCGAACGGTACTGGTTTATTTGTGGTTGGCGAAGAAGCAAGTGTTGACGTGTCGGAGTGTACTATCAAAGATTGTAAATTTAATGGTATGCAGGTGAGCAATGGTTCCTGGGTTAGAGTAAATAAAAGTGATTTTACTGAGAACGGTCAATGTGGATTGAGAATTTACGGGGGTACTTTGATTGCGGATGAATGTGATTTCATCGAAAATGGAACACAGGGCGTTTGTTGTACTGGTGACAGTACCGTCGCAAAATTAGATAATTGTACGATGTGTTACAATTGTTGGGACGGCTTGTTTGCGGGTTACGGAGCTGTCGTGGACATTCGTGGAACAGCTACAGAATTGTATGCCAATTGGGCTTGTGGTATTAGAGCGAAAGCTCGTGCTAAAGTCTTCATTCATTTGCCTTGGGAACACAATACAACCCATGACAACATTGCGCACGATCAAGATGAAATCGATAGTATAATCACCAATATAGTATAATCACCAATATTGATGGATTTACGGGCCTTGGCCCTCGGCTCCGCCAAAAAAAAAACTGTATCTATTAAAACTGTGTAATTTAAAAATCTATATTTATAAATTATTCACCAAAAAACGCATGAACAAATGTTTTTGCCGTGTTTATATTGACTGGACTCCAATTTTGCTCATGATTAACATCGACTGGCTCGAAAAGACCGCGCTCTTGTACCTCGTCCAATATTTCTCTGAACTCTGATTCTCCATTTTTTTTTAGCCAGCTTTTGCATTCATCTGTGGCGACTGTATTTAATTTTTGAAGTACCATAAACTGACCCTCTGCCGAATTTAAAACGAACGGTTGTGTTTGCGAAACGGTAGAGACATCCTCTTTATGCTCTTGAGTTTCGATTGATACAGTTTGAAATGGCGGTTCAGAATCGGGATGGGTTTTAAAAAACCATTCTTCCCATTTTGTTACATCTTTTTTCAATTCATCAACTCTATCTGTTAGTGCAGCAATTTGCTCAAAAAGACCAACATTATTTTCTCCACTGCTTTTGGTTTTCTTTTGTTGAAAATGTTTGTAAATTGTTTCCATGGGCTGGTCTAATCGTTGATGACGCACCCGTTTCCATGAGCTGTAACGTGTATGATATTCATCGAGACATTCTTGTATACATGTTTCTGTCCAATCTGTCAAGGATTCGAATGTTCGTATATATGGCCGTCCATCAATATTTGTTGAATTACGGAAAAGTTCTTTTTTTTCACCACCGGGTTGTGCCCAGCAACATTTCCAAATAAGACCTCCCTGTGTAATTTCACAAGTAAATTTATTTTTTTTGAAGTGAAAATATAAAATATCATTTTTCCATACTAGATTTGATTGTATCAATTGTTGCAATCTTCTCATTTTGAGCCTGCGTAATGGTGTAGTTGGAACGCGGTATTAAAATATAGAATATGTGTAATATATATTTTTTTTTGGGATTTTTTTATTTGTATCACTGGTTATGTACGTCTGTATAAATTGTGATATATTTTGACAGAATGTCTTGCCAACTATGCAATGACCAATCAGGCAAGCTCCATGAAACAAAGTGTAACCACCACTTTCATTTGTCATGTCTTCAAAAACATTGGAATGAAAACTCGACATTTTTTTGTCCAACCTGTCACAGTAATATTGGTTTAGTACTTTCTGAAAAGAAACAGGCCTATATTGTTTTTGAAACCAGTGATAAATATCAAGCAGTTTACAGTGTAAATCAATATTCATATGTGAAACCAACAGTTAAAATCCTTTCAAAATGGAAAAGAATTGATAACCGGCTCACAAAACGTGAACCTTCTGTTTTGAAACAACCAATAATAGTATCGTGACCAGTTTTACGAATAGTTAAATTATATTAAATAATTGTGCACAATACTATATACTTGTCATATGTGTAAACAAATGACAAGTATCACTCAATGTTCGAGTTCTAGTTTGTTTATTTTTGACTTGGAATTTATTGGAAAAATCCAAGACATTAGCTCTTGCAAAATTTGGGAAATAGCTGTATATTCTATAGAAACTGGTCATTGGTTTGAAGCAGTTGTTGACCCGGATCCGACCACTATGCAATTCCCCAAACCACCCGTAATGGGATTACCGCATTTAACACGCGATTTTTTACAAAAAGAAAATGCCCAGACGTTTGACATCGTACTACAGCGTCTGATTAGATGGGTCCATACTCAAACGTTATTGTTACCCGTTTTTATTTCGCATAATACATTCAAAGCGGATAAACCAATTTTAGAATTGGAAGCGTCCAGATATTCAACCCATATCCCTTTACATTGGTTTTTTTTCGATTCATTGCATTTTTGTAGAGATCATTACAAATCGGAAGATGGTAATTTCTCATTATCTGGTTTGAATCAACAACTATTTAATTGTCCAATACACGATGCACATCGTGCAAGAAACGACGTTATAGCTTGCACTGCTATTCTGGAAAAAATAACAAATAATAAATGGAATTTGTTAGGACCAATTTACAATGCGTATAGTACGAGTTTAAGAACAATTAGATGGGTTGGAAAACGAGCAGAATCGATATTAATTCAAAATAACATTCGATCTGTCGAAAATTTACTTGATTTGTTAAAAAGAAATACGATTTCAGATTACATTAATCATCATATGCATTCGTATCAGAGTGTTACAAAGACGATGTTTACCATTTTTGATTCAAAATTACCAAACGAAAATATTAATCACATTGTGGACGTCATTTTGTCGACAGTTTTTATTCCATACTTGGCTCCTGTAGCTGGGTGAAGGGGTCTTGGTGTTTAATTTGGTCTAAAATGACGTCAATCAAAGCCGTCATTGTCAGATCGGTTCTGTAAGTAGTTTGCAGGTTTTTGAGGCCCTCTACCGACTCTCTTATGTATTCTGTCATACGTTTTTTTGACGGGCCATCCGTGCTTTCAGTGCACTGATGTGCTTGATGATATAGTAGTTGGATGCGAGAGACATCTGAACGTCTGTCCTGCGAACTCCACCATCTTTGGAACCATGTGGGGACAAGTTGACTTCGTTTTTGATGAACACGAAACAATCGTTGTGTTGTGTCGAGGCGAAATCCAGGTTCCAAAGATCTTAGAATACGCAAATTAATGAGCGTAGTTTCATAAAGTGCTACACTGTGAAGAGAATTTGTGGTCATATTCATAAAGTACGATTGATATATATACTAAAATTTTCCGTGTTAAATATTCTCAAAATAAAAATATTATTTGTTTATTTACAAAAATTATCTACATCCTCCGCGTCGTATATTATTGTACGCGTAAAAAATACGGTCCCCTTTCTTTGTTCTTACGCATAGTCATAAATTTGACAAAATCTTCGGCATTTATCTCCGTATTTTCTACATCGATTGATGTTTGATTTCGCATTGTTAACGTACCGACACCTGTGTACAAAGCATTACCATTACTTTTATTCAATTTACAAGTATTACCGAGTAATGGCGTCCCATCTGCAGAGACTAAATGTACCATTCTACCTTTTTCGTCAAAAAATTTAGAATCTTCTGATTTCAGTAACTGTTTGTATTTTTCAACCGGGTCGTTAATTGACATTTGTTCCAAATTGAGAGGTGGACGAATATTGTGTTCGACATGGCCATTGCTAATAACTGAGGGGCAAGGTGTTTTAGGCGCAATTTGCTGACTTGGCTCCGGTGTTGCAACTGTTTGTTGTGCATTTTCACCAGAAATTCCATTGTAAATGCTGTACAATCTTCTTGTTACAGGAATTCCTTCTGATTTTTTGGCAGAATTTAAACTTTTGAGAAATTTCGCATAAACATTTGCATTTGCAGGCAAACATGTACCATGGGCCGCATTAAAATCCTCAAATGTCATAGTTGTTTGTTTTTTTCTAGAGATTTTTTCATACAATTTGACAGATTCTTTCAACGTGTACATTTTTGTAAATAAAATGCTTATGTATATAGTATTGTTTTTCAAAAATGAAGTACAGTTCACACCTACTTGAACATAATTAACACATGTTTTTTTTTCACTACCAAGTTATGTGTTAACTATTTATAATAAAGTAATCAACAAGGGGGCATGTGGGCGATATGAGCGGCATGTACTTATAAACTAGAGCCTGCGGAAAAAACATTTTCTAGAACTTTTACGCAGACTCAACCTTATATTTTAGATATTATTATTTATATTGAAAAAACTATCGTAAAAAACTTAAAAAGGACCATCTCAAAAAAATTATGAGAATAGTTAGGTATATAAACAATATAACGTTACAATAATGCAAGATCAGGTAATAATACCAAAAACCCCAATGTCGAAATTGCAATCGGACAAGCTTGTAGAGTGCATAAAGTTAGGGTTCAACCCATCTATAAAACAGTGGATTGTCATATTAAGCACATTACACGTAAAGGTGGCAATTCAATGCGTATCAGAAGTTGACACATTAGATCAAAAATGTCTAATACCAGTAATAAAACGTCGCCATCAACATTTATTTAGAGAAGTAATTATGAAAATCAAAACAATACCAGACGAAACAATCAATGTTTTGATGACCGTCAACGCATTTTATCTGTACGTATGTTTACAAGCTGGTCTTAACCCTAACACTGTTCTTAAAAATAAAGAATTACCTTTGGATTACGCATGTCGGAAATCCAAGAGGTCGCATATTCCCGTTTTACTAAATAATTCTCGGACAATTGTTTCAATAAATACATGCCGTTTTATAATTCGCAATCAATGTAGGTTTACTAGTAAAGCAATTCAAGCCTGCCAAAATATATGCATCTCATATATTCTTGAAGTTTTGATAATTAATGACAGTAATGCTTTAAACATTGTCATGGAAAAATTAGAAAAAAAATTCAAAGAAAATGCCATATGGGTTGAGATGACTCACATGCTCCGATGTCCAATATCACTCGAATATTCGACAGATTTAGTGAAAACTCCTTCCAATCATTTCTTTGATAGGGTTTGTTTATTAACATGGGTCAGGGCACATGCGAATAATCCAATGACACGCGAAACACTACATGTAAGTGATTTGCAAGGCAGAAATGAATTTCTACCAGAATTAATAGATGAATTACAACTAAAAATAAAACAATTGTTGTTGTCGAAAAATACTTAATGTTATTTTAATATTTTAATAGTATATACATGGAGACAAATGTTAAACAAATGGCCTCAAAATCAACCGATTGGAATATTATTTCAATATTATCGACTGCATGTATCTTTTTTGGAATTGGTCTCACATTCGCTTACGGTTCAACTTTCTTGACCACTTCATACAACGAAATATATTTGGCAGGCGAATCGGGTCTTGACGAGACAGATCTTCCATATACACTGGCTATTATTGAATGTGTCATTTCTGGAATGACGCTTTTGGTTGGTCTTTTGGCAGTTGCTGTGCCACGTAAGATTGACAGAAATGTAATCACAATAGCACTGGTTTATTTTCTGGTAGCAACTGTTACAGAAAGTATCCTTTTGACCACTCGTCTTTCATCACTTGGTATGTTCGGTGAAATTGCAAAGACATGCAGTGACCCAAACACTGCGACTGGATGTCCCACAACGCGGTTTGAAGCTAAACACGACAGAAATATTCTTTATACGTCTCCGTTGGGTGGCGACTGTCATTTCTTTTATTGGGATGAGATGCGTACACGGTATCAACCTGGAAGTCCCTGTCAACTTACTACACCATCCGATTCGGCCACTACAATTTGCGATAGTAATATTCAAAATTTTATGGATTGGAGTTCGCCTAAATCTTACGGATGGCGTGATGATCCAAGAGCTATTGAAAATTTGAATGAGGGTGATGAATTGACTAGTATTGATAAAATTCATAATGTGGCTGAATTGGATGTGTTACAAACATTTTATAATGACAGTATTTCAGAGAAATTTGAAACACAACCCGCAATTGCGTACTGCTATTACTGGGGTTGTAACTCGGTATGTAACAGTCACAGGTATTTGGTAAATCAACAGTGGATGTTTTCATCGATTGTATTGCTTGTTACACATGTGGTATTTGCAGGATGTGCTGCACTGATTTGTAGGAGGGCAGAAAGCATTGATGATTTTAAACCCGTGCTCGTTCAAAACATACCATTCGCCAAAGTGGACGTTGAAGCGTTATATTTGGATATACCAGATATGGGCAGGAGAAAACGAAGATTAACACCCGGTTTAAAATTTTGAGGTCAAATCCAAAAGGAAACTTACTAATTTAGGTATAACCAGTATCTCATAGTCAAAAAAATGGCAACGGTGAATAGCAAAACAATCAAAAATAAATGTGTTCATGCTAAAATTGAAATCGAAGGCATTCAGTATCGCTGTGTCAGCTTCTTTGTAGATAATCCGACCAAATGTGCCGAGAAAGATTGGTCCATTTTTACAATACATGATTCCAAAAAAATTTTAATCGACCAACTCACATTAGCAATATTAGAACAGTGCGAAACAAACTTTCTGACTCGTCAAACCGACAAAAACATGGACGAACCTCCGATCGTTGCGGTCGAAATGATGATGTTAGAGACCGACACGCCACCCACTTCTCCGAAAAATGTAGAAATTGTAGAAAAGGTAGAAGAGGTAGAATAGTTAACACATATTATTTTTTTTCCCTTATCTATTCATTACAAACTCGTGTATGTTTATGTGCGGACGAAATTTTTTGAAACAAATGCCACAGTAGTTAGACAGGTTTTGAGACTGTAACGGTTCTAAGACGACACATGTCAGCTTCCGTCTCCTACATTTGCTGTTCACACACTTACCATTCTCGATTCTACGATGGTGGTATTGCTCCTTGCAAAAGTCGAATCTTTTTTGCCTGCTAACGAAGATGGACAGTGTAATTTTTTTATTTAATAGAACAAAACTTACAGTATCTTTCATATCTATAAACGTGGCGATATGGCCGATGCAATCTAACGGTAATGAATCCATCTAATATTTTTCTCTGAGCTTTATACTCGTATAAGTAGTGTCAGGTTTTGGTGTATAATGATCATAGTCGGAATTGATCCAGGAATTCGGAATTTAGGATTTGCCATCTACAATACTGAAACAAAATGTTTTTTGAATTTTGGGAAAATCGATTTGACTGAATGTGTAAACAAAAAATTGAAAACAAAATACGCATTCTTAGTGAAAAATACAATTGACAATCGCGGAGACATATTTGGAAATTTTGATCATATATCAATTGAAATTCAGATGATAGCCAAAATGAAAACGGTAGCGACAGCTTTTCAATGTTTTTTCTGGGGGAAATCACATCTGATATCGCCTTTGGCTTTGCGCAGACACTTTAATATCAGCACTGGAAATTATAGAAATAATAAACAGGCATCTATTAAGATGATTCCAAAATTGCCGATAAGTCAGGCCAATATAGATTTGTTCAACTCCTACCCTGCAAATAAAAAGGACGACGTTGCAGACGCGATGCTGATAGCGTTGTATCATGCACAGAAAATGGAAGAACCGCCAAAAAGGCCCAAAAAACGTAGAAAAAAAAAGTAAATGTTAGGGCCTAGGCCCGTGGGCCAATAAAAACCACGGTATTTAAGTGTATTTTTTTTTAAGAAAAAAATGAATTGGCTTGGAATTCTCCTTCTTTTTGTGATGGGGGTCATATTCGTCGTCGTTGTTTTATATTATTATCAAGGTTTAGTTTGCAATATGTGCTTGGGTTGCGCTAGGGATTGTCGAACCTGCTGTGACACTTGCTGTGACAGAAAAACGGATGATTACAACAGTGTGGAATCCACAGACGAATTCTCCGAGGAAGAATTATCCGACTCCGAAGAAACTATAGTCCGATCACCCGAAATAACCGATGTCCCAGCATCCAAAAAAAGCGAATATAATTCTTTGGACTTACATTTTTAGTCCCAAAGACATCGGGCTGTGCGCTATCATTTCGGTATATCAACTGGTAATTATAAAAAGAACAAGAGGGCGTCAATTGATATTTTTCCCAAGTTGCCAATAAGTCGACAAAATATAGATTTATTTCTTTCTTTTCCAGATACGAAAAAAGACGACGTCGCTGACGCTTCATTATTGGCCCTCTATTTCGCACAGAAACTGGAATCACCAACAAAAAGGCCGAAAAAGCGTAGAAAAAAAAATTAGTGTATATGCAGTATATATTTAGAAAATATATTTGCATCATAAATTCATATATGGTATTAAAATTTGACATTGAAGAGCCTGAAGAACGAAAAAAATTTATAGATTCAGAAGCAGAAAGAGAACCGCCCAGAGAAGCTAATTGTTGGGATGTTGTTGCTGTGGTGTCTGGTGTATTAATTTGCGTCTTAATAATATTTGGGGTTGCTTCGTTGATTTCTTTTATTGTATCATTAAATGAAATCGAACCTGAACCAGATATTATACAGCCTTTTGATGGTTGTGGACCTGGTGATCCTGTAGAATGGTGTCCACCGCCAGCATCTGACGATTCAAGCAATTCAACCTATACACCACCAGCATCTGGCAATTCAAGCAATTCAACCAATTCAAGCAATTTAACCAATTTAACTGTATACAATCAAACAATTGATGGTAATTTAACTGAATACAATCAAACAATTGATGGTAATTTAACTGAGTTTGATTGATGGTAATTTATGCAATGTTAGGGCCTGGGCTTACATTTTTAGTCCCAAAGACATTCGTCAAAATGGAGCTGTTGTTTTCCAAGTCGCTTGTTGACGGTATTGTGCAACATCCAGGTGAATTGCATACAATCTCGTTCAGATTGGCAGTTGGACAACTGCGTTTTAAACTGTTCAATCATTTCTTGGAAATGAACCCTGCAATCTTCACACGGAAAATTTTCACAATAATCTACTACCGTTTCTCTCAGCATTTCTGGATTGCGACAACTGTGTAGTCGATCCCAGTCATAATCATACGCAAAGTTATAGGTGAAATTATAGGTAAAAACAACACTTATAAGGAAAATATTCAACCAAACGTTTGCCCAAAGCAACATTTGTTTTGGAAATTGCTTAGGTAAATACTCGGAAACATTATATATAAAAAGCAAATTTATTTTTATAGAACATGATTGATCTTTTATTTTACCTACCACAAATCATAGCAATCTTCTGCAGCTTGTGGTTTATTCAAGTGTGGATGCGTTTATATATTTGTTGTAGATTTTGTTTCAAGACTTCATTTTCCGCTTCGCTCAGCCTGTTCTATATCGCGTGTGCGTTTTGTTTTTTGTTTATTGATACAGCAAAAAGAACAATTAATTATGTGGGAGAAAATTCGAAAATGTGTGTTCGTGCGTGACCTACAGCTCGTTGCGTGGTAAAAGAAAGAGGCAGCTCAACGGAATAAGATCTGAAAGATGACACACAAGCATCAGTTTCCACAGATTGCTAAAATTAATTGCTGTTATTCCAAACACGCCCGCCAGCATGGAACCTAATTCACTGCCTACTATACCGCCCAAATTGGTGATACTCATTAATAAAGCGTATAAGGTCCCCTCCACCCCCACTGGGCAGAGCTTTGCGCCCAAAACGACCATCGGCATCGTGACAAATTGTGAAGCCAGTGTCAATGCAATTCGTTCCACAAATGCAAACACATAGTCGGGAATACCCCAGTCCCGATTTACGTGCAATACTAATAACAACATGGTATTCTCCAAAAGAAACGAAAAAACCAATGCATAACAGAATATTGTGCGTAATTTCACTTTACGCAAGTATTTCTTATAAATAATCGTACCAATAATACTGACGATATGACCTAAAACGTCCAAACTGCC
>Ga0115004_10001912_pt1 | contig 17255 bp, 18 predicted proteins | sample ArcticOcean_MG_C_10_FD_88737 | JGI IMG/M metagenome (GOLD analysis project Ga0115004, IMG submission 88737) | Marine microbial communities from western Arctic Ocean - ArcticOcean_MG_CB11_90 | ecosystem: Environmental > Aquatic > Marine > Oceanic | place: Arctic Ocean: Canada Basin | collected...
ATTTTTTGGGCGGCCAAAGCCGCTACGGAATAAGATAATTAGTGAAGGTTTAATGCTTCATTTAGATAAATACAGGTTAATGTAGCGAAAACATAAGCCTGAATCACAGCAATAGCTGTTTCCAAAAATAGAAGCACAAACACGACACCCATAGGGATTAAATGTAGAAAGAAAATAACCCCACCTGCCATCATCATAGTCCATGCAAAACCTAACAGAACTTTAAGAAGAATATGTCCTGCCATCATGTTAGCAAATAATCGCACTGAAAGTGAAATAACACGCATAATATTTGACATAACCTCAATAGCAATTAACAGAGGGTAAAGTGCGAACGGTGCTCCTGCTGGTAAGAAAACAGATAGTGCGTGGAACCCATGCTCACGAATCATAATTGTAGTTACACCAATGTAAACCATTAGAGAGAACATTAATGTCACGATAATGTGACTTGTAATTGTAAAACTATAAGGAACCATTCCAATAAGGTTTACTACTAAAAGAAACGCGAATAAAGAGAAAACAAAAGGGAAAAATGCTTGACCTCTTGATCCTACGTTATCGTTTAGTAAACCTGCAACAAGGTCATAAAGCATCTCTAGTAAAGATTGCCAACGGCTAGGAACAATACTTCCTTGTCCTGTGTGGAAAACAAGTCTAGCAAGTAATATGAAAAAAGTTGAAGCTCCAACAGCAGCAAGTGCTGAGTTTGTGAACGATAAGTCCATTGCTCCAATGTTAAAAGAAATTAACGGTACAATTTGAAATTGCTCTAATGGGTTAAAAGCCACTACAGCGTTAGTAAAGGTAGATGATTGCATAGAATCAGTTCTACCTTAAGCCCCTCCCCACCAGTAAACAGCTACGAATAAGAATAACCAAACCACATCAACGAAGTGCCAGTACCAAGCAGCAGCTTCGAAACCGAAGTGGTGCTCTTGTGAAAAATGATACTGAACTAACCTTACTAGACAAATAGAAAGGAAACATGTTCCAATAAATACGTGGAACCCGTGAAAACCTGTAGCCATAAAGAAAGCTGACCCGTAAACACTATCAGAAATACCAAAAGTTGCGTTTACGTACTCGAACACCTGGAATCCGGTAAATGCTGTTGCTAATACTAGTGTAACCACTAATGCAACGATAGCTTCTTTACGTTCTCCTGCAACAATCGCGTCGTGCGCCCATGTACATGAAGCTCCTGATGTTAAAAGAATAATAGTGTTAAGTAATGGAACTTCCCATGCACTTAATACCTCAATACCTTTAGGTGGCCAAACAGAACCTATTTCAGGACTTGGACAAAGACTTGATTGAAAAAATGCCCAGAAGAATGCGAAAAAGAACATAATCTCTGAAACAATAAAGAGAATCATTCCATATCGCATACCTAACTGGACTAACTTAGTGTGCCATCCTTCGAATGTAGCTTCACGAACAATATCTCTCCACCATACGTACATACAGTAAACGATAATAAAAAGTCCTGAGCTAAGACCTAATCCTCCACCAGAGTAGCCATGCATATACATAACTCCACCTGATGTTGCTAAGAAAGCACCAAATGATGCTACTAGCGGCCAAGGGCTTGGATCAACCATATGATAAGGATGTCTGTGATAGTTTTTTGTTGTATTTGACATCTATTCATTAGATGTCACAAAAAACTACCCAGAGAGGTTCTGCAAAAACACGTTTAAAACCATAGTAGCCATAACCACTGTAATAGCCCCTAGGTTTAATAAACTGAATTCCTTAACGGCGATATTGGTTTTACTAATAACCCTTGTCAAGTGCCCTACTTGGTTCTGAAGATCTGCGTTTTGTTTTTGCATAGCCAGAAGTTGCTCTTGTACAAGCGCTATTTTCGCCTCACATAACAAGTGCTGCTGAAAAGATAAACCAAGTATGCATCCCACTACTATAATAAATAACATAGTGACTGTGATAGTGTTTATTGTTGTATTTGACATTTAACTTTAATTGTATAAATTATAAATATATACTATAGGGCTGCACTAAATGCACGAACCCCCTATTAAGCCTGGCAGGACTTGAACCTGCAACATACCCGTTATGAGCGGGGTGTTCTAACCAATTGAACTACAGGCTCTTAACTTTGCGGAAAGAAAGGGATTCGAACCCTTGGTGCCACTAGGACACACATCCTTAGCAGGGATGCGCTTTAGACCACTCAGCCACCTTTCCATAAAAAACCAACTAACAAAAACATCTTAAGAGTTTAGAAGGAATATTTAATTACATAGGAGTACATCAGAACAAATATGCATGCCCTAAGACAGAGGGTACGTAAGGACCCTCTGGCTTCAGAGGGTACGAGAGACACCAGAGGATACAAGAGAGCTAGGGCAAGGGAGCGTAGTATGTATTAGGTTGAAGAAGAAAAGGAAAAGAAAGAGAGCTCGGGCGGGGAGGAATAAGGAAAGTGGATTATATGTTAAAAGGATAAGGGATATGGAATATATGGACCCTAGAGTAAGAAGAGTATAGAGGAGGTGTCTTGGGGTAAGGGTACTACACACACGTCCTCTGCTATGGGGGCCCTTACGGGCCAATAAATTAAGATTATTTCTCAGAAGTGTATTGACTATAAACGAATCCAGCACTAGCTACAAAGAGTACTACAAGTCTTGCATCTAAGTACATAGATACAGTGGACCATAGTCCTACAATAGCAATAAATCCTGTCAGACCAGCAAGCATTACAAAAGTATAGTGGTATACGAAACCTGTTTGCATTCCTGTTAACAGTCTTCCGTTTTGCCATACAGTTCTTGTGATACCCAACGGCCCTAGGAATTCAAAGAGTCCTCTATCAACTAATTTATAAGTAGTGTTGTATCCAATAGATAATACCTCTTGTGAAACAAACTCGTTATAAACTTTGTCAAAGAACCACTTTCTATTAAGGAAAGTGTATAGTCCTCTTCCTAGTGGTGTTTTTTTCATGTTATATAACTCTGTACTATAACTGTTATAAAGAATATATGCACTGATTGCACCTAAATTACTTAGAATTACCGGAGTAAGTTTAATGTAATGTGGGATGAATTCAGCTTCAAGCATTGTTAAGTTTTGTGGGTGTGTAAATAGAGCGTTACCCCAGAAATCCGTACCTACTCCAATAATCATGTCTTTAGTTAAATATCCGATAAAGATACTTCCTAGAGATAGGATAAATAGAGGTAGAGCCATTGCAATGGGTGCGTCATGTGCTCCTTCCATCACTTTCTTGTAAGCATTTGTTTCAGTCAAGAATGTTAAGTACAATAATCTCATTGAATAGAATGCTGTGAAGAATGCTGCAAGAGTACCTAACCAGTGAGCAAAATGTCCACTTAAAGTATACTTTGCGTAAGCAATTTCAAGAATAACGTCCTTAGAATAGAATCCTGTTAAGAAAGGGAATCCCATTAAAGCAATTGATCCGATAAAGAACATAGCATAAGTAAAAGGTAAGACTCTTACAAGTCCACCCATTCTTCTCATATCTTGCTCATCAGCTACGGCGTGAATTACAGATCCTGCACTTAAGAATAGAAGAGCTTTAAAGAACGCGTGGTTAGCTAGGTGGAACACTCCTACGTTGTAGGCAGATAAACCACAAGCGAAAACCATGTAACCTAGCTGACTACAAGTAGAGTAAGCAATTACACGTTTTAGGTCATTTTGAAGTAAACCTGTTGTTCCAGCGAAGAATGCAGTCATAGCACCGAAAACTGTAATAACAACAAGTGCTGTTGGGGCGTATTCTATTAGCGGAGAAGATCTTGCTAATAAGAATACACCTGCAGTTACCCATTTATGTTAACTACCTGAGGCAGTGTACTTACCATTTCTGGTAAGATCGGACTCTATCTTCAACTTTTGGTTGATATTCTTTAGTTTACCTATTATCTTCTCTAGAACTTTATAACCCTCTATTGTTAGGTGTGTTTTCTTAATAATTAAATGGTGCGCATTACGCCAATGTAAATAAGATATACGTTTTTTTGTTTTCAGTTTATATCGCTGAAAGTATCGTATAAGTTTTACTCGGGCTTTTTTATTGCCTATGTAAAACTCATAGCCTTCCCATGAAGGGTCGTATCTTTTATTTGTATCGGTTTTAACAAAAAGGTTACGTATGTCTGTAATAATGGGTTCTGTTTTTTGCGTAATAGAGTATCTAGCTTGAACAGAAGTTACCCCATCTCTTTTTTGCCTCATGTTAAGCATAAAACATCCTTCTGCGTCTGTAAATCCACATAGCCAAGACGTGTCTAAGTTTACAGAAGGTCCATAGTTTTTAAATTTAACATTTGTCCCATATTTTGCATTATACATTATTAAGAATTTATTAAACTGTTCTCTTCGCACGGGTATAGATAAATTACCGTTTAACAAGTGGATTATTCTTAGTAAATTTCTTTCATTACCGATAAATAGCCTACCCATTTCTCGAGTTTTAAGTTTTATAACTTTCCCGTAACCTAATTTTGTTCTTAGATTATTTAAAAAAGCAAGTTCATTAGAGTGTTGGTCTAGAGTGAATTCTATGCTACCGCGTTTAGAGTTCATTAATAGCGATCCGTCTCCTTCAAAAAAACCTATAAGGTATATAAGAAACTCCTTATCAAGTTTATTTTTATGTTCGGGCATCACTTTTTGGTAATCGCTAAAGTCAAAAGTTGTTTCACATATAGTCTCTGAGGATCCTATTTGGTTATTTTTATTTTTTGTCATATAGTTTCCTGCGGATTGTCCAATTTTACAAATTTTACCTTATATCGAGCCAAAGGCTTAATAAGGATTGTAAACTTAAGGAGATTCCCGCATATAGTGAAAAGTTTACCAATAATTTACATTACTGGGCTACAAGTTGTTCTTATAGTAGCTGCATGAATTAGAGCGGACACTGGTGTTGGACCTTCCATTGCATCAGGAAGCCATGTGTGTAATCCAATTTGAGCGGATTTACCTACAGCCCCTACAAATAGAAGTATACCAATACAAGTTAGTGTGTCTACCTCGAAGTTTAAAAAGACCATTGTGTCTCCCACGAATGCGGGAGCAGCAGCGAAAACTACAGCGTAGTCAATAGACTTAAATTTCACAAAGATAGCAAATATTCCTAAAGCAAGCCCAAAGTCACCTACACGGTTTACAAGCATAGCTTTAATGGCAGCTTTATTCGCTTGCAAACGAGCAAACCAGAAGTTAATAAGTAGGTACGAACAAAGTCCTACTCCTTCCCATCCTACAAACATCTGTAAGAAATTGTCTGCTGTAACTAGAATAAGCATAAAGAAAGTAAATAGTGATAAATATGACATGAATCGCGGCAAGTGAGGGTCGTGTCCCATATATTCTGTCGAGTACAGGTGTACAAGAGAAGATACAGAAGTAACAACAACTAACATAACAACGGTTAAGCTGTCAAATAAGAATCCCCATGAAAAGCTAAACATTTCCGAATCGATCCAAGTCATTAAATCAAAATGTACAGGTTGTCCTAGTAGAGCCACTTCGTAGAACGCTATGTAAGACATAGCACATGTGGTCATGATAGACCCTGTTGTAATATATTTTGCACCTTCACGGCCGATATAACGACCACCGAAACCTGCAGTTAATGCGCTAATAAGAGGAAGTAAAACAATTAAGAGGTACATTTGAGTATACTAAAAAATTATGAATTATCAATGGAGGGACTCGAACCCTCACCTCTCAAGGAGACAGGAACCTAAACCCTGCACGTCTACCAATTCCGTCACATTGACATTATGTTAAATTTTAGCGTGTTTTGACCCAATACGTTTTTGTGTTCTCGCGTTTGTACTTGTTCTTTGTCCACGAACAGGGTACTTACTTTTATGTCTCATTCCTCTGTAACTTCTCTTAGAAATTAATTCTAGCACAGCATCACGTCGTGCTTTTTTAATTGAACTTGGGTTTATCCCGTTTGATTTTAGATAGAAATGAATCTTTCCGTGGGCTCTCTCTGAAAGGTTACCCACTTTCTCGTTAGGGTTTATCCCTGCAGTGAAACAAATACGGTTTGCAGTAGATTCTCCTATACCGTATACTAAAGAAAGACCTTTCTTCAACGAAACGGTCGGTTTTATTTTTTTTCCGAATAGTTTTAACATAAAGTTTTAAGTAAAACAAAGTGTTACATTCTTTCTCTAGCCTTATAGTAGAGAATCTTTGTTTTATCTAAAGGGCTATACAAAGTAGCTAGAGTATTCTTTAAGTTAAAAATTATGTGTTTAAGACAAGTAAAACCAACAACGTCCTCACAACGCCAATTAATCCAAGTAAATTATGGAGGGTTATCTAAAGTAAAACCTGCTCGTTCTTTGATTAAGAGTTTATCTAAGTCAGGCGGACGTAATCATCAAGGACGACTTACAGCATTCCGAAAAGGAGGTGGTCATAAACGTAGGTATCGTGTAGTTGATTTTAAAAGAAGTTCTTTCGCAGAAGCGGAAGTCCTTTCTATTGAATATGACCCAAACCGTTCAGCTTTTATTGCCAAAGTTGTGGATACTCAAGGAATACCTCATTATATTTTAGCCCCGGTAGATCTTAAAGTGGGTGATAAGGTAGAATCAGGACCTAACGTACCTATTCGTATAGGAAACGCCCTTCCTTTAAGCAGCATTCCGGTAGGAACTGCAGTACACAACATTGAGCTTAAGCCAGGTTATGGTGGTCAATACGCTCGTTCAGCTGGAACTTTTGGGGTTCTTATCCAAAAAGCGCCAGATGGTAAGTATGCCCAAATACGTCTTAAGTCTAAAGAACAACGTCTAGTACCGTTAAACTGTATGGCTACTATAGGTGTTGTTTCTAATCCTGATCACGGAAGTATTGTTATCTCTAAAGCAGGTCGTTCAAGATGGTTACGTAAACGTCCCACAGTTCGCGGAGTTGCCATGAACCCTGTAGACCACCCACACGGTGGAGGAGAAGGTAAAACAAGTGGAGGTCGTCCTTCTGTTACTCCTTGGGGTAAACTTACAAAAGGACCCAAGACAAGAAGTCCTAGAAAGAACTCTGACTTAATTCTTCAAAAAAGAAAACGTTAAATTTATGAGTAGATCAATTTGGAAAGTCCCTTTTGTGCAAACAAGTTTAAGAAAAAGAATTAATAGGGCGAAAGAATATCTTTCAGGCCCTATGTTAAAAGGCCGCGTACGTATTCAAACTACTTCACGTAGTTCTACCATATCAGAAGATTCTATTGGTTTAACTTTTTTAGTCCATAACGGTAAGCGTTATCAACAAATGATCGTTAATAGCCAAATGGTAGGCCATAAATTCGGTGAATTTGCTCCTACACGTCAGCGATACCTTTTCAAGAAAGGCAAAAAATAAAAATAAATGGGACAGAAAGTACATTCAACAGGTTTTCGATTAGGTGTATCACAAGGTTGGGATTCTAGCTGGTCTTCAGGCTCAATCCCTACAGCTCATAACTATAGACAGAATCTACATATGGACCTAGAAATACGAAACCTTATTACACAACTGTTCGCTTCTAAAGAAGGTTATGTTGGTAAATTAGGAATCTCAAAAAGTTCTAGTACAAATATCGTAGATATTAATGTTTATGGTTATGTTCCAGGAGGAGCACCTCAACAAAAGAGGGATGCTGTAAATAAAGTTCCTGTGACATATAAAAAAGGATTAGAGACACAATTAGGAAGATTAGTTGACGTTTTAAACGAAAAATATTCCCCTGAAGTTTTCGCCTTAAACTGTGTTTTAGTTACAGGTGTTTTCTTTAGACGCACCAAGAAAAAGACTGCATGGAATATGAAACGCCGAAATAAAAAAAGATCTTTCGGTAAACGTATGCTTTCAGGTTCTCGCATTAAGGGTTCTAAGGTTATTTTAAAAATTAACTCCGCTAGAAAGAAAATAAACAAAAAGAGTTCTAAGTCCGACATGGGTAATAATCCCAGATGGGCTTTTACTCGTTTTAAGTTTCTTGCCAGACAGAACTATTTCGAGTCATTAATCAATATAGCTTTTTTAGTCGTTAAAACAAAACAACCTCAATTTTTAGCATCATTTATAGCCCGTGAATTGGGTAAAACTCGTTTCCAACGTGCTTTAGTTAATAACACAAGTACTGTTTGTTCAGTTTTATTTAAAGAAATGCCTGGGTTACAAGGAATTCGTATACAAGTTTCTGGTCGTATGAACAAAACAAAGCGTACACGTAAATATGTTGCCCAATATGGTAGAATACCATCACAAACAGTCGTGCGTCCAGTACAATACGGGTTTGATGAAGCGCATACTCTTTATGGCTCAATGGGTGTTAAAGTTTGGTTAGCTTATTAATAAAAATGTCATTTAAACAAAAACAAAAACGGAGCGCTAAAACAGTGTCTAATAAGGGAAATTCCGGCTGGACTCCTAAAAAGTCAACTATACCAAGGAGAAAGAATGTTTTAAATCATTTTCTTTCTCCTTTTAGGGGGAAGGGTGTTGTATTAAAAGGACGTTCTTTTAAAGCCAATACTAAGCCAAAAACTCCTCCTAAAAATGAAAACGAAAGTCAAAAGGTACGTTTGACTGCCCCTATATCTACTTATGAGAAAAAAAATACACTAAGTCGCAAAAAGGCTTTTTTAATCAGACGTCCTAATAGTATTTTATCAAAAGTATTCTTACATTTTAGAAGGCGTCGTGTTATAGGGGCGGTAGCTCATGCAGAGAGACTCATGAATAGACTTTATGTAGAACCTTCAGCTTCAACCCATGCAAGTGATTTTAATAGATTAAAAAGAGGTCTTTTGTACGTCACTTACACTAAGACTAATTTTATTTTTACATTCACAGATATTGATGGGAATGTTTTATCAAGAGTTTCTTCAGGTAGTATGGGGCTAGATAAGTTTACCAGAGGCTCAGCTATAGCTACACTAGATGCTACCAAGCAGGTAAGTCTAGTAGCTAGTCAAAAAGGTATCGTACTTGCAGATATTATCTTTAGAGGTTCTGGTTTTCAGAACTATCGTATTACATCGGTGTTAAAAGGTCTTCGACATAGTAAGATAGGGGCTAGACGTGTTAAAAAAGATTTGCGTACTCCTCACGGAGGATGTCGTCTAAAGAAACACCGTCGTGTATAGACATAAGGGGCAAATGACAGAGTGGTCGAATGTACTTGTTTTGAAAGCAAGCGTGCCAATGGTACCGTGGGTTCGAATCCCGCTTTGCCCGTCAATTATTGATAAAAGAATATTAATGAAAAATCTAAACATACAACTTAAAACCAAAATAGCTTTACTAAAAAGCCTTTCAGATAGGTGTTTTTTAATACATATTGTTATTTTTAAAGTCATTCTCTTTTGTGATGTCTTTTTTATACAAGGTCTTATTATTTGGCTCATTCTTTTTAGCTTAACAGCTTTAAATGAAAAGTTTCATCTATGGTTCACAGACATGCACTATAAATTTCTTTTTAGCTCTAAAGGATCTAACACTGTATACGTTATATATCTTTTCTGTTTAGAGGCACGTTCTTTCTTTGAACACCGTGGAAGTAAATTATTTGTGTTTGCTTCTGTTTTTTTCATAGGGGCTACTGTTTGCGCAGGGATACTTGATTCTTCATCTATTGAGTACACTAAATCAACCTGGTTTGTACTGGTAGTATCTTTCATGTTAAGAACTTATTTCAAAACAGTACTAGTTCCCATTTTTCATCCAGTACGTTCTTCTTCGAATCCTTTAGAATCAGGACGTTGGCAAATAAGATATTTTCATAGCAGCCGTTCTTTACACATGCCTTTCGGGGCTGCTGCGAAAGAGTTTGCTAAAGGTATCGGTAAATTTACGCTTGCATATCCAAAAAGCACTTTTGTGTTTGGATCTGTTGGTTTTGGTATTCCTATGTCCCAGTATATGATTAACAAACAAACTACATTTGAATTAAATCATACAACAAGTGCTGCGACTCAATGGGGTAAAATGAAGCAATCAGCATGTGTTCCTGGAAATACACTTGATAAGGATGTTTGTCAGGCCTACACCGAAATCTTTAACCTTACTGTAGAAGCTGTTAAAAAGTCTTTTTAAAATAAGATACATTGTCTCCTTAAAGGGGCAAAAGAGTATTTATTACAAAAGTATGTTTTGGCGGGTATAGCTCAGTTGGTTAGAGTATTAGATTGTGATTCTAAATGTCGCGGGTTCGAGTCCCGTTACTCGCCCACATTAAAATGGAACATAGTATATTATCTAGTCTTATCCTAATGCCTATTTTCGGTGCAGTTATTTTACTTTTCGTCCCTGGAAAGTACACTGGAATTATTAAAACAAGTGCTCTTTATATCTCTTTATTAGTCTTTATTATGTCCCTTTATCTTTGGGCTGCCTTTGATAACCTTACAGCTAAATTTCAGTATGTTGAAGTTTACAATTGGATAGGATCATCTAATATTAATTTTTATTTAGGAATCGACGGGATTTCTTTATTTTTCGTTATTCTTACAACACTTCTTATTCCTATTTGTATTTTAGCAAGTTGGGACGCTATTAAGTCTAATGTTAAAGAGTACATGATTGCGTTTTTATTTTTAGAAGCGTTTGTTATTGCTGTTTTTTGTGTATTAGACTTAATTTTATTTTACGTATTTTTCGAGGCAGTACTTATTCCTATGTTTATTATTATCGGAGTTTGGGGATCGAGAGAGCGTAAAATTCGTGCAGCGTATATGTTCTTCTTATATACTCTGTTAGGTTCTGTTTTAATGCTATTAGCAATTTTATGGATTTACTTCCATGCAGGTACAACAGATTACCAGATTTTACTTACAACAGAGTTCGATGAAGATGTACAGAAACTTTTATGGTTAGCATTCTTCGCTTCATTTGCTTCAAAAGTTCCGATGGTTCCAGTTCACATTTGGTTACCAGAAGCTCACGTAGAAGCTCCAACAGCAGGTTCAGTTATTCTAGCAGGTATTTTGTTAAAATTAGGAACTTACGGATTTTTACGTTTCTCTATGCCTTTGTTTCCTTATGCAACAAATTACTTTACACCACTTGTTTATACATTTGCTTGTGTGGCTGTAGTTTATACTTCATTAACAGCGATAAGACAAACAGATTTAAAACGTATTATTGCTTATTCTTCTGTAGCACACATGAACCTTGTTATGGTAGGTCTATTTACTTTAAATGCCCAAGGTTTAGAGGGTGCTATTTTACAGCAGCTAAGTCACGGTTTAGTTTCTGGTGCACTTTTCCTTTGTGTGGGGGTAGTTTATGATCGTCATCATACCCGTTTAATTAAATATTATGGAGGAGTAGCACATGCTATGCCTATCTATACTATTATTTTCATGTTCTTTACAATGGCGAACATTGCTTTACCAGGTACAAGTAGTTTTGTAGGGGAATTCTTAATTCTAGCAGGATCTTTCCAGGCAAACACTACAGTATGTTTCATTGCAGCTACAGGTATGATTTTAGGAGGATGTTATTCTCTTTGGTTATTTAACCGTGTTTGTTTTGGTAACATCAAGACCCAGTATATGAGACAATTTATCGATATCGACAGACGTGAATTTGCTACACTATTACCGTTAATTATTTTAACACTTGTTATGGGTATTTATCCTGATATTTTCTTAGACCCTATGCATGTTTCAGTAGCTAACTTAATGGAGCATATTAAAATACAGCTCTAGATTTAAACATAAATGTAGGAAACTACATTTGGGGATGTGACTCAATTGGTAGAGTGCCTGCTTTGCATGCAGGAAGTTGTCGGTTCAAGTCCGGTCATCTCCAGCATAAAAAATAAACAAATGAAAGCTCGCATAGAACGCGATAAAAAAAGACGTTATTTGACAGCGAAGTATGAAAAAAAGCGTGCTGCTTTAAAAAAAGCATATGCTAACAAGAACCTTCCTGTTGAAGCACGTCTTAAGATCCAGGAAATGCTTGAGAAGTTACCCCGTGACAGCTCAAGAACAAGATTACATAACCGTTGTTTATTAACAGGTAGGCCACGAGCAGTTTATCGTTATTTTGGTTTATCTCGTATAAAGATGCGTGAACTTGCATTAGCTGGGAAGCTTCCTGGTGTTTCAAAAGCAAGTTGGTAAAATAATATGACTTCGAAGCAAGGATATTCAGACTTAATAACAAGAATACGAAATGGTTATATGGCGAAGCTAGATAAAATAGCTTTCGTCAACACGTCGCGTAATGTAAGCCTGTTAAGAATTTTAAGAGATGAAGGTTTCATTTCAGGTTGGTCGGAAAAAGTACCCATCAAAGGGGAACTCTCACAAAAGATCGAGTGTTTAAGAATTTCTAGGTTCAATGAAGGGAATGTTTTTCTTAAATATGTCGATGGAGAGGCCGCATTAACTAGTATAGAAACTGTTTCTAAACAAAGTCGACGAGTTACTATTACAGTACCGGAGATAGAAACATTTCTAGAACAAGAAGGGTTTAGCCGTATCTTAATTATTTCAACAAATAAAGGTTTATTTACGCACGCACAAGCAGTTCACCACCGTTTAGGTGGAGAGATCCTTTGTGCTATAAAATAAAAACGATGTCATATATAGGAAGACTACCAATTAAAATTCCCGAGGAAGTTCGTGTGTCAATAAGCGGTAATGCCCTGGTCGTAAGGGGACCTGCTGGTGTTGAGTATCCTACACCAATTGACGGTATTTCATATAAAATAAGTGCAGATGGTTCTTTTCTGCACGTAGAACTAGTAGATGAAAGGTGGAAGCCTTTCTGGGGCATGGCAAGAACACTCGCTTCAAATCTTATTATAGGTGTTTCACGTCAATTTACTCTCAAGCTAGAGCTTGTTGGGGTAGGTTACCGTGTAGCCATTATTGAGAAAGATAGTGTGTTAGAATTAAAATTAGGTTTTTCACATGATATTTTATTAGATATCCCTGAGGGAATAAGTGTTATATGCCCGTCTAACACAAATATTACTCTTACAGGAAACAATAAAGATCTTCTAGCCAAATTTGCGTTTAAAATTAAAAGTTTTAGACCACCAGAGCCTTATAAAGGAAAAGGTATTAAATTCCTTGATGAGGACATTAGACGCAAAGAAGGTAAAAAGAAGTAATTAAAATGAAAATAAACGTTCAAAGAAAAATAGCTCTTGTACCTAAAACAAAAAGAATGGGGCGAAAGAGATTATATGCGTTGACAGCTCAAAAGTTAATACTCGCAGGATTTCACTATGGGGATATACCTTCTACTGCTCATAAAAATATGAGCCCTTTCGTTCTCGGTAAAACTAAAGCTTTTTCTCGTTACGCTTTTATAAGTAAAAAGAAAAATGCTTCACAACCAGGGCTTACTACTTCACGTGCCGAAGTTATGACATTTGAAACTTTAAATAAATATCACTCAAATTCAATTGAGGTTACAGATAAACAATATGAAAAAGTTCGTTCTATGTGTTCTGGACTTCAAGGCAGTCGTGTGAGACAGTTTATTGCCTCTAAAATAATGGTTAATAAAAAAGAAAAGACACTTCAGTTTAAGAAGTTTAGACAAAACTCTTTTCAGAAAACAACCCGTGTAAATAAAACACAGTTATAAAAAAAATTAAACGTGACTTCTAAAACACAGAAACACAAAAAAAATAACCAAAAGGCGCCAGGATACCGTCTTAAAAACATAAGGAAGTTAGTTTCAAATAAATCAGTTAAGCCTCGAGCTTTACGTGGTAAACTGAAACCGCGTTTAATTATCGACGCTCGAAGTACCCTCGCTGCTTTAAAGCAATCTTTACAAGTAATTGAAAACATAATAAAGAACCAAGGAAATGTTTTAGTTGTGAGTACACGACCAGAACACCAGTCTTTATTATTTAATTACGGTCAAGTTACAGGTGAACCCTTCTTTTTAAAGTGGGTTAGTGGTACTTTAACTAATTGGGATGTCTTTTCTGATAATGTAAAAAGATTTGGTGATAAACTAAATACTCAAACATTATTAGACTGGCAGCGTCAGAAAGCTGTAGTAGAATTTCTACGTAAATACCAAGGCGTTATTTCCCATCCAGATAAACCTTCATTAATTATTTTCTTAAACGCCCAAGAACTTCCTAAGCCCGTTGAAGAAGCCTATTTCTCTGGAGTTCCTTCTATGGGACTTCTTAGTACAAACGGTGATCCTCACACATTAACATACCCTATTCCTGCTAACGACAGTTCTTTAGAAGTTGTTAGTTTATTTATGATGCTTGTTAAAAAAGCTATTCACAAAGGTATGGTTAAGCGTGCAACTCTGATTAAAAAAAAGGAAGCTTTGAAGGTTACAAGAGAATCTCCAATTAAGAAGCAAGGGAAACAAAGAAAAAATAAAAATAACTTTAAAAAAGGCGCTTCACGTCCTAAAGGTCTTCCAAAGAAAGAAGGAAGAAATACTTTTAAGGCAGCGAAGAATAAAAAAAGACCTTTTAAAGGAAATTTAAAAAATAACAAGTAAAATTAATGAAGAAACTTAAAATTCGTTACCAATCACGTTATAAACCACGCCACAAGATTTCAAATCAAGCTGGTTATGATGTGTTGGGCAAGTTAAAACAAAAAAAACTCTACCGAAAGAAATGGTTTCGGATAAACGATAAGACTACTCCCTTTTTGAAGTACAGTCATCGTAGCTCACTAGAACGTCTTTATGGGGAACGCTTAAGAGCAAAACAAGTGTTACGTCAAACATACGGAAAATTAACAGAGCGTCAATTTAAAACAATATTCCATAAGTCTGAATTTGGGTATTCTAAAAGTAAAAGAAGTCTAAAAGGTTTACTTGATAGACGTTTAGATGCATTTATTTTTCGTTTAGGGTATGCAACTTCTATTTTTAAAGCTCGACAAGATATAATTCATGGGGCTTTTAAAGTCAACGGTTATGTCGTTAAATCTCCGAGTATATCTCTTACTCCAGGGGATTGTGTTTCACCTAACGGTAATGTGTGGTATTCTTTTTATAAGACATTCTTTACACGTATAAAAGGAAAGGATAATAAAAAATTTGGACCGTGGAGAGGTAGTCGTAAAATGTCTAACATTGAATTTGATTACCGTACTTTAACGGCAGCAATTGTAGACGAGTTCAACTTAAATGATTTTTCTTATGAAGGTAAAATTAATTTAAAATCTGTCAGAGAATTCTATAACTAAGCACTTTATTTCTTACTTTTTGGCCTGAAAGGGCCCTCTTCAAATAATACTAAAGTTTTAAGTTAAAGCATGGGTTCTACTTAAATGTGCAGCCCTATAGTATATATTTAAACAATTAAAAAATGTAGTATAATTTTATCTTTTGATCTATTTAAATAAGAAATAAACACAAAAAACTCAATGCATTAGGGGGACGCCTAGGCATATGGATAAAAAAAAGGACGTATTTAATTGCGAAAAGCTACAATCAGTCTAGACAACGCTGTAACTTGTAGATCTCCGATCGGGAAACCGTTTCTTAATGAAAGTTGTGTAAAAACAATTAAAGCTGATGAACTGAAACATCTAAGTAGTTAGTATAAAAGAAATCAACCGAGATTCCGTTAGTAGTGGCGAGCGAACGCGGATAAGGCCGAATCGAAAGATTCCGATAAAGAAAGTTTGCATGTAAAAGTTTTGGAAAATACTTGCTGGAAAGGGTAATAGCCCCGTCTGTGCTGACTTACATTATTGATAGAGTAGAGCGGAACACGTGTAATTCTGTTTGAAAAAGGGAGGCCCACCTTCCAAGCCTAAACATATCCAAATGACCGATAGTGAACTAGTACCGTGAGGGAAAGGTGAAAAGAAGCCATGAGTATTTAAAAGAACCTGAAACCTAATGCAGACATCCACTAGGAGCTTATTAATAGTGACTAGGTACCTTTTGTATAATGGGTCAGCAACTTTATTTATTTAGCAAGCTTAAGTCCAGAGACGTAGGCGAAGCGAAAGCGAGTTCAAAAGAGCGTAAGTTAAATGAATAAAACCCGAAACCAAGTGATCTACCCATGAGCAGATTGAAGTTACTGTAATAGGTAATGGAGGATCGAACCCGTGTGTGTTGCATAATACTGGGATGACTTGTGGGTAGGGGTGAAAGGCCAATCAAACTTGGATATAGCTGGTTTTCCGCGAAATATATTTAGGTATAGCGTCGAAGTCGTTTAGTTAGGAAGAACTAACTATGTATGTATTTATTAAACAATTAAAACAAATGGACTTCAATACTGTGGTTACTTTTAGTCAACGGTGCTACATACCTCTCATTTCGAAGTAGAGCACATTTTTGTCATTGGTAAACCACACAAAATAAATCCTAACTAACTAGTCTGGGGTAGAGGACTCGTTGTACTCGGGGGGGCACTGCTCCTACCAACTACAAAGAAACTCCGAATACGGACGACAGACTTCGGCAGTCAGACTATGGGCGCTAAGGTCCATGGTCGAGAGGGAAACAGCCCTGATCGAACGCTAAGGTCTTTAAATGATTTCTCAGTGAGGAAGGAAGTTGAACAGTAGTAACAACCAGTAGGTAGGCTTGGAAGCAGCCATCCTTTGAAGAAAGCGTAACAGCTCACTGGTCTAGCTGTTCAGCGCCGACGATGTATAGAGACTAAAGAAATCTACCGAAGCGGCGACTGCATAAAATTATGCGGCGTAGCGGAACGTTCTGTAAATCGTAGAAAGTTTGTCGTAAGATAAGCTGGAGATATCAGAAGTGAGAATGCTGACATGAGTAACGATAAATAATGTAACGAAACATTATCGCCGTAAGCCCAAGGGTTTGTGTGTACAGGTAAACTTCGCACATTAAGACGGTCCCTAAGGTAAAGGCGTAAGCCGTAGCCGATGGGAATAATTGAACTTATGATTCAATGTCCTTTCTTAGTACGACGAAGCATGTAAATTGTGACTAATAAATGGATTTTAGTTGCTTTGAGGTGTTTCCAAGAAAAAGTCAAGATAATAGACCGTACCCTAAACCGACACAGGTGGGTGAGTCGAGCAGACTCAGGCGCTTGGGAGAACTACGTTGAAGGAACTCGGCAAAATGACCTCGTAACTTCGGGAGAAGGGGTACTGAACTTAGAGCAATCTTTGTTCAGTGACACAAAATCGGGGGGAGCGACTGTTTAATAAAAACACAGGACTCTGCAAAGTCGTAAGACGAAGTATAGGGTCTGACGCCTGCCCGGTGCTGGAAGGTGAACAGGAGGTGTGATC
>Ga0115004_10001916_pt1 | contig 17243 bp, 20 predicted proteins | sample ArcticOcean_MG_C_10_FD_88737 | JGI IMG/M metagenome (GOLD analysis project Ga0115004, IMG submission 88737) | Marine microbial communities from western Arctic Ocean - ArcticOcean_MG_CB11_90 | ecosystem: Environmental > Aquatic > Marine > Oceanic | place: Arctic Ocean: Canada Basin | collected...
ATCTAAAATTAAAAGTATTGATACTTTTGATGGGGAAGTAGCAGAAGCTTTTGCGCCTATGTCTGTTTCCATTACTCTCGAAGACGATATTGATGTTTCTAGAGGAGATATGATTGCGAGACCTAATAATCAACCTGCTGTTTGTCAGGAGGTAGAATTAATGATCTGTTGGCTAGATAATAAGTCTTTAAATCCGACTGGTAAATATATTTTAAGACATACCAGTAACGAGGTTCGTGCAAAAGTGAAAGAAGTTCGCTATAAGGTAGATGTAAATACACTACATAGGAATGAAGAAGATCTAGAGATTAAAATGAACGATATTGCTAGAGTAAAGCTTCGTTTGGCCAAGCCTATATTTACCGATTCATATTCGAAAAATAGAATTACAGGTTCTGTAATATTAATAGATGAAGCAACAAATAATACGGTTGCTTCTGGAATGATTATTTAATATGCATAAATCTAAAAAGAGACATATAGCCAAGGCTATAACATGGCGAGTAATAGCATCTGTTACCACCTTTGTTATTGCACGTTGGTTTTTTAGTGACGATCCAGATGCGACACAAAAGGCTACTTTGGTGGCCTTGTCGGAGTCGGTTGTGAAAATGGTGTTTTATTATTTTCACGAACGCGCTTGGTATAAAAGTAATATTGGATTAGATCCAGAGAAAAGAAATTCTAAATCTAACACAAATGGCTCAAAGTAATATAATCCCCCATAGTCATCAGATTACAAAAGTAGATAGAAATACTCTTAAGGGGCATCCTTCTAAAGTAATTTGGTTTACCGGTTTGTCTGGTTCAGGGAAGTCTACTTTGGCTAGTAAACTAGAGGAAGAATTATATAAGCTAGGATGGCATACGTACTTATTAGATGGCGATAATGTACGAATGGGACTCAATAAAGGATTAGGCTTTTCTTTGAAAGATAGAACCGAGAATATTCGCCGAATAGGAGAAGTTTCTAAACTTTTTGTAGATGCAGGTGTGCTAGTTATCGCCGCATTTGTATCGCCCTTAAAAGAAGATAGAGATAATGTACGCTCTTTATTTCCTAATGGAGAATTTGTTGAAGTGTTTGTTGATTGCCCTCTTGAAGTATGTGAACAAAGAGACGTAAAAGGACTTTATGAAAAGGCTAGGAAAGGCGAAATAAAAGATTTTACAGGAATTTCATCTCCTTTTGAAAAACCCGAAAATCCAGAACTCACTATTTATACTGCGGAAGAAAAGTTGTCTGAAGCCGTGACTAAATTGACGCGTTATTTAAAAATTACTCATGACTAGTATAGTACCTGATTTTGAAATGCTTTTAGAACTCGCAAAAAATGCAGCTCTTCAAGCGGGGAAAGAAATCCTTAAAGTGTATAATAGCGACGATTTTGGTGTGGAGAGTAAAAGTGATGAAAGTCCTTTAACGAAAGCCGATAAAGCCGCACACTATAAGATTGTTGAATTGTTAGAAGATTCTAACTTACCAATATTGAGTGAGGAAGGAACTGAGGTGCCTTTTGAAGAGCGTTCTAAATGGGGTTATTTCTGGATGGTAGACCCTCTGGATGGCACAAAAGAGTTTATAAAACGCAATGGAGAGTTTACCGTAAATATTGCACTAATCCATAAGGGGAGTCCTGTTATGGGAATAGTGTATACACCTGTGGTAGATGAGCTTTTTTATGCGCATAACACTATTGGTGCTTACAAGGTAGATTCTTTAGGCGTTCATAAATTAAACCCTTCAGCACCTGAAAATCTCACTGGTTTAAGGGTGGTAGCTTCTCGTTCTCATTTAAATGAGGAAACAAAATCGTTTATGGATCAATTGCTAAATCCTGCAATAGTTTCGATGGGTTCCTCCTTAAAGTTTTTGGCTATCGCAGATTCTAAGGCAGATGTGTATCCACGTTACGCACCAACTATGGAATGGGATTCTGCAGCTGCTCACGGAATATGTAAGGTCTTAGGAATTGAAGTTCTAAACCTAGAAACGAATGAGCCTGTAAGTTACAATAAAGAGAATTTATTGAATCCATACTTTATTGTTGGCGCAACAGACCTTTTAAGAAAACTAGACTTAAAGTAAAGTAACTAAGACTTGTATTAAAACAAGCATATTTACTATTTTTGAAAAAAATTAGAGAAAATGAACATACCTCAAGAATTAAAATACACAAAAGACCATGAGTGGGTACGTGTAGAAGGAGATAATGTTGTAATTGGTGTTACCGATTTTGCACAAAAAGAATTAGGTGACATCGTTTATGTAGATGTTGACACCGAAGGAGATACTGTGGGAATTGAAGATGTTTTTGGGTCTGTGGAAGCAGTGAAAACGGTTTCCGATTTATTGATGCCTATTACTGGAGAAGTTATTGCTTTTAACGAAGGTTTAGAAGATGAGCCAGAGTTGGTAAATAACGATCCTTATGGAGCTGGTTGGATGATTAAGGTTGCCGTTTCTGATGCTTCAGAGTTAGAACAATTGTTGTCTGCAGACGAGTACAAAGATTTGGTAGGTGCTTAAAAAAGTTTGGTTCTCTTTTGTTCCAGCTCTAATTTGGTTGTTATTTATTGTTGTGGGTAGTTTTATGTCCACCTCTAATGTTCCCAAAATAGCTGTATCGGATAAAGGAATTCACTTTATTTTTTATGCAATTTTCGCCTTTCTTTTATATTTTCCTCTCCGAGTAAATACGAAACGATCGTTTACGTTCGTTACTACTAGTGTACTTGTGTTACTAGTAGGCTTTACCTTAGGTGCTGTTGTGGAGTTAATTCAACATTACTTTATAATAGGTAGATTTGGAGAATATTTAGACATAGTAGCTAATACTATTGGCTTATTGGTAGGTTTACTTATTAGTGAAATCTATAAAAGGAAAGCAGTTTTGTAATACACTACTAATTGTTTAGTTTTACACTTTAAATAAAAACATATGCAAACGAAAAAGAATCCAAAAGCGAATTTGGAAACCAGAAGAGGGATGTTTATCCAGATTGGTTTGATAATAGCTATTTCGGTATCTCTTTTAGCTTTCGAATGGAAAAGCTATGAAAAGTCTGCCTCAGATCTAGGGACTATGGAATTGTCTTTAGAAGATGAGGAAATAATTCCTGTAACTCAAAGACAGGTGAAGCCACCACCACCACCACCGCCGCCACCAGAAGTGATTCAAATTGTGGAAGATGATGTGGAAATTGAAGTGGAGTTAGACATCGAAGAGACCGATACTGATGAAGATGAGATTATCGAAATCGAAGATGAGGAAGAAGAAGACGAAGTCTTTAATTTTGCAGTGGTAGAAGATAAACCAATTTTCCCAGGTTGTGAAGGCGTTTCTAAAGACGAGCGTTATATATGTTTCCAGAAAGGAATCATGAATCATATTCGTAAGAACTTTAAGTATCCTGCAATTCCTAAAGAAATGGGTATTTCAGAAAAAATATTTGTTCAGTTCGTAATTGATAAAGGCGGAAGAATAACAAAAGCTACTGTAGTTAGAGGTGAAGACAAGCATCTAAGTAAAGAGGCATTAAGGTTAGTGAATTCTATCCCTAAACTTCAAGCTGCAAAACAAAGAGGTAAATCGGTTCCCTGTAGTTTTACAGTGCCAATTAACTTTAAATTACAATAAAAAAAAGGGACTCTTTCGAGTCCCTTTTTTTACTTAGTACCTAAGTATTTTTGCCAATTCCAAGCATCTCGCATCGCGTCTTCTAACGAATGTTTAGTTTTCCAATTTAATGTTTTTTCAGACAAGCTAGTTTCAGCGTATATCTGTTCAATATCCCCTTCGCGTTTTGCGCCAATTTTATAGTTAAGCTTCAGATTGTTTATATTCTCAAATGATTTAACTGTTTCCAATACTGTGCTTCCTCTACCAGTTCCTATATTTAAGCTCACCGAAGGTTTGTTAGCTCCTAAATAATCTAGAGCCTTTACATGTGCTTCTGCGAGGTCTACCACATGTATGTAATCTCTCACACATGTTCCGTCTTTTGTGTTGTAGTCGTTTCCAAATATGGTTAATTCCGATCGTATTCCTGCAGCAGTTTGTGTAATAAATGGAACTAAGTTGTTAGGAGTTCCCAAGGGTAATTCTCCAATTAATCCAGATGGATGTGCGCCTACAGGATTGAAATATCTAAGGGTAACCGCACTATTTAATTTACTAGATTTTAAGCAATCGTTAATTATTTGCTCACACATTTGTTTGGTACATCCGTAGGGAGATTCTGCTGTTTTTATTGGGTGTTGCTCGTTAACTGGTAAGTAATCAGCTTCTCCGTATACTGTACAAGATGATGAGAAAACTAAGTTAGGGACTGAGTGCTTAGCCATTAATTCGATAATTGATAATAAGGAGCCTATATTATTCTTATAGTAATTCAGAGGCTCTAAAACAGAGGTTCCAACTGCTTTTAAAGCTGCAAAATGAATTACTCCACCAAACTGCTCATTCTTGAAAATAGTATCTAGCTTTTCAATGTCATTGCAATCGGCTTTGTAGTTTTTAATTTTCTCCCCGGTAAGTGTATGGAGTTGATCTAGAATCCACTCCTCCGAATTGCAGTAATTATCTACAATTATTGGTTCGTAACCTGCTTTTAATAAGTTTATTACTGTGTGAGAGCCAATGTATCCTGCACCACCAGTTATTAATATTTTTGTTTTCAAATTAATGCTGTATTTCGGTTGCTATAATTTAATACTATCTAAAAATAGTAGTATTTTTACTAATTGAAAATTCTAGGTACAAATATAAAATTGTTCCTCAATTTAAGTTTAATACACCGATAAAAGTAAGCCAAAATAATGAGAAAGGTATTTCAATTTGTATTAATATCTACATATCTTCTCATGCAGAAACGTTTTTGTTTTCAAAGTTTAGATGATTCTAAGAAATCCAGTTATGGAGAGTAAGACGACAACTAACTCGATCTGGTATGTGCTTTACACAAAGCCTAAAAATGAAAAGAAAGTTTACGAAAAACTTACTTTACAAGGTTTTGAATGTTATTGCCCTTGTCAGCGCACTTTAAAGCAATGGTCTGATAGGAAAAAATGGGTTGAAGAACCTATTTTTAAATCCTACATATTCGTTAAAAAACCTACAAGTCAAGAAAATAGAATCTCCATATTGCAATCTCCCGGAGTTGTTCGATTTTTGTATTGGTTAGGCAAGGAAGCAGAAGTAAAGCAGACAGAGATTGAAGCTATACAAAAGTTTTTGGGAGAGTTCGAGTCAGTAGAAGTGCTTTCTTTTGAAACAGGTTCTATTCTTAAGATTAAAGATGGTGCTCTAAAAGGTATGGATGGCGAGGTCGATTATCAGACCGAAAAAGAAGTTGTGCTTAAAATTGAAAAATTAGGTATGTCCTTAGTGGCTAAAGTGTCGAAACATCATGTAGAGAAAAACCATTAGAGAATTTCTCTAATAGCTACTAGCTGTGCTCTTATACCCTGTAGTTGGCTCACAATTTCTACGTTTTTTACGGTGTCTTCTTTATTCTCTCGCAATTTTTTCTTCGCTCCATCTAGGGTGTAACCTCTCTCTTTTACTAAATGAAAGATGATTTTGAAATTATCAATATCTTTCGGAGTAAAATATCGATTTCCCTTTTTGTTTTTCTTGGGTTTAATAATACTAAATTCCTTTTCCCAAAAACGAATAAGAGAATTGTTTACGGCAAACATTGTCGCAACTTCTCCGATGGAATAATAAAGCTTAGTAATTGTTTTTTTCGTTTGGCTCATAATAATTAATCAAACGATTGATTTTCTTGAGAGGATAATTCAAGCATTTTATCGTATTCTTCTGCTGTTAAATCGTTAAAATAATAGTTAACAGGATTTACTTTACGCTTGTTTTTTATTACTTCGTAGTGTAAATGTGGTGCTGTAGATGTCCCTGTACTTCCTACATATCCGATTAAATCTCCCCTTTTCACCATTTGACCTTTCCTTACAATGTATTTGTTTAGGTGAGCATAAAAAGTTTTATAGCCATAGCCGTGATCAATTCGAACTTGATTTCCATAGCCACGTTTAGAACGCTTAACTTTTTCAATCTTTCCATCACCGGTAGCGTAAACTTCAGTCCCTTTGGGTGCAGAGAAATCCATTCCCCAATGCATTTTTTTTGTTTTATAAACGGGATGTATTCTATTGCCATACCCAGAAGCCATTCGCTTAAGGTTTTTGTTTGCTACGGGTTGTATGGCAGGGATATGCGCTAACATTTCGCCCTTGTTTTGTGCTAAATCTAACACCGTGTCAAACGATTTAGATTGAACATAAATTGCCTTCGAAACTTGATCTACTTTTTGATGTAAGTCAGAGACTAATTCAGAGTGTTTAAAGCCCTCGTATTTTTTATATCGATTAACTCCTCCATAACCGGCTCTTCTTATACTCGCATCTATAGGCTCCGCTTCAAAAATTACGCGATAAATATTGTCATCTCTTTCCTGTAATTCATCCAATATTAAAGAAGAATTAACAATTTGGCTTTCTAAAAGTTCGTATTGAACTAGAAGGTTGTCTATTTCACGCTTCAATTCTTTCTCTTTTGGCGAATCGAAAATAGAGAAGAATAACATCACAAACCCTATTGCTATAGCCGTTGAGCTTGTAATAAAAAAGAGCACACGTCTAAGCATTTGAAGCTTGGAACGCTCAATTTTTTTGTAGTTTAAAGTTTTAGTGTCGTAATAATATTTGACCTTGGTCATATGCTGAAAATTTGGCTAAATTTGTAATTCCATATTTAGCTCAATCCGAGCGCAATTTAAGAAATTTTGAGCAATTGAGTTTTCTTTCTTGTTTTAGGGCTTAAACGAATTGTTACACAGATAGATTAGCTATGAAATCTCAAGAAATACGTCAGAAGTTTTTACAGTTTTTTAAAGATAAAGGTCACGTACAAGTTGGTTCAGCACCTATAGTAATAAAAAATGATCCTACACTGATGTTCACCAATGCCGGAATGAATCAGTTTAAAGATTTGTTTTTAGGAATTAGTGAAGTTAAAAATCCACGTGTTGTAAATAGTCAGAAATGTTTAAGAGTTTCTGGAAAACACAACGATTTGGATGAAGTAGGTCACGATACATATCACCATACCATGTTTGAGATGCTTGGTAACTGGTCGTTTGGCGATTATTTCAAAAAAGAAGCTATTGATTGGGCATGGGAATTATTAACAGAGGTTTATGGGATTGATAAAAGCCGTTTATACGTTACCGTTTTTGAAGGTGCGCAAGTAGATAAGTTAGCTAAAGACAATGATTCTTTTGATTGTTGGAAACAACATATTGATGAAGATAGAATTCTGAATGGTAACAAGGCTGATAATTTTTGGGAAATGGGTGCTGTTGGTCCTTGTGGTCCTTGTTCAGAAATTCATATCGATTTGCGTTCTGATGAGGAAAGAGCAAAGGTTGATGCACGTACTTTAGTAAATTACGATCACCCACAAGTTGTAGAGGTATGGAACCTTGTGTTTATGCAATACAACAGAAAGTCTGATGGAAGTCTTGAAGATTTACCGAATACACATGTTGATACCGGTATGGGCTTTGAGCGTTTAGCTATGGCTTTACAAGGGAAGCAATCCAACTACGATACCGATGTGTTTACTCCATTAATTTCGAAGTTATGTTCTATAACTGGATTCGAATATGGAAAAGATGAAAAGGTAGATATCGCTTTACGCGTAATTGCAGATCACGTTAGGGCGATTGCCTTTGCTATAGCCGATGGTCAATTACCATCTAATACAGGTGCGGGATATGTAATTAGAAGAATCCTTCGTCGTGCAGTCCGTTATGGATTTACATTCCTGAACGTAAAAGGTGCTTTTATGTTTCAGTTAGTTGAGGTGTTGGTTGATCAAATGGGAGAGTTCTTTCCAGAGATTTCAAAACAACAGGTCTTGGCAGAAAAAGTTATTCAAGAAGAGGAAATGTCCTTTATGCGTACCCTAGAAAAGGGTTTGAAGCGTATTGATGATGTAATGAAATCTACAAAAGGCGACGTAATAGATGGAGCCAGAGCATTTGAATTGTACGATACTTTCGGTTTTCCAATTGACTTAACAGAGCTGATACTTTCTGAGAATGGAAAATCTGTAGACATGGTAGGTTTTACTGCTGAAATGAAAAAGCAAAAAGACCGTGCACGTGCTGCTTCAGTTGTAGAAACTGAAGATTGGATTTCTTTATTTGAAACGGAAACTGACTTTGTAGGTTACGATTCTTTTGAAACTGAAATTAAAATTAGTCAGTACAGAAAAGTAAAACAAAAAGGAAAAGAATTTTACCAACTGGTATTCGATAAAACACCTTTTTATGCAGAAGGTGGTGGTCAGGTAGGAGATAAGGGAACTATTAGTGCAGATGGAAAATCTGTTACTATTTTTAATACCAAGAAAGAAAACAACCAAATAGTACACTTTAGTCAGGAGCTTCCAGAAAATCCAAGTGCAACTTTTATTGCCCAAGTAGATGCCAATAAAAGGTTGTTAACCGAGAATAATCATTCTGCTACACATTTACTTCATAAGGCACTGAGAGATGTTTTAGGGGTACATGTTGAGCAAAAAGGATCTTTGGTAAATGATCAATATTTACGATTCGATTTTTCTCACTTTTCTAAAATGTCTGCCAAAGAAATTCAGCAGGTTGAAGAACAGGTAAATACTAAGATTAGAGCTAATATTCAAATAACTGAAGAACGTTCTATTGCTATTGCCGATGCTCAAGAAATGGGTGCTATGGCTTTGTTTGGTGAAAAGTATGGAGATAAAGTTAGGCTTATTAAATTCGACGATTCTGTGGAATTATGTGGCGGTTGTCATGTTGCTTCAACTTCTCAAATAGGTGTATTTAAAATTACTGCTGAAGCAGGTGTTGCTGCCGGCATAAGAAGAATTGAAGCAATTACATCCGAAAAAGCACTTGACTATTATAAGAGTCAAGAAGCTACTCTAGCAAGTTTAAAGACCTTACTAAAGAATGCAAATGATCCAATAAAAGGAGTTGAGACCTTATTATCTGAAAAAATAATTTTAGAGAAAAAGTTGTCTGTATTGATTGCAGAGAAAGCAAAAGGTTTAAAAACAGAACTCTTAAAATCGGTAGTTCAAATTAACGGCGTAAACTTTATAAGTGCTATTGTCGATTTAGAACCTGGCGCTATGAAAGACCTTTCTATTGAATGTAATAAGGAACTGGATAATTTGATGTTGGTTTTAGGAGCTGAAAATAATGGTAAAGCAAATATTAGTGTTGCACTATCCGACCAACTTATTACCTCTAAAGAATTAAATGCAGGACAAATAATAAGAACCATTTCTAAAGAAATTTTAGGTGGTGGAGGTGGACAAGCTTCTTTTGCTACTGCAGGAGGAAAGAATCCCCAAGGTCTTCAGAAAGCTTTAGACCTAGCGAAGTCATTACTCAATTAGTACTTTGAATTTATACTAAAAGCCATTTCATTTTTGAAATGGCTTTTTTTACGCAAATTGTTTTTTTGTTAGTTTATGGAATAAAAGGCTACTTTAGTTTGTCTAAATTGTGAATATGCCTACAGTCAGTACTCAAAATTCTGAACAAACTCTTATTGCCGCTCTGAAAAGAGGGGAGGAAAGAGCTTACACAGAAGTACTGAATTTACATAAACAGCAGATTGCGAAAACAGTGATTGGAATGTTAGGTATTGTTCCTGAAGCAGAGGATGTTGGTCAAGAGGTCTTTATCAGATTCTTTAAAAGTATTGAGAATTTTAAGGGTGAAGCAAAAATATCGACTTACTTAACACGTATAGCAATCAATTTATCTCTGAACGAGCTTGAAAGGCGAAAACGTAAATGGAGAGTGTTTTATTCGGGTGATTTCGCAGAAGAAAAAATACAAAAAGCTTTTTTTACTCCGGATGCCGATCTAGACGAAAATGTGGACTTACTAAGAAGAGCTACATTAAAGCTGGATGAAAAATATAGACAAGTAGTTGTGTTGCGAGCTACACAAGGTTATAGTTTTAAAGAAATAGCAGAAATTATACAGTTGCCCATTGGTACTGTTTTAACACGATATTCTCGAGCACAAAAAAAACTGATAGAAATGTTAAATAAGTAAACATGAAAACAGAAGAACAATACCACATCGACTGGCTTGCATCTAAAGATGGATTACTAACATCTTCAGATCTTGAAGCATTAATGATTTTCATAAAAGAACATGCGACTATTTATGAGCAATGGCTCGAGCAAGAATTTATAGTCAGTGGACTTAAATCTACACAGTGGGGTTTTTCAGAAAATTTTAATCTAAAAGTCCTCAAGTCAGTGCGCGAAAATCAGATTCCTATTTTCGATAAATCCTCTTTGTTTGTTGTATCTATTGGTATTGCAGCCTCACTTGTGTTGATGCTTAATTTATTTGTAGAACAAAATACTTGGGGCTTCGAAGCCTTGTTAGGAATTGCAGATATGGATTCTAACAACACTAATTTACTTTTTTATATCAATTCATAATTTAAATTTTAGCTATGGATAAGAAATCAATTTTTAAAACATTCGTAATACTGTTCATTGGTGTTGCTATTGGAATTTTAGCAGGTGGTAGATTTACTATGTATAAAATTCATCGTGCAAACGAAATGGGTACTGAACGTGGTTTTATACATGAAGTTTCGAGACTTTTAAATCTTAACGAAACACAGATGGATACGGTGATGCCTATTTTACAAGATTTTGCAGTACAAAATCGTCTTCGACACGATAGTATACGAATACAAGAGAGAAGAGCCCATGTAGAATTAAGAAAGAATTTATCTAGCTTTTTATCGGAGAAGGAATTAAAGCAACTAAGACGGTTGTTTAGACCGCGTGGTCCCCAAAAACACAATCGAAAAAACCATCCATCAAGAAAATAAACACGATTATGAAAAAAATATTTGTAGTTCTAGGATTAATGGGGTCTAGCCTAGTGGCTCAGAATAGAAATTCAAAACCTACAATATCTCCTCAAGAAAAAATGGAGAAATTGGTAGTTGAACTAAATTTAGATGCGCACCAAAAGGATAGAGTTCAAATAATTCAACGTGAGTACCATTTAAAATTAGGGCAATTAAAGGAGACAGATTCTGAACACCAGAAGCTTACACATACCGAAATAGCCACTTTAAGGAAAGAGCGAAGCGTGAAAATGCGAGCAATTTTGACTCAAGAGCAGTTTGAGGCTTATAAAAGAATGCAAAGCCGAGTGCAAATGAATAAAAAGCGTCCTAATAAAAGAGGTAAACACGGTACTAGAAGAAAAATTAATTAGGGCTTTTAGCAGATTTTATAGCTTCTACAGCTTGGCTTAAATCTTCTTTAGCGACCATAACACGTACTGAGTTTTCTGCTCCTGGAGCAGCCCATCCAGCCATCATGCTACTGTGAAATTCATCTTTAATTACACAATGAATGTGACCTTCGTCTAAAACTCCAGCAATGTATTGTGCGTTTACAAAGGAGCCTGAGTAAATGATTTTTAAATAGCTTTCGTTCATCTTTTAGAATTTAAATTTATAGTTATTTTAATAGGACTTGAAAATTAATGAAGGGCATCAAAATGTCAAGTACTACAAATTACATAAAATAAACGAGTAAAAAAAAAGAGGAGCTTATAAGCTCCTCTTTTTTAGTATATAGTATTTATCAAATCATCATCTGCATAGTTAGGAATGGTAACCTTTAGTAAGGGTTCTGAAGCCATTGCTCTTTTAATTGCAAAAACAGCTTCATCGTTTCGAGCCCAACTTCTTCTGGAAATTCCATTATTAACATCCCAAAATAGCATTGAACGCAAGCGCCTGTCTGCGTCATCAGAGCCATCTAATAGCATTCCAAATCCACCATTTATAACCTCTCCCCAGCCAACGCCTCCACCATTGTGAATAGAGACCCATGTTGCTCCACGGAAACTATCACCAATAACATTTTGTATAGCCATGTCGGCAGTGTACCTAGATCCATCGTAGATGTTAGAGGTCTCTCGGTAAGGAGAATCTGTGCCAGATACATCGTGGTGATCTCTACCCAATACTATAGGTCCTATAATACCCTCTTTTATTGCTTTATTAAATGCCGCTGCAATTTTTATGCGTCCTTCGGCATCAGCGTATAAAATTCGAGCTTGTGAGCCTACTACTAATTTATTTTCTTGAGCTCCTTTTATCCATTGGATATTATCGGCCATTTGTTGTTGAATTTCTTTAGGAGAAACTTTCATTATTTCTTCTAATACCTCACAAGCTATTCGATCGGTTTGCGCTAAGTCTTCTGCTTTTGCACTAGCACAAACCCAACGGAATGGACCAAAACCATAATCGAAACACATAGGTCCCATTATGTCTTGTACATATGAAGCATAGCGGAAATTAATTCCATCCTTTGCCATTATATCAGCTCCTGCTCTAGATGCTTCTAGTAAAAAGGCGTTTCCGTAATCAAAGAAATAAGTTCCTTTTGCAGTGTGTTTGTTTATTGCAGCAGCGTGTCTGTGTAAAGTTTCTTGAATTTTTTCTTTAAATAAGTCGGGATTAGATGTCATCATTTCATTGGCATCCTTCAAACTCATGTCTACAGGGTAATAACCTCCTGCCCATGGATTATGAAGTGAGGTTTGGTCTGAACCTAAATCAATATAAACATCCTCTTGGTCAAACTTTTCCCAAACATCAACAATGTTTCCTTGGTAAGCTATAGACACAACTTCTTTGTTGTTTTTAGCGAGGGTTACTCGTGCACATAAGGCATCTAAATCGGTAATTACTTCATCTACCCAACCTTGAGAATGTCTTGTGTATGTTGCTTTCTCATTTACCTCTGCAGTAACAGAAATACAACCGGCTATGTTTCCAGCTTTAGGTTGCGCGCCACTCATACCTCCTAAACCTGCTGTAACAAATAATTTACCTGCCAAGCCTTCTCCATTTTTAGAAATCTTTCTACCTCCGTTAAGTAAGGTAATCGTTGTTCCATGCACAATTCCCTGTGGTCCTATATACATGTAAGAACCTGCAGTCATTTGTCCGTACTGACTTACGCCCAATGCATTAAATTTCTCCCAATCGTTAGGTTTAGAATAATTAGGAATTACCATTCCATTAGTTACAATAACTCGGGGTGCATCTTTGTGAGAAGGGTATAAACCCATTGGATGTCCCGAATAAATAGTGAGCGTTTGCTCGTCTGTCATCTCCGTTAAATACTGCATGCATAAACGGTATTGAGCCCAGTTTTGAAAAACAGCTCCATTACCTCCGTAAGTAATTAACTCATCTGGGTGTTGCGCTACTGCATGATCCAAATTGTTTTGTATCATGAGCATAATCGCCTTTGCTTGAAGAGATTTACCTGGGTAATCTGCAATGTCACGAGCGTACATTTCATGCTTTGGTTTAAAACGCAGCATGTAAATACGTCCATGATTTTTCATTTCTTCGGCGAATTCTGGAGCTAAAATGGAATGTTGAGCTACTGGGAAATAACGCAAAGCATTTTTTAAAGCCAGCTTTTTTTCTTCAGTACTCAGTATTTCTTTGCGCTTGGGCGCGTGATTTAAATTTGTGTCGTAATCTTGTTTGGCTGGTAAAACACTTGGTATACCTTCCGAAAGTTCTGCTCTAAACGCTTCCAAAGTCATCATTGTCCTTTGTTTTTTTTAATTGCTTTTTTACTCTTATTAAAACCATAAGGGCAGTGTTTACAACCGTTTTTACAACAGTAACCTCTTTTTAAATGGTACTTTTCGGTGTATACAATATAGCCTTCCTCAGATTTGTAAAAATCTTCGGGGTCTAAATTTCTAAATTGTGAAAAGCCTTCTAGTTTCATTGCTGCGAATTTACAATATTCCCTCGTATCTTTGGGCTATGAATTTACCTCTTATACCTGCTTTACAAGAATTAAGTGATTCTCTGTTACTTCAGAAAAAAATACGCGTATTTATTCTAAGAGAAGATCTTATTCACCCACATATTTCTGGGAATAAATGGCGGAAGTTGTATTATAATATTCAAGCTGCTAAAAGCAAGGGAGTAAAGAAAATTATAACTTTTGGTGGAGCCTATTCCAATCATATTGCAGCAACTGCAGCTGCAGGGCAAGAGTTTGGTTTTAAAACACTTGGTTTTATAAGAGGCGAAGAACAGCTACCCCTAAATTCCACTCTTAGTTACGCTAAAGGTTGTGGCATGGAGTTGAGGTATTTATCACGAAGTGACTATAGATTAAAAGAAAAATCTGAGTTTTTACAATCCTTATTGGATAATGAAAAAGACTATTACTTAATTCCCGAGGGTGGAACTAATGAATTAGCCGTAAAAGGCTGCGAAGAAATTTTAATTAATCTAAGCATCGATTTCGATTATGTATGTTGTGCTTGTGGTACTGGAGGGACTATTTCTGGAATTATTAATTCTCTTAAAAGCCATCAAAGGGCAATTGGTTTTCCAGCTCTTAAAGGAGCTGGTTTCCTAAAAGAAGATATTGGAAAATATGTGTGCAATTCTCAATGGGAATTGAATTTAGATTATCATTTTGGTGGCTACGCAAAAGTGAAACCCGAATTAATAAATTTCATGAATTCTTTTAAAACCAAACATCAAATACCTTTAGATCCTATTTATACAGGCAAGATGTTATTTGGTTTATGGAACTTAATAGAAAAAGACTATTTTCGTGCAGGTTCTACTATTGTAGCAGTTCACACAGGAGGGTTACAAGGAATTGACGGTATGAACGATCGTTTAAAAAATAAAGGCTTACAGATACTATGAAATTACTTTTTTCAGTTGTTACTATTATATTCTCATTTTCTTTAGTCGCTCAAGATTTAAGTTCTGAAGACTATATTCATAAATTTCATAAAATGGCTATTGCAGAAATGCATGAATATGGTATTCCTGCAAGTATCACTTTAGCTCAAGGGATATTAGAGTCTGGGAATGGGAATTCTGTGCTTTCGGTAAAATCTCGAAATCACTTTGGCATAAAATGCCACAAAGGTTGGACAGGTAAAAAAGTGTATCACGACGATGATGAGGATCAAGAGTGTTTTAGAAAGTATAAAAAAGTAGCTGATTCTTACCGTGACCATTCTGAGTTTTTGAAAAATAGAGAGCGTTATGCAGATTTGTTTACTTATAAAATTACCGATTATAAATCTTGGGCTAGAGGTTTAAAAAAAGCGGGCTATGCCACACATCCCGAGTATGCCACTAAGCTCATAAGTTTGATAGAACGTTATGATTTAGGACAATACGATACAGCCTCTAAATCGGGTAAATGGAAAGTTAAAAAGCCAAGGAGAAAAGACCGGAAAGAAATTTTTAAAAGTGCAAATGGACTCAAATATGTGCTTTCTAATTTAGGAGATACCTATGATGTGTTAGCAACAGAACAGAGTTTATGGATGTGGCAATTACTAGAATTTAACGATTTAGACTTAGATGTAATCTTAAAGAAAGATGTACGAGTTTATTTAGAGTTCAAGAAAAAAAGATCGAAATCAGAGTTTCATTTAGTGGAAGAAGGCGAGACTCTTTATGCGATCTCTCAGCTACACGGTTTGCGATTGGCGAAGCTAGAACACAAAAACAGATTAGAAAGGGGAGAAGTAATAGAAATAGGACAAAAAATATTTTTACGAAAACGCAAGCCTAAAAACTACTCTGCAGAATAGTTGTAAAGCATACCAGATTCTCCACCAATAATAAAGTTTAATTTCTCATCCAAGTCAATATCTCTTATAATTCCTGTGGTTTTACCATATAATGGAAATCCATCTACAAGTTCATTTGGGCTTCTAAATAAGTAAGCTTCTTCTGCTGTTAAATCTGTGATACTTATGTACAACTGATTTTTAAATTCTGTTAATTTAGGAGTCGAAAGTTTCTGGTTATCAAAAGAATATTGAAAGTTCATTTCTTCACCATTTACTTTTAAATCTTCAGATTCTACTCCAATATGATGAGCTAGTTCGTAACTATAATACATCTCATCATCAAACTCAAATTGAATACTATTGTCTATCGTACCATCGAATAGAATATTCTGTTGTACACCCTTGTTGTCGATAGTTACAATTCGAGTTTCGGCTAAAGTCACTCCTTTTACAACGAATAGTTTGTTATTAGAAAAATCAATTTTTCCTTTTACTTTAATCCTTTGTTCTCCTTTTCTATTTAATATGTTTAAGGTGCCATTTTCTTCGGGTAATAAAATATAATCTTTAGCTGCTACCACAAAGTGCTGTGCAGTGTGTATAGCCTTACTTTTAGTCTTGTTCAGCTTCCAACCTTTAATTTTATTTCCATACTTATTGTACATGTAGTGATGTTTACCACAAGAAAGTAATATTCTATAATTGCGTTGTTTTTGGTAGTCGAATAAGGCTAAAGGCAATTCTGTTTTTTTATCCAATACAATTGGGTACGATCCTACATCTCTACCTTTACGGTCTATTAAGTAGAGTTTACTAGCAGTGTTAAAAAGCAACTGTAGTTTTTTGTTCTTGAAAAGGTCTATCTGTTGGATCTCTCCAATAATAGCAGAATTCAGATTTCTTTTCCATAATACCTCACCCTTTGTAGAAATTAAGTAAAGTGCGAAATTCTCATCCTGAACAGCAATTTCCCATTGTTTATCGTAGTGGTTTTTCACTAAACTTATTTCAGATAAAATAGGCGCTTCTAATTGGGTTGTCCAAATTGCTCTAGTTTGGTCCGCTTCAGATTTATCGAAGTGTAAATAAGCATTGCTATAACATATAGAATTACTGGTCTCAAATTGGATCGCTAGAGCTCTAAACGGATTCAAGGCATTAGTATAAAGGTTTACAAAATCGGCCAGTTCAGTTTGTAAATATCTTGGTGCTAACTCTAGCGCAGATGGGTTTTGTAAGTAGATAAATAAATTTGAATTAGAGTTTAGTTCTTCCATGCAATTTTGGTAGTCCTCTAGGTTGGCTAACGATTTTTTAGACTTAAAGTCATTTATTAAGTTTTTTAGTAAGCTTAAATCTTCGCTAACAACAAGCTGTTCATCAATAATACAGGCATACTCGTATTTTTTATTTGTACTTGTAGCACAAAGAGTACTCAGGTATTTAATCTCAGTCCATTTGTATATTGCTTCTTCACGGTAATTTAAAATAGAGTCTGCTTTTTGAGTAATAAACTC
>Ga0115004_10001921_pt1 | contig 17217 bp, 9 predicted proteins | sample ArcticOcean_MG_C_10_FD_88737 | JGI IMG/M metagenome (GOLD analysis project Ga0115004, IMG submission 88737) | Marine microbial communities from western Arctic Ocean - ArcticOcean_MG_CB11_90 | ecosystem: Environmental > Aquatic > Marine > Oceanic | place: Arctic Ocean: Canada Basin | collected...
AGGGCTCGAGACACTCGATGCCTTCGCTGATGGAGACGCACTGCTTACCCTCTACCGCGGGCAAACAATGGTGACGAACTCAACCACCCTCGACGAAAATTATTGGAACTACACCGACACCGTCCCGTTCACTTTTGGTGAATTGACTTGGCGCCTCGAATTGACTTCCTTAAACGGTTCAGGGCTCACTTCTGATGCCATCTTGGAACGTACCTTCCACGTTGACTCAGTCAACCCCCAAGTGCTCTCCACTTCAATGGATTTGTACGATCACCGTACCCCTTCAAGCACCCAAACCATGCGCATTCAAATCACCGATCAGCCGTTGTTGCCAACCAACGTGCAAGCAATGGTCTGGCGCGAATGGATTGACGATAGCAACCTTAACCAATGGCCCGATGCAGATGAATACCAAGGCCTTGGCTTGTACATGCCCAACAATCTGGAAAGCTTGATCGGCCAATACACCCTGCTGCTCGATGACACAGGAGGTAGCCTTGGTCAAAAGGTAGCAGTTTACATTTCAGGCACCGATGAAGCAGGTCAGATCCTCGAGAAAGGTGGAAGCAGTGAGAGTGGTGAACATCTCTTCATGTACCAACTGGCAGTTGACGGCGCACCGACCATCGAACAAGGCGCTTTTTCTTATGCATCAGGCCGTGAACCTTGGCTCCATCCTCAAACGCCTTACGCCATCAATGTTGATCTCTCTGAACCGAACGGGGGTTCGGATCTCGCCGACGTGATTGTCGAATTGGCATCAAACCAAGGCAGCGATACCCTGCCAATCCGATGGGATTTCATGACTGGTAACTGCACAACAACAAGTCCGCATTTGACGGTTATTGACTGCACTATGTTCGGTGCCGATGGGCCAGCGGACCCCTATGAACGGGACATCACCCTGAACATTGAATTTACACTTGCATGGACCACGCCCGACTTGGGTGAAACTCGACGGGAACCGGGTGTTCGTGTCATTGACCGTGCAGGCCAAGAGGTGGTCAAAGCCTTCCCAGAACACCGATGGCGCTTCTCCGCGGCAATGGAGATTCCAGAAGAATCTGTTGCGCTCGTCCTCTCGCAAGGCTCCTTACTCGGCGATGGGGCGCGACTCGCTCCGAACAGCCCAATGGAAATTGCAGGCGGAGTTGTGTTCAGTGAGACCAACGCCGTGCCTGTGTTCGAGTGTGAAGTCAACGTTCTGTTTGCAGGAACATCTCACGCAGCAACAACCTATCAAGGCATTTGGTCAATGGAACTTCGTGCACCGGCCCAGTCTGGAACCATGCCGCTGACATGGAGCATTGGCTGTTTAGAAGGTCAAGGCGTCGATGCAACCGACAAAGAGACCTCAGTCCGATGGATCTTAATCGACGGAACGGGGCCTGAACCAGTTGAAGTTCTCAACCCACGTCCATCTGCTGTTTTAGCCGCAGATGTCCATGAAGTTCGGGTTCTTCTCTCCGAAGAAGGCGGTCTTGAAACCGACTCACTCGAACTCATATGGTGGGTTGAAGAGAAAGCCACAGGCGACCGACTTCGAAACGGTGTTGAACCCCTCACCTTGGTTGGAAGTGAAATCTCTGGCCTGCGTTTGGAAGTGTTTGGTAGCATCGATTTGAGTGTGATCACTTCAGAGATGCTTGAAAACCGGTTAGAACTTCACGTTATCGTTTCGGGCAGGGACTTGGCAGATAACGAAATCCTCGGTTTCGGCGGTTCGCTTGCTGGCACACCTGTTGGCATCTGGGACATGGAATGGCTCAAGCCTGAATTCACCATTGCTCAAGGTTCCGTTGAATACTCACGGCTCATTATCGAAGTCGGTCAAACCTCCATCGTCACCGCCTACGTCAAGAACACAGGGACGCTGGATGGAAGCGTCGATGTTGTCTTCACCATCGTCAATGCTGATGGGAACCGTTCCGTTCTTCGCAGAACCAGCGCAGAGATTGGCAAAGGTGGAGAGGTCGCTGTCCAGGTCGATTGGAACCCTGAAAGTGCAGGTCTTCAATGGATTGAAGTGGCCCTCGAAAATGATCTCACATCAAGCGGACCATCAATCGATGTGCGTCCTCCTCGCGAAGAAACCTTCTCAGAACGGGTGTTTGGCAACGTCAACCCTGTGATTGGCAGTGTAGCGGGTCTCCTCTCGCTTGCCATTGTGGCGACAGGTCTCGTTTACGCAACTCGAATGACTCGAAAGCGTGGCTCGAAGAGCGAATACGATTGGGATGAATATTCCTCTGAATTCGACGAAGATGAAGAGGAGTACGAAGACGAAGTTGAGGGCGCTGTCGAAGTTAACGCCGCTGTCGAAGTTGCAGCAGCAAACACCATCGCACCCATCAGTGCCGCTTCCACCCAAACCGATTGGGTCCGAGGATCCGATGGCTACTGGTGGTATCATGACAAAGTGGCCAATGAATGGTGGTACAAAGATTCAGAAGGGAACATCGTAAGGCACGATTGAGAAGGGTGTTGAATTCGATGGGTCGCTCTATTGCACTGCTCCAAGGTGATTCCACCGTCGGGGACCTTGTTGGGAATGCGAAACGCATCGAATCACTCGCCAATCTGGCAGAATCAAAAGGCGCAGTGCTTGCCTTGAGCACCGAACTGGCAATTTGCGGTTACCCACCGAGGGACCTCCTGCTTCAGCCAGAATTCGTCCATCTTGCTCAAGAGCAAGCATGCCAACTCGTCGTTGGAATTCCAGTGCTTGTTGGAACACCACTCAGCCCTGACCATGACAAACAATTGCCGAGCAATGGTGTTGTACGATGCGGTCCAACGAGCGCTTCATCCGATCATGGCAACCGTATTGTCGCTCGAAAACAACTCCTCCCAACCTACGATGTCTTTGATGAGGCACGGTATTTCAAAGCCGATAACCGGCCGGGAATTGCTCGTACCATCGCTGGTCTTGACCTTGGTGTGACGGTGTGTGAAGATGCATGGCAGGCGGCAGGAATGACGCCTTCAACCTACGCAGCCGATCCGATTGAGTCTCTTGCTGAATGGGGACGCCAAGGTGTCAAACTTGATGCGACGGTCAATCTTTCAGCTTCGCCCTACCACGCCGAGAAACTGATGGCCAGAATTCATGTCTGTCGAACAGCAGCCTCGGTGCTCGACCACCCGTTCTTGCTGGCCAATCAAGTCGGTGGCAACGATGATTTGTTGTTTGACGGTAATTCACTTGTCGCTTGGCCAGACGGTCGCGTCGTAATTGCCCCTGCCTGGAAAGAAGGTGTTCTCATGGTTGATTTGGATGACCCTACCGCTTGTTCGTGGCTTCCTTCAACCGCCTCTGATGCCCTTGATGTTGGTCAGGATAAACTGCGTTTCCTCCAAGCAGGCGATGACGGTCAGGAACACGAGGGTGAAACCCTCGAAGACCTCACAGATGCCGTTGTGACCGGACTCTCGGATTACTGTCGCAAATCGGGCATCACCTCGATTGTGCTCGGTTTGTCAGGTGGCATTGATTCTGCTGTTGCGGCATGCGTTGCTGCTGCTGCCGTGGGTCCTGCCAATGTGACGGGATTGGCCATGCCTTCTCGCCACTCATCACAACACTCGATCGACGATGCTGCATCCACCGCCGCATCCCTCGGCTTGGTGTTTGAAACCATTCCCATCGACCCCATGCACGCATCGGTCGAAGGCTCGATTGGTGGCATGCTTGAAGCAGGCGCTTCGGTTGCTGGTGAGAACTTGCAAGCACGTTTGCGGGGGCTTGTCGTGATGGCATACGCCAACGCTCAAGGAAGCATGGCCATCGCTACAGGAAACAAATCAGAGTTGGCCCAAGGCTACTGCACCTTGTATGGTGACATGGCTGGGGGCTACACGCCTCTTGGCGATTTGTACAAAATGCAAGTCTATGGCTTAGCTGATGTCTTCAACAAGCGAGCAGCGGAGGCTGGTTTGGCAATGCCTGTAAACGACTCCACCCGTACCAAGCCTCCATCTGCTGAACTTGCTCCTGACCAGATCGACGAAGATTCATTGCCGCCTTATCCTGAGTTGGATGCCATTCTACAAGCTCATATTGAAGGAGGCCTCGACGGAGCCAGCATTGCAGCGAAAGGCCACGAGCCTGCCGTTGTCCTCGATGTTCTCACACGCCTCGAACGCAATGAACACAAGCGTTGGCAAATGTCACCAGCGCCCCGTGTCTCAAGCAGAGCCTTCGGTCAAGGATGGCGTCGGCCGTTGGCATCGCGACACGATTGGCGACGCCCCTGAGGGTCGGAATGACTCAAAAACAGCACCCCGTGCCATCATCCATGACCGGGCCAATCCTCAACATTGCGGGCTACCGCTTTGTCGACCTTCCAGACCGGGACGAACTTCGTGCCCCTCTGATTGATGTGTGCCAAGCCGGAGGGCTCCGAGGCACAATCTTGCTGGCACACGAAGGCATCAATTTCTTTATCGCTGGGTCTAAAGAAGGCATCGATCTGTTTCTTGGCCACATTGAGAAGGACCTGCGATTCCTCGATATTCCATTGAAAACATCACACACGGCCTACCAACCATTCAACAGAATGAACGTTCGTCTCAAGAACGAAATCATCTCGATGGGCATGGGTGATGTCAAACCCGCAGAATTCACCGGCGAGGCGATTGAACCAACCGAGTTCAAACGCTGGCTCGATGAGGGAAAAGCAGTCACCGTGCTCGATACGCGCAACGATTACGAAATCCGTCTTGGCACCTTCACGAATGCGCTTGAACTGGACATCGGCAGTTTCCGATCGTTCCCAGCAGCCATCAGTGAACTTCCTGACGACCTCAAAGACACCCCAGTTGTCATGTTCTGTACCGGTGGTATACGATGTGAGAAAGCCAGCGTGGTGATGCTTGAAGCCGGTTTCAAAGATGTACGTCAACTCAAAGGAGGGATCCTCGGTTACTTCGCTCAGGTCGGCGGGGCCCATTGGGAAGGCGACTGTTTTGTCTTCGATCACCGTGTGGCCGTAACGCCTGAACTGAAAGAATCCGATGCGAAACAGTGCTTTGCCTGCAGGGAGCCACTCACGCTCAACGATCAGCAATCGCCGTCGTATGTGGTGGAAGTCTCGTGCCCTTATTGCATTCACTTGCGTTGATCATACAGACCAAATCAACCATTCATTGCCTAATTTCTCATGACTGTAAGCATGCCACTCATGGCCGTTTTCACCATCGTTGGCGATGAAGAACACATGGTGATTGGAAGCGTGCACTTTGCCGTAGGTGCCCGAATTGGAATTGTTGTTTTGACCAGGCCAAGGGTCGTACACCAAGCTTGGTCCATTGATTGAATCCAATGTCCAAAGGCACGATCCAGTTTCAATTCCGTTGATTTGCCCACTTGCGACCATGAATAAAGCGCTTTCAATGGCTACAAACCCACGAACGAGTGCACTCGCTGCTCCAGCTCGTAGGTCCGTTTCCGTTTGAGTTCCAGCAACCGTTCCATCGGTTGAACAGACTTCTTGAGCGATGTTTGGGGCCACACAATCAAACCACAGGCGTTGTTGATGCACCACTCCACCAGCCCAATCACCGGGTGCGAGGATTGTTGAAGAGAGCAAAGTCGTGGTTGCTTGAGTCAAATCATGCGCCCAGAGTTGAGGATCGACCCCGGACGTCAGTGCATCGAACACGATCACATCACCAAGACGGTGCAAGCCGAGTCGTTCACCGACATGGTCAGTCGGGTCGCCGGTTCCACTGTGAATCAAGGTGGTGAGCCAGAGTTCAGAACCATCATGGGTAAGCCGGACAAGTTGTCGACCTTGTTCTCCATTGGCGACGACCACAACCCCACCGATCACATCAATGGCAGCGCTTGGCTCAGCATCACCTGCGACCAAATCCCATGACTGGAAGGTGCCACTGCTGTGCAAGGCATAGGGTTCAATGCCCGCTTGCGTTTTGGCCGCAAACCATAACCATCCATGTTCAACGAACAACAATGAGGGCTGGTAAGAAGCAAGTGAATCTGCGACCATGCGATGTTCAGGACTCAAACCCGGGGAGAGGGACGGATGTTCGAAGGCATTCATTGCCACGGTTCCGTTGGTCCAAAGAAGGCCGTCAGGGTTGTTGAGAACCACCAACCCCTCATTCCACATGACCACTTCAGCACTCGAAGTAACGCTGGTGCTGATGTTTCCTTGGATTCTTTGGGTGCCACTCAGCGTGCCATCTGTGCTCCAAAGATGTCGTCCATTGACGCCATCATCGGCATCAAACACCACGAGTTCACGCCCATCGATGTTAATCAACGTAAATCCAGCGAACCGGCCCGGGGAGCCGTCACCTGAAGGGTTGAGATCGATCAACATCACAGATCCAGTCGGTGTAGCGTCGCTGATCCACAATTCACAACCATGGCTTCCATCGCTGCCCGCTGTGAGGAGCAGATTTGCGGTTGGCATCCACATCAATTGTTCGCAACCCGAAGTGACACCGTTTGTCGACCCAGTTGTGTAATCGCCGATGGGGCCGACGAAGAGTTCCTGGCTGCAAATCTTCAGGCTGCTCAATGCTTCATCTTCATGAAGCACTTCATCGCCGGCAACGCCATCGCCACGACCGTTGTCGATGCCAAAATCAATCACAACGCCAGCGGCACAAACGCTTGGCAGCGGGTCGCGTTGGGATACAAGAGCCGATGCGCCGGTTGTTCCATCGATGCCATCAGCACCTTGGCCACCGTTGAAGCCTGGTGATCCAAGAGCCCCGTTGCACAACCATTCAGTTGAGGCAACTTCGCTTTCGTTCAAGGACTGGTCATGGTTGCTGTCAATCCCGCTTTCAATCATCAGGCCGCCGGACATGCATGTTTCATTGCCGACGGGGAGGTTGGTTGTTTCAATCCGACTTGTGGCCCCGTCCGTGCTTGTGCCTGCGATACCTTGCAAACCAGAGAATCCACGTTCCCCATGGCAAAGATTGGTGGTGGACGTGACTTCAACACCGTCGAGGTAACCGTTCAAGTTTTGGTCGGTTCCAATCAAGATCAATGAACCGCCCTGTATGCAAACCGCGTCAGCGTCTCGACCTTCAGTTCTGACCAGCAGTTCGTTCTGGTTTGAATCCATGTTGTCCGAATCAGAAGGCCATGTTGCAACTGTGTACATAGCGTAACTCGATGCGCCAATCGCACCGATCAACATCAGGACTTGAAGCACAGCCAACACCCTTTTTGGACGGCTTTGGAGGGCCTGAGGCTCGTCGGATTGTGCTCGGGTCTGCGACAGAGGTGGCACTGGTTTTCCGGAGGTTTGTGGTGCAGGTTCGCCTGCGATATGGCGGGGGTCATCCAGTCCAGCTGAGGTTGACATGTGAAGTGGAGATTACCTCAAGGGTATCAAATGCTTCGGTTCTTGGCGTTTTGAGAGGTTTTTTCAATCAAAAGTTTCCTTGAATGTGGTAGTGGATGAGAGGGGTGACTTCATGAGCGTCCTTGCTGTGCCTGCATCATGGACTTGCCTGAACGCCTCTCAGCCCAACTCGCTGGCGATGAAGGACCAACCAGGCAAAAGGCCGCTCGTTTGGTCGTTGATCTCGCCATTACGGCCAGCGCTGAAGGCTTCATCGAAGTCGACCACGCCCACGTATCCGGCGTGTCTGTGATCACCGGCGGGCACGGTTTGCGTCGTTTTTTGGCTGACCTCTCGAGTTCAGGCGACGGAACGGTCGTGATCCCAACCACATTGAATTCTGCTGGGTGCGACAAAGAGAAAATGAAAGAGATGGACATTGAATGGCCTGATTTTCTTGAGCAGCAATTTGAGATTGTTCAAGCCTATGAAGAACTCGGCATTGAGGCCACGCTCTCCTGCACACCCTATGACCGAGGCATAGCCGATGATGCTGGCGTGGCTTCTTGGGCTGAATCGAACGCTGTTTGTTTTTCCAACACGTGGACCTCACTCATCACCAACCGCGAGTCTGGGTTGTCAGCACTCGCCACTGCGCTTACCGGATATGCTCCAAAATGGGGGCTCCACTTGGAGGCGAACAGGAGGCCAAACATCCATGTCGATCTCCAGTGTCAATTGAACACGCTTGCAGACTGGTCCGTCTTTGGTGATTGGATTGGAAAGCAGGTGCGCCCAGGTTGGCAACTCCCTTGGGGCCCCATGCCTTTCATTCAAGGATTGCCTGAACGGGCCAGCTTTGCCCGGAAGAAAGCCTTGACAGCCGCTGCTGCGAATTACGGCACGCCGATGTTGTGGGCTGAGGGCCTTTCTCCAGATCCTCCTTTGAGCAAAGATGCCAATGGCGATTGGATGCCACCTGCTGAAGGTTGGCAGGGGACACTTGTGTTTACAGCCGAAGATTTAGCCTCACGTTATGCTGATCTTGCTCCACAGGGACAGGTTGATCTGATTGTGATTGGTTGCCCACAGGCCAGCCTTGAAGAAATCAGAATCACGGCATCAGCTGTCCGATCATACGCCGAAATGGGTCAAAAAATACCAGACGGAAGGCTATGGGTCTTTACCAGTGGGGCCAACTACGATTTGGCTTTAGCCGATGGTAGCATCGAACTTTTGGAACAAGCAGGGGCTGTGATCCTCCAGGACACATGCCCGGAAGTCACGCCCTACAATCGGTCGAAGTACAACCATCTGCTGACCAACTCGCTCAAAGCAGAACACTACCTTACCAGCGGTTTGAACCGCCTTCCAACCAGCGTGCTTTCGATTGAAAAATGTGTAGCCCACGCTTTCGATCCGACCCTCTCTGCCGGTGAGCGCCCCCAACTTACGGCAAAAGCCCAACCCCAACACGCCAGCAACAAGACAGTGCAAACAGGCGACGCCACCCTCTTGGGCGAAGGGCTGTTGAGTCAGTCTTCTTTCTCAGTTAAGGGCAAAGCGATGGTGACGGATGTTCCACTCACCTACCTTGGCTATGTCAACAGGGACACTGGCGTGGTTGAAGAATTCGGGCATCCACTGGACGGTCGAGCGATTGGTGACAGCATTCTGATCTACCCAAAGGGCTCAGGCTCAACGGTTGCACCCTATGTCCTGATGGGCCTCCTCTACACTGGAAAAGGGCCAAAAGCCATTGTGAACAGCGATGTTTGTCCGCTGACACTGCCCGCCTGTTCCTTGCTTAATGTGCCATATGGTCATGCCTTTGATCAGGACCCATGCCAAGCCATCAACGATGGCGACCTCATCGAAATGACCTCCAAAGACGGCATTGTGATCATCGAAATCCTCGAGCGAGCGGGTTGATCTTCGTGCCGTTGAAGGTCCTTGTCACCGGTGGTGCTGGTTTTCTTGGCTCCTCATTGTGTGAGGCACTGATTGAACAAGGCCACGAGGTCCTGGCGCTCGATTCCCTTTTCCGAGGCTCTTTGTCCAACCTCGCAGCGCTCGAAGGCCATACCAATTTCACCTTCATCCAAGGGGATGTTCGTAACATCGAAGCATTGGATGCTTGCGTTGAGGCGCTTGGTGGCCTTGATCTCGTGTATCATCTCGCAGCCATCAACGGCACCAAATGGTTTCATGAAGCCGCCCACTCGGTCATCGACGTCAACATCAATGGTACATTGCGCACCCTTGAGTTGGCAATGGCGAACGAAGCGCGCTATGTGTTGGCCTCTTCCCCAGAGGCTTTCGGTGAAGCAGAGCACCAACCGATCCGTAACGGCGACCCAATGACGTTCAGCGACCCCAGCCTCCATCAAAGGCACTCCTACGGAGCAAGCAAATACCTTGACGAAGTTGCAGCACAACACGCTGCAAGAGACGGCCTTGATGTTCGTATTGTCCGCCCTTTCAATGTCTATGGTCCACGGCTAAACGGTGGCGATTACGGTCAAGTGGTTGCGATGTTCTTTGACGCCATTCACTCCGGTACGCCGATTCAGGTGCACAATGGCGGGATGCAGACACGTTCGTTCACATGGATTGAGGACATGACCGATGGCTTCCTCAGGGCTGGTCTCCAACCACCTTCAGAAACGGGGCCAACACTCTCGGGCATGGCGTTCAACATCGGTTCCTCAGAAGAAGTCAGTGTTGTTGACTTAATCCAGCGTATGTTCAAAATTGTTGAAGCAGACGCCTCTTGGAATCAGCCGCTCCCAGCAGTTGAAGCGAGTGAAGGCTACCCTGGTGATGCAGGACGGCGCTGGCCTGACAGCAGTCAGAGCGAAGCAATTCTTGGCTGGAAGGCACGAACCAATCTGAACGACGGTTTGACTTCGATGTGGATTGAACGGCGTGATTCGGTTTAACGGTTGTAGTGTTTTTTGACCTTTTCGCCCCACTGGGCGGGTGCGGGGGTCAGTCGGTCGTGGCCATGCTGGCACAGAACATCAAGCCCTTCTGCTGGAATGGAGCCGTTTGTTGTCCACAATGCTTTCACCCTCATCACTGCCAAGCGAGCAACGGCGTCTGGAAGCGGTCGGTCTTCGAGGAATTCAACTTCGAGGGCGGCAACTGCCTCATTGATCAGCAGCGGTTCATCCTCGTGATGGGTAAAAGCTGCCATGTTCCATTCACTTTCATCGCTTGGCAAGGGTGCTGCGGTTTCGTCGATGGCTTTCACCGTCGCTAAATCTGCTGGCATGAGGTGCAAGAAGGCACGCTTGGTGCTGCGAAGGTTGTGCAGTGTATCTCGGTACGTCCCATCGCGGTTGCAACTGAATGAGGCGATCAGCAACGGAGGGCCTGTGGAGACCGCCATCACCGAAGTGTATGGGGCGAGGTTGAGCAAACCATGTTCGTTTTGGGTTGAAGCGAGGATCAGTGGTCGAGGCGAAAGCAGTCCTGAGAGCCAACCGGCCCGGAGGGGATGTTCCAACTCATCAGCATCCAGCCGGCGTGCGTTGGCCATCGACTGGTTTGGAGCAGGTGTGAACCACGAATCCAGTTTGCCATTGCCAAGTTCTTCAATCGCATGCTCGTTGAAGGCGATGTAGGATTCCCACTGAGAAATATCTTCAAGAGCCTCTCGTGCCTTTTTGCGATCAATGGATGCTTTTGCATAAGCGTTGCATTTGTGCAAGTAGTCGACGACAATCCCTTTCCGGTCCATTCAGATACCCCTTTGGTCAGTGGCACTACGGCCACCTTTTTGTTCGTATTCGCTGCGAGTCATCAACCGTTTGGCTGGGTTTCCTACCCAGACTTCATTGGCCGGCAGGTCCTTTGTCAGCGTCGAACCAGCACCAAGTACGGCGTTTTCACCAACCTTCAACCCCGCTATGATGGTCGCACCGCCACCGATCACAGCTTTTGCAGCCACATGAACCGGTGCCCATTTTTCAGAATCTTTCGAGGGTGGATAGCGGTCATTGAGGAGCGTAGCATTTGGCCCAATGAACACTTCACTTGCCAACACGCAACCATCGGCAATGTATGCACCACCTTGAATCCGGCACGCATCACCAACTGTTACGTTCCTGCCAATGTGGGATAATGCCCCAATAGAGCAATCAGAGCCAACAGTCAATCCCTTGCCGATGTGGCACGGTGACCAAGCCACACTACCGTTCTGCAAGTCGATGGCATGGTTGTGGGGCATGCGTTCACCTCACTCGTTTAGTCCAAGTTCTCGCAGGAGCATGCCGACGTGACCCTTGGCCTTGACGTTGTAGCGGAGCCACTTGAAGGTACCATTTGGATTGATGACAAATGTTGATCGGGCGCAACCCATGTATTCCCTGCCGTAGTTTTTCTTTAGGCGCCATGTCCCAAACGCTTGATGAAGTTCACCTTCAGTGTCGACAAGAAGAGGGAAATTCAATTCTTGCTTGGTGATGAACTTCTCATGCGAGGGCGTGGAGTCCTTCGAAACACCCAAAACCACGATGTCAGCGGACTGCAAACGAGCCATGTTGTCGCGGAAATCACAGGCCTGTGTGGTGCAACCCGGTGTTGAATCTCTGGGATAGAAGTACAAAACGATGGTTTTTCCCTCAGCCATGTATGCTTCAAGGTCGTGATTTCCACCCTTGGAATCCTGGACGGAAAAGCGCGGAGATTGTGCTCCAACTTCGTGTTGTATCGTATCGGTCATGGGTTTGGGATGGGCCCGGACATCATGAAGGGTTGCTTTTGTGCAAAGTCGGCCTTTTCCGATGAATTAAGGTGTGTTTGCTAGGGAAATTCTATCGCTGTATCTCTTTTACCCGTTATGCATGAAAACGCATTCATAAAGCGTAAACCACCCTCCTGCAACCGATTCTTTCAATAACCGGCAGGTTCACCAAAAGTCATGGTCGCATCGCGTATGTCTCGACGTTCTCGTCGTTACCAGAAACGCATTCAGCGTGTTTCGACCAAGTTTGATCTCCAATCAATCGCCAGTACAATTCAATCGGATTTGGACAAACGTACGATTTCATACGATCAAGCACTTATGCTTGGAAACCTGATTCAACATCGTTCCGATCAACTACCTGGTGACACCATTGTGTATGCTATCTCGGATCGAGATGCCTACCGACGAACCCTCGAACTCTACCTACGAGATGCCCTCCTCACTCGCACCGAACAACTTCTGCTCTGGGAAGAACGACGCCGTCTCGGCATTTCTGACCAAGAACATGAGCGTGTGCTCCACCAACTGCTCTTGCAGTGGAAAGCCCAAGGAAAGCGTGTGACCATCGACCGCTTTGAGAAACCAGGAGGGGAAAGTTCTGCGTGAAACGACACGTCCAGCAACGAAGCTCGCCTTCGCTCTGGTCCTCCTCTTCCTCATTCCTATGGCGACGCCTTTGATTGGTTCGTCGAATGCACAAGCCTCAGGGCGGGCCTCACCTGATTTCAGCGTCATCGGTATGACGTTCAGTGGCGCAGGTTCAGTCGACCCGGGCACTGGAATCTCCCTCGAACCAGCAGAACATGATGTCCGTGTACAAGTTCGAAATATGGGGGATGTTCAAGGCAGTGCCTCTTTACAACTGGTTCACAAAGCTTCCCAAACCTCCGGCGAATACATCGTTACAACCATCGCACTTGGCAGCCTTCCCGCCCTCTCCACTTCGAACGTGATCATCATTCCTTGGACTGCTCCAATTGGTGATGGGCAGACACTTTACGCACTAGTGACTCCAAGTCAAGGTATTCAAGACAGCAATCCTTCAAACAATGAGCAAAGGAAAGACTTCGATGTGGAAAACCTCGACCAAGGAATTGAAACAGCAAACTCCCTCCCATCCTTTGCTACAGGGATGTTTCACGTCGTAATAAAAAATGGCATGCAATATGTGAATGCCACAGTCAGGAACAGCGGCACCAAGAACATATCTGCTGTCATGGAACTCACCCTTGTAAACGCAACTAATGTCAAGGTCACTAAATGGTCGAACACCCAGACGCTCACCACTGGCTCGTTGTTCATGGCTGCAACTTCAAAGAACCTGTCCAGCAGTTTCGATTCGACCACATTTACTGGAAGTGGAAACTGGACCATGAGCGCTAAAGTGTACTTTAACGGGACAAGTTCATCACAGTTTGTGGACATGGAGAATAAGGACCAACTCACGCTCATCCCCCTTCAATTCTCAAATTTTTCAGCCACCCTCACTTCATTGGGCGATCGCTCGATCGAGCCCGGGCAAACGGGCACACTGACATACCAAATAAAGAACACAGGGGCTCTCGATTCTTACAAGTTCATCTCCATCGTATCAAATCCACTCAACCGGAACTGGGCCGACCAATCGCTTGTCGACACGACCACACAAGCGATTTCTAATGGCGCCACGATTTCTTTTTCCATCGGAGTCACCGTTCCAGTCGGCGAAAACCGTACAAATGCCTCCATGATTACAATAAAACTACGGGCAACGAACGGCGAGTATTTGCTCGTCACAACGGTCGTCGCCCAAGCAGGTGAATCCTACATGGCGTCAATTGTGATGTCATCTTCCGTGCAAAAACTTCTGCCAGGTGAAATGACTACAATCCTCTTTAATGTCACAAACACAGGCAACGTTGGTGGTTCATTCAACTTTGATTGCGGCCTCTCAGTTGCTGCCAGAAATTGGGAACTTACAATTGGTGCGTCCCCCGCCCAGGCCTGCTCAGACGTGTCTGGAGTCTACATCAATCGTAGTGTCACTGCAACACTTGCACTCAACATCAAGGTGCCTCCGATTCAAAACCCCCTCGATCCAGGTGAATTCAATCTCGCAGGGCAGGCCCTCCTGGTATGGATTCAGGTGCAGGCTGCGGGCGGTGGCCTCCCACTCCAGGCATCACAACCAATCGAAGTTCTCCCTACAATTGTCGTCGACCCTGGTCTTCCGTCCGATGAATACGTTCTTTCAAAGGAAGAGGTCATTGCAGCACGCAACGGGCAAGGGCTCGATGAAATTCTACAGTTGAACGTGGAGGTGCGCCACAACCTTTTCACCAATTTAGACGCAAACCTTACGGCAGAGCTTACCGTTAGCAGCATGTCGTTCATAGCAGCCAACTCAGGTGGCTTTTCCGAAGCCTCTCGGTGGAGTTCCTCCTTATCCCCCCCTCAAATCACGGGCCTGAAGCCTGGAAACACCACCCCAGCAGTTCTGTCAATTCAGGGTCCGGACGACGACTATCCTCTTGCAGGGACCTTAACCCTCTCCGTCACTGTCAATCCTATTCTCGGTGGCGTTCACACCGGAAGTGGCGTCCAAGCGAGTTCTGTCACCCAGAACCTCTCGGTGATCATCCCGTCGGTTTATGGCGCTGAAATAAACGATCTTGGGCCGATGGATGTAGTTGTTGGAGCGGAAACTCCAGTTGCTTTCCCGTTTGAAAATACGGGCAATGACCTTACTTCGTACCGACTTCGTGTCATCGATACCCCTGATGGTTGGGATGTGAAATTCAATGGCACTGATGAATTCATCACCAACCTCTCTGCAGAAATGCAAGATTTCAACTCAGGAGGGGCACAACATATCCAGAACGTGGTCATGCTGGTTACCAGCGATGCAGATGCAAGAGCGAATTCGGTCGTCCCAGTCACCGTCACCATCGAAGAACTCAACACAGGTGAATTCATCACCGAGTACGACATGTTGTTCCGGGTAAGTGAGCTAAATAACGCCACTTTGACCAATGAGCAAACCCAGCCGATTACTGTCGGACCTACTGATACAAATCAATTTACGACCCTCAAAATCACCAACACAGGAAACACCCCTACAACCTTCTATGTGTATGTGGAAACCAACGAGAACGCAGAAGTCCTCTTTGAACTCGATTCAGTTTCGTCGATGGTCATCGCAGCACAGCGTTACGAGATCATCAGGGTCAACGTGATTCCGACTGGTCTGGCGAGTGCGGATCAAATCTATTCGGCCAAGGTCTGGGTTGCTGATGCGACGGGAGCGGTCAATCAATCAGCGAACATCTCGGCCAACATTACACAAACTTCGAACGTTCGTATCGAAGCACCGGCTTTAGTTGCCGTCACGCCGGGGGAAATGAGTAAAATCGAATTCAATGTGACGAACACGGGGAACTTGATCGAGTCTCTCAAGGTCACCCCAACGGTCGAGGGCGATTGGTCGACTGACGTCACTGAAATCGGCATGACACTCACAATCAATCAAACCATCACCGGTCAAATCATTGTCAGTGTTCCAGACCTTGGCGGAGCCCAGTTGCTCATGGACGGGTCGATCTTCAACTTGTCTCTAAGCGTCTATGACGCAACATCGAATGCTTACAAAACGGGCATCATCGTGCAATTACGAATCGGTGCATTGTTCGACCTTGAGGTCGAGGATTGGCCCGATGAAATGGAATTTTACCGAATGGGCACACGCACGTGGGAGGTCTCACTCCTCAACACGGGTAACCGAGATGTCGAGGTCGCCGTTGGCTACTCAATCAACCGCGAAGATCTTTCCATCGGGTCGAGCGATTGGGCAATGGTCGATGGTGCCCCTACCAAAATTTACCTTCCAGTGGGCGTTCCAATCACTCACATTTTCAGTGTTGCAGCCTTAAAAAATCAACCAGACTTGTCGCTTACAGCTGATTTCAAAATATTCTATGAACCCAATAACGAGTCAGTGGACGGCAATGCTTCATTTGCAACAAAGTTGTCAATGGACCGATTCTTTAGCACCGGTGATATTGTTCTCCGCCCAGAGGTGGGTGATGCGCCTCTTGAAGTCGACTTGACATATTCTCATATTCCAAATGGACAAGACCTGAACGCGGCATACGAACTCGAACTTTGCGGTGCTACCCGCTTGCTTGAGTTTGCGCCCTTGAACCTCAATGAAGCAGACTACCCCTGGTCATTCACAGTCATCGTACCCGATGGGACAAATACAGAAATCCCTCTCGCCCTCGATGACGTTGCATGCATGTGGGGCAGCCAAGGATCTTCCTCGAGAATTTCTCTTCCAAACAGGAGTGCATGGGACACAACTCAACCAATCAAGATCTTGGTCGATGCGCCCAACCGCCCCAACATCCTTTCTGGTGATGGCTGGGGCATGACCTTCCGACTGTACCACCCTTCAGAAAATGCAAACTACACCGTCTATGATGAAGAGACATTCACGTTCGCTTTGGACGTGTTTGCAGATCCAATGGTTGAGTCTATGGAAGCATTGTCCCTCGATGAAGGGGAAGAATTTGATCTCCTCACCGTCGTAAACGCTGGTACAGCGACCACTCTTGGCATCGATGTCGCGCTCGTCTGTGCTGATGCAACCATCCTTGGTACACCACAAACTGCGGAGAATGCGCCTATGATTGGCCTTCTTGGACCAGGTGAAAGCATGGTCCTCAAATGGCGAATTCAGCCCGATTCCATCGATTGGTGGCTCCAATCCATCGATTCCTCTTGCACCGCAACCGTTGATGCTTTCTATTGGGAAAAGAACGTCGTTGGAAACGATGTTCAAGTCATCGACCTCAAGGTTGAATCAACATCACCTGGTGTTTCGACAAGTTTCATTGCCCTTGTGGTTTGTTTCTTGTCTTCTTTGATCCTCCTTCGCTTAACCTCGCAAAATGAGAAGTTCAGATTGTTCGCGGTTTATTCGGGCGTGCTCGGCTTTGGTTTTGCTTTCCACCTGATTGATGCATTCTACTGGGGTCCAGCCATGATTGTCTTCGTTGCCCTCTGGATCTGGAGATTGAGTTGGACGAGTACGGAAGAATTCAAGATGATTCACGAAGATTACCAGCGTGCTCGTCGCGGTGTCTCAACAATGTACGC
>Ga0115004_10001923_pt1 | contig 17213 bp, 12 predicted proteins | sample ArcticOcean_MG_C_10_FD_88737 | JGI IMG/M metagenome (GOLD analysis project Ga0115004, IMG submission 88737) | Marine microbial communities from western Arctic Ocean - ArcticOcean_MG_CB11_90 | ecosystem: Environmental > Aquatic > Marine > Oceanic | place: Arctic Ocean: Canada Basin | collected...
AGCTGCACCTAAAGCGAAAAAACTAGCTAAAGATTTAGCGGTTATAGCTTCCGGATCTGTAATCCAATCGTACTTCGGTATGGGTTCTGCAAATGCAGAGGCAGATGCTAAATTGGTAAAAGGAAATCGTTTGTTTGTTGATGGACTTCGCAAGATGAACCCAGAAAAAAACTACTATCCAAATGCGAACTCTACTATGAGAACTACCTTTGGTAAAGTAGGCGATTATGTTCCTGCTGATGCTGTACAGTACGATTACGTTACTACTTTAGAGGGTGTTATCGAAAAGTACGTTCCTGGAGATCACGAATTTGATTTACCACAAAAATTTATCGACTTATACGAAGCTAAAGACTACGGCCAGTATGCTGATAAAGACGGTAAATTGATCGTTAACTTCATTCACAATACAGACATTACAGGTGGTAACTCAGGTTCTCCGGTAATCAATGCTAAAGGACACCTTATAGGTACTGCATTCGATGGTAACTGGGAAGCTATGAGTGGTGATATCGCTTTCGAACCAGAATTACAAAGAACTATATCGTGTGATATTCGTTACGTATTATTTATCGTTGATAAATATGCTGGCGCAACTCACTTAGTAGATGAAATGGACTTAATCAAAGGAGAATAATTACACTCTTTATAATATCAAAAAAGCCGCTCTTTAGAGCGGCTTTTTTGGGTTTATAGTCTTCTATAGGTTCAGACTGACACCTCCACAATTGACGACATACTAACACAGTTTATTGTCCTCCTGAGCTTGTCGAAGTATTAATGGGCCTCTAGCCAGGTAGCTCCCTCACCAATGTCTACAGTAAGTGGCACTCTCGATTCAAATACATTTTCCATCGCATCTTTAATAAGTATTTTTAGCTGTGGAACTTCTGTTTTTAGTGCATCAAATACCAATTCATCATGTACCTGTAAGATCATTTTCGACTGTAAGCATTGTGCTTCAATTTCAGCTTGCACTTTAATCATGGCTAACTTAATAACATCTGCTGCAGAACCCTGTACAGGAGCGTTAATTGCATTCCTTTCTGAATGGCCACGCACAACACCATTTTGTGAATTAATGTCTTTTAAGCGTCGCTTTCTATCCATAATGGTTTTTACATAACCATGTTCTCTAGCATAGGCAATATTACTGTCCATATACTCTTTGAGCTTAGGGTAGGTAGCAAAATAGCTCTTTATAATTTCGGCTGCTTCCTTCCGAGAAAGACTAGATTGTTGACTCAAACCAAATGCAGAAACCCCATAGATAATACCAAAGTTTACTGTTTTCGCATTCGAACGCATTTCTCTTGTTACCTGCTCTAAAGGCACATTAAATACTTTGGAGGCTGTGGCAGCGTGAATATCTAACCCTTGTTGAAAGGCTTGCATCATTACTGGGTCACCACTCATTTCTGCAATTAATCGCAATTCTACTTGAGAATAATCTGCCGCTAACAATACATGGTTTTCATCTCTTGGAATAAAAGCCTTACGTACTTCTTTCCCTTTTTCTGTACGAATAGGAATGTTCTGTAAGTTCGGGTTGTTAGAACTCAATCTACCAGTTGCAGCAACAGCTTGGTTAAAAGAGGTGTGTATGTGTTTTGTATTTGGATTGATAAGTGCAGGAAGAGCATCTACATAAGTAGATCTTAGTTTTTGCATAGAACGGAAATCCAAAATTTTCGCTATAATTTCGTGCTTGTCTTTAAGTTTTGAGAGTACATCTTCGGAAGTTGAATACTGTCCCGTTTTGGTTTTTTTAGCTTTATCATCTAACTTAAGATGGTCGAATAATACTTCACCCATTTGTTTGGGCGATGCAATATTAAACTCCATCCCAGCTAATTCGAAAATAGCTGTTTGTGTTTCTAAAACTGATGCTTCTAATTCCTTAGAAAAAATAGCCAATCCATCTGTATCTAAATTTATCCCTTCTCGCTCCATCTTAGCCAATACAGATACTAATGGCATTTCCATGGTGGTGAATAAATTCAGCAAATCTTGTTCTTTTAATTTAGGAGCAAAATTTTCTTTCAGTTGCCAGGTAATGTCTGCGTCTTCGCAGGCATAGTCTTTAACTTTAGTAGCGGCTAAGTCACGCATATTTAATTGTGATTTCCCTTTTCCTATAATGGCTTCTATTTTTACTGGAGAGTAGTTTAAGTAGGTCTCAGCCAATACATTCATATTATGCCTCATGTCTGCTTCTAAGAGATAATGAGCGATCATGGTATCGAAGAATTTACCTTTTAAAGTAATCCCATAGTTTGCTAATATGTGTAAATCGTATTTAATATTCTGGCCTACTTTTTCTATGCGCTCATTTTCGAATAGAGGCTTAAAAATAGCTAGTATCTCATCTCTAGAATTTTCTTCACTACTCAATGGCACATAAAAAGCTTCTTTGGCTTTATAGCTAAAAGACATTCCTACAATTTCTGCTTGAATAGCATTTAGAGAAGTGGTTTCAGTGTCGAAAGCAAAGGATTTTAAAACACATAGTTTTTCAAAAAGCGACTTACAGTCTTCTACAGTTTCCACCAATTTATAAGTAGGTTTAACCGTTTCTAAGGTGTCGTAAGACGAAGAAAACATTGAAGTTTGATTTTCTTCACCACCTCCAAATAAATCTATTTGTGCGGTATCAGCACCCTTTTTAGTGGGCTTTGTTTCACTGTTCGATTCTATAGACTTAGTCTCTGTAAGTTCTTTACCAAACCAGCGTTCTGCCAATCGTCTAAACTCTAAGTCCATGAAAAGCTCTTTTACAGCTTCTTTATTCATTGGAATACGTTGTAGTTTATCGGCATGAAATTCTACAGGAACGGCTAGGTTTATGGTTGCTAATTTTTTAGATAAAAAAGCGAGTTCTTTATTGGCTTCAACTTTTTCTCTTTGTTTTCCTTTTAGTTCGTGGGTATTCTCATACAAACCTTCCATACTATCGTAAAGTCCCAATAGTTTTTTTGATGTTTTGTCTCCAACTCCAGGAATCCCAGGGATATTATCCGAGGCATCACCCATCATTCCCAAATAATCGATTACCTGCTCTACGCGTTTAATCTCGAATTTCTTTAATACCTGAGGAATTCCCCAAATCTCTGCACCATTACCCATTCTTGGCGGCTTATACATATAGATATTATCGGAAACTAACTGAGCAAAATCCTTGTCAGGAGTCATCATATAAGTTGTGAATCCATCCTTTTCAGCTTTTTTTGCTAGTGTTCCTATTACATCATCTGCTTCAAAACCAGGTTTGGCAATAACAGGGATGTTTAAGGCTTCCATGAGTTTAAAGATATGGGGTAGCGCAGTAGAAATCCCTTCTGGCATCGCCTCGCGTTGTGCTTTATATTCTTTATATTCTATATGTCTTTCGGTAGGTTCGGAGGTGTCGAAACAAATAGCCCAGTGGGTAGGTTGTTCTTTCATTTGAACATCCATTAAAGTGTTTACCAATCCTAAAACAGCAGAGGTATCTTGGCCTTTAGAGTTTATTCTTGGGTTTTTTGCGAATGCAAAATAGGCTCTGTATATCAATGCAAAAGCATCAAATAAAAATAGTTTCTTCTCTGTTGGTTCTGTCATAATGGAATATTGAAGCAGGAACTAATTTAGTAAAATAATACATGAAAATAGTCAGTTTGCAATTTTCAAATCAACCAATCTTCAAATTCTCAAATCATCTTCCTATTCGTTGTAAACAACATGAAGTACAGTTTGACCAACTGCTTTTAATGTATTTTTATCTATGTTCTCTAACTTATCTTCGTGTGTGTGCCAGTGCTCGTAAAAGTGACTTTCTGTTGCGGGGTTGTATTCAATAATGTCGATGGTAGGAACTCTTCCTGGCGCTAAATTATTGATGTACAGATGATCGTCTATAATAAGGTTGGTTTTTTGAAACTTGAAGGTATTCCCATAGCCTAGTTTAGCGGCTGTATTCCATACTTTTTTTACTACTTGAGGCGCAAAGGTTATTGAGGCTAACTCTTGTGTAAACACGGCGTTTTTCCCACCTACCATATCTAATAAAATTCCATACTTAGCGAAGTAATTCGATTTGTGTAAATGAGTAGCCCAATATTGAGAGCCTAAGCAATAGGAATGTTCCATACGTGGGTACTCACTATCATTTGGCTGTCCGTAGTCTTCAGAATCGAACAAGATAATATCTACTCCAATATCTGGTTTGTTTAGTGAAAACTGTCTCGCTATTTCTAATAAAACTCCTACTCCAGAACCACCATCGTTTGCACCATCAATTGCTACGTTTTTATTCTCGGTATCTTGGTCTGCAAAAGGCCTAGTATCCCAGTGCGCACAAAGCATGACTCTTTTTGCTCGTAGAGGTTTAAAGGATGCTATGATGTTTTTAGAATTCAAAACATTCCCATCGAAAGCGGTAAGTTGTGCTTCTTGTACTATTACAGTGTCGCAGTAAGAATTGAGTTTTTCAATAAGGTAATTAGCACAAGCTATATGTCCAGGAGTATTTGGTACCCTCGGGCCAAAAGCAACTTGATCAGCTATAAATTTAAAGGCCGAATCTGCATTAAAGGAAGGTACCTCTATTTTTATTTCAACGTTTTTCTTTCTTTTTGGAGCTTCATTTGAGCAACTTAATAGAAGACAACCTACTAATAGAATGAATATGTTTCTCATTGTTTCTCTTTTGTTTTTCACCACCCAGGAGTAATCCTAAAAAGCATTTCTCTATTAGTAAATAGTACTTTCCGTATTAAAAATTAGTAATTTTCAAATCATCAAATTTTCAAATCACTTTCTACGATTCTTAGTTACTCTTTCTCCCAGCTAGCACCGTCTTTAGAATCCTTAACGGTAATATTAAGTTTGCCTAATTCGTCTCTAATGAAATCTGCTGTAGTCCAGTCTTTATTTTCTTTGGCGATTTTTCTCAATCCTAATACTACGTCCATTACATCATCGGCAAGTCCGTCTTGAGCTTCAGCAGCCACTTTTTTCAATCCTAAAATATCAAAACAGAAGTCGTTCATCAATTTAGTTAAGGCTTCTTTTGATGCTTTATCTATACTTCCTTTTCCTGCAGCAATCGAGTTGATTTGTTTAACGGCATCAAACAAATGTGCCACTAAAATAGGGGTGTTAAAATCATCGTTTATTGCACTGTAGAACTTGGTTTTGAATTCTTCTACGTTTACAGTTGAACTTTCTGAAACCGCTAATCCTTCTAGGGTAACTAATGCAGCCATTAATTTATTCATTCCTTTTTCTGCAGCTAATAAAGCTTCGTTAGAAAAATCTACTGTTGAGCGATAGTGTGCTTGTAGAATAAAGAAACGAATAGTCATTGGGTTATAAGCTTGTTCTAGCTTATCGTGGCTACCACTAAAAAACTCACTTAGTGTGATGAAGTTTCCTAGAGACTTCCCCATTTTCTGACCATTAATAGTAATCATATTATTGTGCATCCAATAGTTCACTGCTTCGTGACCATCACTGGCGCAAGATTGAGCAATTTCTGCTTCGTGGTGTGGGAATACTAAATCTAATCCACCACCGTGAATATCAAATCTAGCTCCTAAGTATTTTGTACTCATCGCCGAACATTCTAGGTGCCATCCTGGAAATCCTTCCGACCATGGAGAAGGCCATCTCATAATATGTTCAGGAGAAGCTTTTTTCCAAAGTGCAAAATCCACCGAATTTTTCTTGTCCGACTGTCCGTCTAAATCACGAGTATTCGAAATCATATCGTCTATATTTCTACCCGATAATTTCCCGTATTCGTGTGTTGCATTGTATTTAACTACATCAAAATAAACGTTTCCATCTACTATGTATGCATAGCCATTGGCAAGGATTTTCTCTATCATCTGAATTTGTTCGATGATGTGTCCTGTTGCGGTAGGTTCTATACTTGGAGGTAGGGTATTTAGCATCGCCATATCTTTGTGGTATGAGCGTGTATAATACGCCACCACTTCCATAGGTTCTAACTGATCTAAACGAGCCTTTTTTGCAATTTTATCTTCCCCTTCATCTGCATCATTTACTAAATGACCAACGTCGGTAATATTTCTAACATAACGCGTTTTATAACCCATATGCAGCATGTATCTAAATACCACATCAAAAGTAACCCCTGGTCTAGCATGGCCTAAATGTGCATCTCCATAAACGGTAGGTCCACAAACATACATTCCTACTTTACCTTCGGTAAGAGGTTTAAAAACTTCTTTTTTTCTAGAAAGGGTATTGTATAGATTTAAATCTTGCATGGTGTAGAGGGTTTATTTGTATTGTTTTTTTAGATTTTGCATCATGTCTTCAACCATAGTAGCTAGGTCGTATTCATGTTTCCAATCCCAGTGTTCTCTTGCGAGATTATCGTTTATCGACTGAGGCCAGCTGTCTGCAATAGCCTGTCTTTCGTCTGACTTATAAGTCATTTCAAAATGTGGGATGTGCTTTTTTACTTCAGCAGCAATTTCTTCGGGACTAAAGCTTGTTCCAGCAACATTATACGAAGAGCGGATTTTAATTTTCTCTGCTGGTGCTTCCATCAACTCTAGTGTTGCACGGATAGCATCTGGCATATACATCATCGGTAGCGTAGTCTTTTCAGAAAGGAAAGATTCGTATTTACCGCTTTTTAATGCCTCGTGGAATATGTGAACTGCATAATCTGTAGTTCCTCCACCGGGTTGTGCTTTCCAGCTTATTAATCCCGGGTAGCGAATACTACGAACATCTATCCCAAATTTTTGATTGTAATATTCACACCATCTTTCGCCTGCTTGTTTAGAAATACCGTAAACCGTATTAGGCTCCATAACGGTATATTGTGGGGTGTTTATACTTGGAGTTGAAGGTCCAAAAACAGCTATAGAGCTTGGCCAATAAACTTTCTTGATTTTCCCAACACGTGCTAAATCTAGTACGTGAGAAAGAGAGCGCATGTTTAAATTCCAACCTAACTCAATATTTTTTTCTGCCGTAGCCGATAAAAGAGCCGCCAACAAATAAATTTGAGTAACCTTATGCTTGTCTACAATTTCGTGTAAACGCGCTTCATCCATAATGTCGAGTTGCTCGAAAGGGCCAGTCTCCATTACTTCTGGAGCGGCCGATTTAATATCGGAAGCTACTACATGAGCATCGCCATATATGGCTCTTAAATTCATGGTTAAATCAGTTCCTATTTGGCCTGAAGCTCCAATTATGAGGACGGTATCTTTGTTCATCTACGTAAGTCTATCTGAAATATTGAAGAGTCAAATATACGATTTTGATACACAGAATTAGAAGCTCTTTGCGAAATTTAATTCATGGGTATTCTGTTTTCAAAATTCCTATTGTCGCTCAATATTTCTTCGATTCTATTTTTCTATTCTAACTTTGATTCCTATTTTTGATTCTCTTCAAAAGGATAAATAAAAACAAAGCTAATTATCAGTCAAGAACTATTACATATTTCTAATTTATCGCTTTCTTTTGGCGAAGGAGCTCAGCGTACACAGGTTTTACATTCTGTAGATTTACGCCTTAAAAAAGAAGAATTATTGGCTCTTGTAGGAGAGTCTGGTTCTGGAAAGTCGGTTACGAGCTTAACGGCTATGCAGCTGATTCCGAATTTGGCTACTTCTCTAGACAGTGGAGAAATTTGGTATTATAAAGACGGTGAAAAAATAGCTTTACACCATTTAAGTGAGCAGCAGATGCAAGCTTTTAGGTCTAAGGAAATAGCTATGATTTTCCAAGAACCTATGACGGCTTTAAATCCTTCTATGACTTGTGGTAATCAAATTTTTGAGGTTATAAATCAGCATTTAAATTTATCTAAAAAAGCAGCTAAAAAAAGATGTTTTGACTTATTTGAGACTGTGGAATTACCAGATCCTGAACGGATTTATTCTGCCTATCCACATCAATTATCTGGAGGGCAGAAACAACGTGTGATGATTGCTATGGCTTTGTCTTGTGAGCCTAAAATACTTATTGCCGATGAGCCAACTACTGCTTTAGATGTTACGGTACAAAAGGAAGTTTTAGCACTGATTAAAAGGCTTCAGAAAAAACATGAAATGGCTTGTTTGTTTATTAGCCACGATTTAGAATTGGTAAGAGAAGTAGCCGATACTATTGCAGTTATGCAAAACGGTGTTATTGTGGAGTATAAATCCACTAAAGAACTTTTCGAAAACCCTACACATCCTTACACCAAAGCATTGTTGGCCTGTAGACCAAATTTGAATAAAAACTTAAAGTCTCTAGCTACAGTAAGTGATATCTTAGAGAATCCAAATTTCGATATAAACAGGTTCTATCAAGAGAATACTTTGCAGCCCGAGGAAGTTCAAATTCACAGAAATTCGCTCTACCGTAAACAGCCAATTTTAGAGATTAAACAATTAACTAAAGAGTATAGCACTAATAATTTCTTTGGAAAAGGGACTGTAATACCTGCTTTAGATACTATAAGCTTGGATTTGTTTAAGGGTGAGAGTTTGGGTGTAGTAGGAGAGTCTGGTTGCGGGAAAAGCACCTTGAGTAAATGTATTGTGCAGTTGGAGAAACAGACTGTAGGGGATATTCTGTTTTCTGGTGTTTCAATACAGGAGTTGCTTAGGCAAGATTCGTTGAGCTATAGAAAATCTATTCAAATGATTTTTCAAGATCCTGCCAGTGCCCTAAATCCAAAAATGAAAATTGGAGCTACTTTAATGGAGGTGATGAAGGTGCATGGAATTGGTGAATCTTCGATTGAGAGACAACAAAAAGCTGAACAATTACTTTGTAAAGTAGGCTTGTTAGCTGAGCATTTTAATAGATATCCACATGAGTTTTCTGGAGGGCAAAAGCAACGTATTGGAATTGCAAGAGCTTTGGCTTTGGAACCTAAAATAATTATTTGCGATGAGTCGGTCTCTGCTCTAGATGTTTCTGTACAAGCCCAAGTTTTGAATTTATTAAACGAATTAAAAGATTCTTTTGGGCTGACTTATATTTTCATTTCTCACGACTTGAGTGTCGTAAAACATTTTTGTGATCGTATCATCGTCTTAAATAATGGGAAAATTGAGGAGGAAGGGTTTCCTGAAGAATTGTTTGAAAATCCTCAATCAGATTATACCAAAAAATTGATTGAAGCGATACCGGGGAATAACTAATTTGAAAATTTGCCGATTTGAGAATTTGAAAATGAGGTGCTTTGAAATAACTATAAAAACATACTGACAAGTTTAATATATAAGTTTAAATGTGTTATAATCATTGTCAAATTATCAAATCTTCAAATCAACCTTCTATTCCAATTCTTTCATCACTCGTTTCTGAAATAAAACCATAATACCAACTCCCACAGAAATAGCGGCATCGGCTATGTTAAAAACAGGTCTGAAGAAAACTACATAATCGCCTCCCCAAAAAGGAATCCATTCTGGTAAATAACCTTTAAACATCGGGAAGTAGAACATGTCTACTACTTTACCAAAAAAAAGAGGTGCATAACCCCCAGATTCTGGTAGTATTTTAGCAATCTGATGGTAGCTATCGTTAAAGAGGATTCCGTAAAAAGCGCCGTCTACTATATTTCCAATCGCACCAGCGAGGACTAATGAAAGGCAGGTAATTAAAATTTTATCGGCCTTTTTTTGTACTAATTTATATAAGTAGGATGCAATGAGTCCAACAAAGACAATTCTGAATAAACTAAGAGATAATTTACCCCAATCGCCACCGAATTCCATCCCAAAGGCCATTCCATTATTTTCAGTGAAATGAATATAAAACCAGTCAAGAATCTGGTGTTCTTGCCCTAAAAACATATGGGTTTTAACCCATATTTTTAAAGCTTGATCTAGGAATAAAGTGATCAGGATAATCCAAATCGGTCTTTTCAAAAGCTTATTTGTTTTGCATGTTTTTAGCCTCGATACTTAGGGTAGCATGGGGAACTAATTTTAAACGTTCTTTTTGAATCAATTTCCCCGTAACTCTACAAATACCGTATGTTTTATTTTCTATACGGATTAATGCATTTTTTAAGTCACGGATAAACTTATCTTGGCGTTGTGCTAGAATAGAGTTTGACTCTTTAGAAAGTGTTTCCGAGCCTTCTTCGAATGCTTTAAAAGAGGAGTACGTATCATTAGTACCATTACCGCTTCCTTGAGTAACAGAGTCTCTAAGTCTCGTTAGATCTTTATTTGCGGATTCTATTTTCTCTTGAATTAGAGTTTTAAATTCTGCTAAGTCACTGTCTGAATATCTTTTGCTGATCTCTACCATAACGCTATATATTTGAGGTATTACTATCCTATTTTGTCAAGGCAATATAGGTTTTTATCTCATCAAATTCTACCGCTACCGCATTTTTTGGTTCGCCCTCACAAATAAGTAGTTCATCTGCAAGAGTTTCGTCGCAAATATATTTTTTATTAGCGCTTATAGCAGCGTTAATTTTATCGTGTTTAGTGATACTTAGTTGTATTCTGTCGGTGATTTCTAAGCCAGAATCTTTACGAATATTCTGAATTCTATTCACTAGCTCACGTGCAATACCCTCTTCAATGAGTGCCTCATTCATGCTAATGTCTAGTGCAACAGTAATCCCTTTATTATTGGCAACTAAAAGCCCTGGGATATCCTGAGAACTTATAAGAACATCTTCGGTGGTAATCACTAAGTCTTTCCCCTCAATGTTTAAAGTATAAGCCTCTTTGCTTTCTAGTTCCTTTATGTCAGCTTGCTCAAACTTACCTATCGCAGCGGCAATAGCTTTCATTTGCTTACCATACTTAGGCCCTAAAGCTTTAAAATTGGCTTTAATTTCTTTTACAAGGATGTTAGAATCCTCGTCCATAAAGTCTAGTTCCTTCACATTAACTTCAGAAAGCACCAAGTCTTTAATAGCGTTAATTTGTTCTTTCATCTTCTCTCCAGAAGCAGGAATCATTACTTTTTGTAGTGGCTGACGAACACGCATTTTCTCTTTCTTACGCAGCGACAATACCATCGAAGTGATATTTTGTGCCATCTGCATACGCGTTTCTAAATCGCCGTCAATTAAGTTGTCATCACCTTCTGGGAACAAAGTTAAATGTACCGACTCTTCCTTTGGAAGGTCTGTAGCATTCATTAAATCTTTGTACAAACGATCGGTAAAGAAAGGTGCAATTGGAGAAGCCATCTTGGCAATATTCACCAAACAAGTAAATAGTGTTTGGTAAGCCGAGATTTTATCCTGTGCATATTCTCCTTTCCAAAAACGACGACGACATAAACGAACGTACCAGTTACTTAGGTTTTCGGTTACAAATTCTTGTAGTAAACGCCCAGCTCTAGTTGGTTCATATTCGCTATAAGCGGTGTCTACAGAATTCATCAAAGTGTTTAATTCCGATAAAATCCAACGGTCAATTTCTGGTCTTTCATCAATAGCAATATCTGCTTCAGCGTAGGAGAAGCCATCGATATTCGCATAAAGACTAAAGAAAGAGTAGGTGTTATAAAGCGTTCCGAAGAATTTTCTTTGAACCTCAGTAATACCGTCTAAATCAAATTTAAGGTTATCCCATGGCTGTGCATTGGTAATCATATACCAACGGGTAGCATCGGCACCGTATTTATCTAAGGTCTCAAATGGGTCGGCTGCATTACCCAAACGTTTAGACATTTTCTGTCCTTTTTTGTCGAGTACCAATCCATTAGAAATAACATTTTTATAAGCTACAGAATCGAAACACATAGTCGCAATTGCGTGTAGTGTAAAGAACCACCCACGAGTTTGATCCACCCCTTCAGCAATAAAGTCTGCAGGATACGATTCTTGTCCGTCTATTAATTCTTTATTTTCAAAAGGATAGTGCCATTGTGCGTAAGGCATAGCGCCAGAATCAAACCATACATCAATAAGGTCTGCTTCTCTATTCATTGCTTTTCCGCTAGGCGAAACCAAAATGATTTCGTCTACGTAGTTTTTATGCAAGTCAATTTTGTCGTAATTCTCTTTCGACATATTACCTGATTCGAAATCCGTAATTGGATTTTTAGTCATTATTCCTGCGGCAACAGATTTTTCACACTCATTGTATAGTTCCTCTACAGAGCCAATACAAATGCGTTCGTCTCCTTCTTCGGTAGACCAAATAGGTATTGGAATTCCCCAGTAACGGGAGCGTGATAAGTTCCAGTCGTTTAGGTTTTCTAGCCAATTACCAAAACGTCCAGTTCCGGTAGATTCTGGTTTCCAGTTAATGGTTTTATTTAATTCTATCATACGATCTTTCATCGCAGTAGATTTAATAAACCAAGAATCTAATGGATAATATAAAACAGGTTTGTCTGTTCTCCAGCAGTGTGGGTAAGAGTGTTCGTATTTTTCAACTTTAAAGGCTTTATCTTCCTCTTTTAGTTTTATCGAAATGGCTACATCGGCAGATCTCTCTGGAGCTTCACCTTCTGCATAATACTCGTTTTTAACGTACATACCCGCCAATTCGCCCATCTCTGGAACAAATTTACCTTGTAAATCTACTAATGGACGAGGATTATCGTTCTCGTCTAAAACTAACATTCCAGGGATGTCGAAATTCTTTGCTACCATAGCATCGTCTGCACCAAAAGTTGGTGCAATATGTACGATACCTGTACCATCTTCGGTAGTAACAAAATCACCAGAAATTATTTGAAATGCATTTTCAGCATTCTCGTAAGGTGTAGCATAAGGAAGTAATTGCTCATAACGAGATCCTACTAAATCAGCTCCTTTAAATTCTGAAACAATGAAAAATGGAATTTTTTTAGCTCCAAATTCGTAGCTAGCTAATTCCTCTTCGTTTTCTGAAGCGGTAAATTTCCCAGAAAGCTGTTTAGCAACTAGGTTTTTAGCCAATACAATATTCATTGGAGTACCCGAATACTGATTGAAGGTTTTTACTAAAACATAATCGATTTTAGCTCCTATACAAAGTGCCGTATTCGAAGGAAGTGTCCAAGGAGTAGTTGTCCAAGCAATAAACTGAACATCTCCTTCAACTGCTTTTAATGCTTCTACTTTAAGGGTTTCCTTAGTAGCTTTAAAAAGTGCTACTGCCGAAGTATCTTTTACGTTTTTATAACAGCCCGGTTGGTTTAGTTCGTGCGAACTTAAGCCTGTTCCTGCAGCTGGTGAGTAAGGCTGAATAGTATAGCCTTTATAGATTAAGTCTTTTTTGTAGAGTTCGGCAAGTAAGTACCAAACCGACTCCATGTATTTACTTTCGTAGGTAATGTATGGGTCTTCCATATCTACCCAGTAACCCATTTTTTCGGTAAGCTTGTTCCACACATCTGTGTAGCGCATTACCGTTTCTCTACAAGCTTTGTTATAGTCTTGTACAGAAATTTTTGTTCCGATGTCTTCTTTAGAAATACCCAATTCCTTTTCTACACCTAACTCTACCGGCAAACCATGCGTATCCCAACCAGCCTTACGTTTTACTTGAAACCCTTTAAGCGTTTGGTAGCGACAGAAAATATCTTTTATACTTCTTGCCATAACATGGTGAATACCAGGCATACCGTTTGCCGAAGGAGGCCCTTCGAAAAATACAAATGGTTTATTGCCTTCGCGAGTTGAAATACTCTTCTCGAAGATTTTATTTTCTTGCCAATCGGCTAAAACCTCTGCGGCTACATTAGGCAGATTTAATCCTTTATATTCTGGGTATTTTTTCATCTCTGTACTTAGTCGATCGTTGCGATTACTTTTAACTCGATGCCTATTGGCGTAGGAAGACTCAATATCTCTATCGTTGTACGGCAAGGTTGATTGTCTTTAAAGTATTCGGCATAAATTTTATTGTAGGTTTTAAAATCGGCTTTCATATTGGTTAAAAAAACCGTTACGTCTATTATTTTATCCCATGAAGAGCCTGCGTCTTCTACAATGGTTTTGATGTTTTTAAATACAGAATGACATTGTGCCGCTATATCGTAAGAAAGAATATTTCCATGGACATCTAATTCCACTCCTGGAATTTTTTTCCTTCCTCTTTCGCGTGGTCCTACACCCGATAAAAACAATAAATCTCCATGACGGCGTGCATGAGGATAAGCCCCAACAGCTTCGGGTGCTTTAGATGAGTTGATTCTTCCTTTATTTTCTGACATAATTCTGCTTTATAACCTGCAAATTTACGCCAATAGTAGCAGATATGCAATGTGTACCGAAAGGAATGATTTTTAATGACAGATGGTGAATTTTTGAACCTGAAATTGTCAAAATATTCCTAATGTCAAAAGATTGGTTACAGACGAGGTTGGTGAAACGGAAAACGTGAGTGGTAAGTCGTGAAACGAAAACGTGAATAGTAAATCGTTGAGCTTCTTTTTAAACTCCAGTATTCTGATTCTTTATTTTCAATTTATTGCTTAATCCAAGGATGAGTTTCAATTTTATTTCCATCCTCAACTCGTAAAAAATAAAGTCCATTTGGGAATTCACTAACTGGTATTGTGTTTTCTTGTGTACTTGTTTGGTACATTAATTTCCCTTTGGTATTAAATATTGTAACACGAGCTTCGTGTTGGAGTTCAATATGTAAATAATCTGATGCAGGGTTTGGGTAAAGTTTAAATGCTTGCTCAAAGGTATCACTAATACCAACTACATTAATGTGTACAGTGTCTGTAGAACCGCAATCGTTTATTGGATCGTAAAGAAGAACTCCATAAACACCATCTTCTGAGAGATGTAAAGTGTCGTTATGTTCAAATGGAATTACACTGTCGTAATACAACCAAGTAATTTCTAAACTGTCGTATTGTGTTTCTACTGTGAGTATGTTTTCTAATTGATTGTAAAAAATATCTGCTGAAATTACGATGCATGATCCATCGTCCTCTGTTGCGGTTTCTTGATAGTTACAAGCGAATATGTTTGTACAGCCGTCAACTTCTTCTTCATCGCAGATACCGTCGTTATCTTCGTCGTTAATACATTCACCTTCGCAGTTGTAATTGGGAACTGCGTAAATACAACTGTCTGTTTCAGTGGCAAGTGGATTGTAATTACAAGCCATTGGTTCTACACAACCGTAAATTTCTAATTCGTCGCAAACACCGTCATTATCGTTATCTAAAATACAATTGCCATCACAGTCGTAAAATTCTAGAGGGTTGATGCAAGAGCCATCATCTTCGTTTGCATCAAGATCGTAATTGCAAGCGTTTGTATCTGTGCAACCTAAAACTATACCTGTACATTCGTAGGTAATAGAGCCAGAAGTAATAAGGCTCATTCCATTTACAGTAAAGATTATAGGGATTGTATTGACGATGTACAAATTTGCACCATCAACAATTTGAAGCGAAATAGTTTCTCCAGGTATAGCACCTACAATACTGTCAATAATCGCATCATCGCCCCATACTGCAATTGACTGCATTCCATTGCTCAAATCTTCTACTGCTAAACTAGCAGAACCAACGACTAAATCATTCTCTGTTAGTGCAACTATATACGGGCTATTAGTATTTAAACTGATACTCGAAATAAAGCTATCATTAAGTAAAAGAGTCATATTAGAACCCGTATTTAACCCATCTAATTGAGAAGGAAGTTCACAAGATTGCGCTCCAACAAAAGTTGGAGATAGTAGTAGTAAAAGTGCAATTAGTTGTCTCATAGTTAAAATTAAGTATTGCAATTTACTTTAAAAAAGGCTTAAATCTTATAATGTACTCCGAAACCTATAATCTGTAATTGGTCTGGGTTCTTGTTATTGAACTCTTTTTGAGATCTTAAAAAGAGTTTCATCTTCAATTTATCCATCATAGTCCAACTAATCCCCAAAGTAGAACGTCTTTGATTAAACTCATTTGTAGTTGCCAACTTCCAATAAAGTTCGTGCGATACGTATGGATTAATTAGCTTGCTTTTTAAGGCAATAGCCCATTTGGCTCTGAAATGTGTTTTATCTCGGTCACCAAAAGAATCCCACGATTGTTGAAATCTCAATCGTTGTTTTAAACTAAACGGTTTATTCTTGAGATTATAGACTGAGCTAAAGTCTACATTCATACGTATGTATTTGTCTTCGTCTAATTTGTTTACAACTCTAGTATTTAACCCTAAAGAATGTGCTTTTCTAAAGTTATATCGAAAGCCAATATCTGTGAAGTTTTTTTTATACGTACTTAAACTATCCGCCCATCGAATTTGTTCTCGAAGTTCAAACCGAAGTTTAGAGTTCACTTTTTTACTAAATTTTAAAGAACCCCAAAGCTGTAAATCTTCGTTTTGTGCGAAGCTCATTAGTGGGATAATTAATAAAAGTAGGAGAGAAAGTTTATTCTTCATTTTGTGTTAATTCTGTTCCCCAAACAACTTCGTTTACATCTGCTTTAAAGAAAATAGTAACCGTAGCCACATCTCTTAAAAAGTCAATTTTTCCAATTTGAACTTTTACAATATCTAATCCTGTTCGTTCTCTTAAGTCGCGAATCATCTCCAACCTGTTTTTAGTTTTTATGAGATCTATTCGCTCGTAAACAATGTTTTTAGTCTGTACTTCGTTGTTAAACCAGAGTTTTTCGAAACTCAAGGTTACCAATAAAATAGTAGAATTTACGAACATTAACTCCGCCCAAGAAATTTTCTTATTAGCTAAAGCGTTTATCATTGCCAGTCCAATTACAATAAACAAATAGGTCATTTCCTTAATCGGAATCGGTTCTGTACGGTATCTTAAAATGCCAAATACGGCAAATAAACCGAGCGCAAACCCAAGCTCCATCGGTACTTTTCTTAGTAAGAAACAAATGAAGAAGGTAAGTAAGTTGAAAATGAAAAAAGTAAATAAATAATCCTTTCTTCTATTTGCTGCAAAATACAAAACTCTAATAATCACAAAGGTGAATGAGAAGTCGATCAGAAAGCGAATAAATAACTTAAATAAGTCTCTTTGATTGAATAATTCTACGTCTAAAAATTCCATATTTTTTGAATCTTGTTAAGGTCTAGTAATCTCGATTTAAATCGATTGTATTTGAGTTTATCATCTAGTAAAATACAGCCGATGCAATATTTACTTAAGCGTTGCGGGCGTATTTGTTTTGAACGCAGTAAGGTATTAATTTTAGAATTACGGTTTAAGCCACTTTGTTTAACCTCAATTATAATAGGTTCTGAAAGGTCAACTTTATTGTTTTGATCTTCAAACTTCAAATTG
>Ga0115004_10001930_pt1 | contig 17185 bp, 20 predicted proteins | sample ArcticOcean_MG_C_10_FD_88737 | JGI IMG/M metagenome (GOLD analysis project Ga0115004, IMG submission 88737) | Marine microbial communities from western Arctic Ocean - ArcticOcean_MG_CB11_90 | ecosystem: Environmental > Aquatic > Marine > Oceanic | place: Arctic Ocean: Canada Basin | collected...
ATTCCCAGCCGCCCGCATAAAGCAATAATAATTTCAACATCATCAGGCTACGTAAAGATCCAAATGTGGTACTTAGCCGCTTACCTTTTCTTCCAATTCGATCCACTCCGCTTCTACTGCGGTCAGGGAAGCCTGGCGATCAAGTAAAACATCGGTGGCTTTTTGAAACTTGATAGGGTGTTCAGTAAACATGTTTGGTTGACCCAAAAATTCTTCTAACTTGGCAATTTCACCCTCCAAACGTTCAATTTCACTTGGCAATGCATCCAAACGATACTTTTCGCTGAATGAAATATACGGTATATCTACATCAGCTTTAACTTTTGCCACCTTTTTTTTACTAGTCTGATTATCAGTTTTGGCCTGTTTTAAATTTGGTTTTTGAGATTGGTAATCAGTCCAACCACCCGCATAAACTGTAGCCTTACCACCCTCTTCCAACGCAATAGTGCTTGTAGCTACGCGATCTAGGAAGTCTCGATCGTGGCTTACCAACAGGACCGTGCCATCATATTCGCCCAAGACATCTTGTAGCAAATCCAAAGTCTCTATATCTAGATCATTGGTGGGCTCGTCCATAATCAGAAGGTTACTTTCTTGCGCCATTAAACGAGCTAACAATAATCTCGCTTTTTCTCCACCAGACAGAGATCTAACTGGCGCCCGCATTTGCTCATCGGCAAAAAGGAATTCTTTAAGATATCCTACAACATGCTTGGGCGTACCACGCACCATGATTTGATCTGAACTCCCAGATACAGCCATCGTCGGATCACTGGTCAAAGCTTCCCAAAGACTAAGGTTGGGATCCAGTTTGCTTCGCCCTTGATCAAACACAGCAATTTGCAGGTTAGTTCCAAGTTTAACGGTTCCTCTATCGGGGGCTTGCTCACCCAAAAGCGTTTTAATTAGTGTGGTTTTTCCAACCCCATTTGGCCCTACAATAGCTACTCGGTCCTTACGCTGAATGGTAATTGAAAAGTTTATAAGAATGTTCAAACTTCCAAAGGCAAGATCCAAGTTTTTGGCTTCAATCACCTTCGCTCCAGATTTTTCTCCAGAATCAAATGCCATCGCGGCAGTGGACTGGCGCTTAATTTGCGATGCTCGTTCTGCTCGCAACTCACCGAGGGCTCTGACCCTCCCTTGATTGCGTTTGCGACGGGCTGAAATACCTTCTACCGCCCAACGAGACTCAGCTTTAATCTTACGGTTTAGCTTATGGCGCTGGTCATCTTCCTCTTCCCAAATCTTATCGCGCCAAGCCTCAAAGCCACCAAAACCCTGCTCCAATCGCCGAACTGCGCCCCTGTCTATCCACAAGGTTGCCCGGGTTAAAGCTGTTAAGAACGCGCGGTCATGAGAAATCACAACAAAACTATTGCGGCTTTCGCGCAGTGTAGTTTCTAACCAAGAAATTGCTTCTATATCAAGGTGGTTAGTTGGCTCATCCAAAAGCATGAGCTCTGGGCTTTCTGCCATTAACTTCGCCAAAGCAGCTCTACGACGCTCACCACCGGATGCAGTTTTCACTGGGCGGTCAGGATTAAATTTCAGACCTTCAGCCGCAATTTCAACTTTATAATGTTCCGCCATATCCAGACCTGACAAAGCAAAATCACCCAATGTTTCAAAAGACGACAGGTCCGGATCTTGCTCCATATAACCCACACTGACGCCAGGAGGGATTACGCGATTGCCTTTGTCAGCCTCAACCAAGCCAGCCATGACTTTCATTAAGGTTGACTTACCAGAACCGTTTCGTCCAACTAACGAGAGTCGATCTCCCGTCTGAACGACGAAGCCTAAGTCTGAGAATACCGGATTACCACCAAAGGTCAGAGATATATTGGAGAGTTGTATCAGGGGTGCGCGTGCCATGCGGTCAGCTAGGCGGTTGTGTTCGTGACGTCAAGACGCAGTGTCAGCTCAGTAGACGCTCTGGGCTATTTTGGAGAACTCAGCCCACCGCGTTGCCATTCAACGCCCAATCAACGATTGAGTATGAATATATTAGTTAGTGAACAATCTAGGAAATTTTTTTTTATGCACTATGTCGAGGTCATCAATGTTCTGAATAAAAAATGGAGTTAGTATGTCTAAAATTGAGAAAACTGATCAGGAATGGCAAACAATTTTATCTCCCCTAGCCTATAAAGTAACTCGAAAGCATGGGACTGAGCGGGCATTCAGCCATGATGATTTCCCCCAGCAAGCTGGGTATTTCACTTGCGTATGCTGTGGCGCACATCTATTTTCTCAAGCAGATAAGTTTGATAGTGGAACGGGTTGGCCCTCGTTCACCAAGACAGCCCAGGGCGCAAAAGTTGGCGAAAGCGAGGACAAAAGTTGGTTTTCAACCCGCACAGAAGTTCATTGCCAAACTTGTGAGGCGCATTTAGGTCATGTGTTTCCAGATGGGCCCGCCCCAACGGGCCTCCGTTATTGCATGAACGGCGCAGCAATGAATTTTCATCCTGAACAGGATAATTAATTAAGGCGCACCAAGGATATCACGTGTGTCTAACCGGCCAAAGTTACCCATGAGTTGACGGATAAAAGAAACTTCTGTAGCCCCACCTTCGGTAACACGACGGGATAGTACAACTACCTTACCATCTGCCAACTGATAACGGCTGACATTTTCTACTATATCAGAAGCGTCGAATTTAATGGCTACTATTTCACGCGAAATGGGTTTTGGCGTATTAACGCCGTAGTGGCCCCATCTGCTTGAAATAAAATATACGCTGTTACCTTCGCCTAAGCCACCGATGGTAGGGGAGCCCAACGTCTCTAAAACGGAGAACCGTGTATCTATACCGCTTACAATTTTAGCAAGTGATTCATCGCTGGGTGCGTAGCCATGGTTACGATAAACAGTGGTGCACGCTCCCACTACGCTAACCATTAAACACCACATTACGATTTTAGTTCTATTTAACATGCGGGTACCTGCTGCCTTGCGAGACTCGCTTAAGCGAATTAGAAGAACCATATATACACCTGAAATTATATTCAAGAATGGAGCTAAGATGCCGTCAGAACATGTTGAGCCGAATCTTGAGTTGCGGCACTTGGTGCAAACGCGAGGCATAAACTTTGATCTAGATTTTTCCGAAGTGATCATTTCGAGTGTTGTTCAGCAACTCGACCTAATAGCACTACGAAAAGCCAAGTTTTCAGGTACCATCTTACCCCTTGAAAAGGGTGATTGGGTGCTTTCAGGTATATTGGGCGCGTCAGTTGAGCAGCCGTGTAGCCTGACTTTGGTACCCGTCCGCACACGAATTGATGTACCGGTTGTCCGCAATTTTCGCAAATCAAAGTTACAACTGTCAGACACTGTCCTCGATAGTAAAACCAACTATGATGATAACGATGAACCACTTCATCAAGTAATTGATATTTTGTGTGTATTTTGTGAGGCACTTTCACTAGAGGTTCCAGATTACCCTCGGACTGAAAATGTTGTGGCCGTAACCTCAGAATATGGGCCGCCAGGAATCGCTTCCTTAACTGATGACTCCGCAAAACCTTTTGCAGTTTTGGCGGAATTAAAGAAAAAAATAGAATAGACCTATGCCTTACGCGAGAGTTTTTAGGTTTTTAAACAAAAATGAATAAATATATGACTACTGACCATTTGGGGCTTGAAATATTGTATAATCCGAGTATTCAGTCGCTTCTTGTGGTGCCGGGCTAGTTTCTGTGCTTCAATGTTGCTCAAGTGAGGCAAATTCAGTATTAACTGGGCGCCCGCGCCCGCAGTTCGAGGTTGTGACATGGCTGTCCCAAAAAGTAAAATTACGCGGAGCCGTCGTGGCATGCGGCGTTCACATGACGCTCTGGTTGCGGCAAACCCTAATGAGTGCACAAACTGTGGCGAATTGAAACGTCCACACCATGTTTGCGCATCATGTGGCCATTACGATGATCGCGAAGTTATCGGCATGACTGAGGAAGTTGATCTCGACGAAGACGCGGCGTAGACGTCCGTACTCGAAGGGACTACACTTCTGTATGACTGAACACTCCCACCTAACAGTAAAAAATAATACTATTGTGTCTGTAGATGCGATGGGTGGAGATCATGGGCCCAGTACAATTATAGCTGGGCTTTTGCTTTCCACTAAACAACACTCCAATATTAAGTTTCTGGTTCACGGGCCTGAGGATCAGCTTGCTCCATTGATTGAAAAACATCGATTATCAAAATTCTGTACAATAGTACACGCAGATAGCGCCGTATCAATGGATGATAAACCAAGCCAGGTCATGCGCCACGGCAAGGGTACCTCGATGTGGTCAGCCATTACATCCGTAAAGCAAAAGGAAGCCGGTTCCTGTGTATCATGTGGTAATACCGGGGCCTTAATGGCTATTTCAATGGTGCGGCTGCGCAAATTGCCTGGTATTAACCGTCCAGCGATTGCAATTTTATGGCCATCATTTGGGATTAATCGGTTCAATGTAATGCTAGACGTGGGTGCTGATATTCGCGCTGACGAAAACGATCTTTTGCAATTTGCGCTTATGGGCGCCTCATACGCCAGAAATGGTTTTGGAGTAGACCGCCCACGCGTAGGCCTTCTCAATGTAGGCACTGAAGAGCATAAGGGTCGTACTGAATTGAAATTGGCTTATGATTTAATAATGGATACCGCAGAAACTGGGAACTTTGAATTTGTTGGCTTTGTCGAAGGCAGCGACATCCCTACGGCGAAGGTAGACGTAATCGTAACCGACGGATTTACCGGCAATATTGCCCTAAAAACAGCTGAAGGCACAGCGGGCTTTATCGGACGCTCGCTGCGCCAAGCTTTCAATTATAGCTTGTTGTCAAAGTTGTCTGCATTCTTCGCCTATGGACCTCTTCGAAGGTTAAAGAGACACACTGACCCGCGGGCGGTTAATGGTGGTGTGTTTTTGGGTCTCAATGGCACAGTGGTAAAATCACATGGTGCAGCTGATGCGACAGGAGTTGCAGCGGCAATTGGGCTAGCCTATCGTCTGGGCGAGGCAAAATTCAGCACCAAACTAGCAGCTCGTGTAGCTTCAGCAAACGGGTCCATAAAAGAAGACAGGAACTAACAATGAGGAGAGCGGTTGTAGAGTCCATTGGTCATTATTTACCTAACCGAATAGTGGAAAACAGTGAGTTTGAAGCAACGTTAGAAACTAACGATTCTTGGATACGCAGCCGAACGGGAATAGAGCGCCGCCACTTCGCCGCTGAAAATGAAACCACATCAGATATGGGTATCAAGGCCGCACAGGCAGCTTTGGCCAACGCAAACTGTACTGTGGATGATGTAGATGCCATCATTTTGGCTACATCCACCGCAGACCTTACATTTCCGTCCGCCGCCACCATGGTTCAAAATGGCCTTGGTATGCGACATGGTTTTGCATTTGACGTACAAGCAGTATGTGCAGGCTTTTTATACGCTCTAACAACCGCTAACTCAATGATTGCTAGCGGACAGGCCAACCGAATACTGGTTATTGGTGCAGAAACATTTTCCAAACTTATGGATTGGACTGATCGCGGAACCTGCGTGTTATTTGGTGATGGCGCTGGCGCAATGTTGATTTCAGCCCAACACGATGAAAGCTCTGATAGGGGTATTTTGGCTACAGCACTACGTTCTGACGGCCGCTACAAAGATATCCTCTACGTTGATGGTGGTATTTCTTTGCAAACCACTGGATATTTGCGCATGCAGGGCAAGGAAGTCTTTCGCCACGCTGTTGAAAAACTGTCAGCCATTGCACTTGAAACACTTGAAAAAGCAGGCCTCACTACTGAAGATGTGGACTGGATCGTACCACATCAAGCCAACAAGCGAATTCTTGAAGGTTTGTCAAAGCGATTAAGAATACCAATGGACAAGGTCGTTATGACCGTAAATAATCATGGCAATACTTCTGCAGCATCAATTCCACTAGCCATGGCTGTTGGCGTCCAAAATAAACTTATCAAAACAGGCGATGTAGTAGTTACTGGGGCTATTGGAGGTGGCTTGGCATGGGGAACAGCAGTTATTCGCTGGTAAACTGACCAAGGAGCTTAGTTTTTGTTGCCAAGCATCACCACATATTTTATCTATTATAAACATGAAGGAGAAAAAAATGGCATCTACAACACTTACCCGCATGGATTTAAGCGAAGCCGTATTTCGCGAAGTAGGTCTGTCACGCAACGAATCATCAGACTTGGTCGAGTCGGTCTTAACTCATATGTCTGACGCATTGGTTGCCGGCAACAATGTAAAAATATCATCATTTGGAACATTTGGCCTTCGTGACAAAACTGCACGTGTTGGTCGAAATCCAAAAACTGGCGTAGAAGCGCCAATAGAACCGCGACGTGTTTTGACATTTCGTCCATCACATTTGATGAAAGACCGCGTAGCCAAAGCTAACAAGGGTTAACCATTGTGGCTAAATCGCCAGACGCGTTCAGAACCATAGGCGAAGTGGCGTCATGGCTTGGAACCCAACCCCATGTACTTCGATTTTGGGAAAGTAAATTCCGAGCGGTTTCTCCAGTTCAACGCACCGGCGGCCGTAGATACTATAGACAAACTGATATGACATTACTTGGTGGTATTAAATTCCTACTACATGAACAAGGGATGACTATCAAAGCCTTACAAAGACTGTTGCAAGATGAAGGCACTGCACATGTTCAAAGTTTTTCACCTGAAACTGATATACCAGAAGCATCCAATATTTCCAAAAAACGTCAGCCGAAAATTGAGGTTTCTAACTCAGCTAAACCTATAAAATTTTTAAATGACCTTTATACGAACGAGCTAGGGCAGAGCAAATCAGATTTTCAAAGTGAGTACTTGAAGCATAAAGACCAACCCTTATTATTTCCTGAGCTAGAATTGGAACTGGTGCCCATAAAAGCTATTACTACACGAGTTAAGGCCCTACCCTCGGCAACTACCAACTTAGCAGAACCAGCTCCACCGCTCACTTTTGACGAAAATCCGCACAAAAAGGATCCGAGTTTAGCAACATTTGTGGGCCAGACAGGTCCAGTTACGTCAATCTTAAAATTATCAATTTTAAAGAAACGACAAGTAGCACAAGCAAGTACACATATTATAATTCAAATGCAGCAACTACAGAAAAAGTTGAGCGCATAAGTGAATAACAGACACGGAATACACTTGCTCCCGGCCGCGGGATTGGTATACCGTTTTTTGTTCGGGCTATGGCGCAGCCTGGTAGCGCGTCCGTCTGGGGGACGGAAGGTCGCAGGTTCGAGTCCTGCTAGCCCGACCAAAAATAACCGTCCTGCCCAGTGGCAAGGGCGGTTTTTTGAATTTTAAGGGGGCACTATGCGACAAGGTGTTATGCCAAGCCAGCTGATTGAAAAAATGATCAGCACTAATCAAATTCTGATCAACAAACCATTACAGGATGATCAGGTTCAGCCAGCATCCCTCGACTTACGGCTGGGAGAGGTTGCGTACCGGGTTAGGGCCTCATTCCTAACCGGTGACAAAGCCACCGTGGCAGATCGTTTGACCGAATTTCAGATGCACAAAATTGATCTTTCCCAAGGTGCTGTCTTAGAAAAAGGCTGTGTTTACTTGGTGCCATTAATGGAGAGCCTAAATCTTCCAGATAAAATTGAAGCAGTGGCTAATGCCAAGTCATCAACGGGCCGGCTTGATCTATTAACGCGCACTATAACTGATTATGGCAAGGAATTTGACCGAATAGTAAAAGGCTATACGGGGCCACTTTATGCCGAGATTTGTCCGCGATCCTTTTCTGTTTTGGTACGCCCAGGCATGCGTCTCAACCAAATACGATTCCGCATTGGACACGCCATATTGGGCGACGAAGCACTGGCTACCTTGCATGCAAAAACACCATTGGTTTCTGGTCATGCCGTAATACAGGATGGTTTGGGTTTCTCTGTTGACCTTCGCCCTTTATCGAATGGAATTGTTGGCTACCGAGCCAAACCACACACAGGCGTCGTTGACCTAGGTAAGATTGGGGCCTATGCGCCTACGGATTATTGGGAAGAAATCCGTACCGATGAACATCGCATCATACTTGATCCAGGAGCCTTCTATATTTTAGTTAGTCAAGAATCCGTAACCATTCCACCAGAGTATGCTGCAGAAATGGCCCCATACCTTGCCATGGTTGGTGAATTTCGCGTACATTATGCTGGGTTTTTTGATCCTGGCTTCGGATACGATGCCGCAAACGGCCAAGGTAGCCGTGGCGTATTGGAAGTACGGTGTCACGAAGCACCGTTCGTACTGGAACACGGCCAAGTTGTTGGGCGATTGGTGTATGAAACCATGCTCGAGCAACCTACTCAGCTTTACGGCAGAGAAATTTCTTCAAATTATCAAGGTCAAGGTCTCAAGCTGTCCAAGCACTTTAGAATGTAATGCCAAACAATCAGCCAAACTGTCTAGGCACATTAATAAATGTTTTCTGTCATGTTTGTAGGTAGTGAATCGTAATCTTTGCGTTTACGCTCTTGATCTCTAATTCCCTTCTTTGTCCAATTCTAAAAATCCTTATTTCTTGCGTAAAGACCCCAATAAGTACTCTAGTAAATCGGAACATCCTCTAGGTCCTCAATAGCGTCCTCAAAAAGATTTTCCTGTAGACCTTCATCATTTTCTGTATCTGATAAAACATCTAGCCCTGGAGCAGGACGGTTTTCGAGAAGCCCCGCTGCGCGTAATTCCTTCAGCCCTGGTAAATCGCGCGCGTTCTCTAGGCCGAAATGATCAAGAAATTTTTCTGTTACAGCAAAAGTAACAGGCCGGCCCGGAGTTTGGCGGCGACGGCCAATTTTAATCCATTCTAACTCAAGCAGTTGGTCAATAGTACCACGGCTTACTGCCACGCCGCGAATTTCCTCAATCTCAGCCCTTGTTACCGGTTGATGATAAGCAATAATAGCTAACGTCTCGATTGCAGCACGTGACAGTTTTCGGGTTTCTACAGTTTCTCGCTGCATCAAAAAGGCAAGGTCAGCTGAAGTTCTGATGGCCCAAGCTTGATCCACCCGAACAACCTCAACACCACGCCCTAAATACCGCTTTTGTATATTTTGTACTGCAATGTGCGGTTCAGAACCATGAGGCATACGCCCAGCCATGTCCGGTAACGAAACCGGTCCTGCGCTTGCAAAAAGAATTGCCTCTACCATCCGCTCTTGTTCTGCAATTGGGGGAGCCTCAAATAAGCTTTCCTCTTTAATGTCATTCATCTCGATCAACCTTCTTTCTTATTTTGATTGGCGAAAAGACATCTTCTTGCCGAATTTCAATCTTACCCTCTTTTGCTAATTCTAGCGAAGCAGCAAATGTGGAAGCCGTAGCCGACCTACGTTTTTTTGGATCTTCGTACCAACCATCCGGTAGATAGGACGCTAGATCTGTCCAATGCCCAGCAAACCCAATCAAACCACGCATACGGTTCAGGGCTTGCTCCATCGTAAAAACAGAATCACGATCCATTACAAAGGGGCGGAAATCATCCTTAGTACGAATGCGCGCATAGCCCTGCATCAAGTCCAGCAAGTTGGCTGTATAATGCACCGTTTTTCTGCGTATCATATCCTCGGTGATACCACGTACAAAGCGATCACGCCCGAGCCTGTCGCGCGCCATCAGCTTTGCAGCAGTGTCACGCATCGCTTGTAGACGCTCTAGTTGAAAGGCCAAATGTGCCGCCAACTCATCCCCTGACGGACCATCCTCAGATGGATCAGGCGGCAGAAGCAGTCTTGATTTCAAAAAGGCAAGCCAAGCCGCCATCACCAGATAATCAGCTGCAAGTTCAATGCGCAGCTCTTTAGCTGTTTCTATAAACCCTAAATATTGAACCGCTAGGTCCAAGATTGAAATTTTACGCAGGTCAACTTTTTGAGTGCGAGACAGGTTCAATAATAGGTCCAATGGCCCTTCAAACCCATCAACATCTACGATTAAGGTTTCTGACACCATGCGTTCAGAAATTGCTTGGGACTCAAATAACTCTTCTTGCATGAATGTCACTCGTTCATCAGCGTATCAAATTCCTCTTTCAACTGCCAAATGTCAATAGAAACAGGCTTTGGCCGTTTAGCAATCATTTGTTTAACCCGCCGCATTGCTTGATCTCCTAAAAATTCCGAATTTGTAGCGAGCAATCGCATCTCACCTAAGTTTCCATTGCAGTGCAACACCAGATCACACCCTACTGCCCAAGCCTTTTTGGCTCGAGTTACCAAATCACCTTCCAATGCGTTCATAGAAATATCATCTGTCATCAACAGACCATCAAACCTAATATCATTGCGAATCAAATCCATCATTAGTTTGGAGTGGGTCACCGGTTCCACACTATCAATATCTTGAAACACTAAATGCGCCGTCATCCCCATGGTAATATCATTCAGCTGGCGGAACACATCAAAATCAGACTGCATCAAATCAGAGTGTTTGGTGGAGACAACAGGTAATGCCAAGTGCGAGTCCAGTTGTGCACGGCCGTGGCCTGGGATATGCTTTAAAACTCCAGATACGCCACCGTGACGCAAGCCAGCATTTAAAGCGGAAGCATTCGTAATTACTGTTGCCTTATCATAACCATAGCACCGATTTCGTAACACCGGATGCGTGTTTGGCCTAGCAATATCCCCAAGCGGGGCGCAGTTGGCGTCAATACCGCTACTGTATAGATTTTCAGCAATCAACCGGCCACGCAACCAAAATAGCCGCTTAGAGTTAGTATGGTTTGCGTGATCTAGCGCAGCTGGAAATTCGAACCAATGTGGTTTGCCGAAACGCGCCACGCGACCGCCTTCTTGGTCGATCATAATGGGAGCGTCCCACCCCACACAATCCCGCAAAGTAGCACATAAACTGTTTATTTGGGCCGGACTTTCAAGATTTCGGGAAAAAAGAATAAATCCAAAAGGCTGGCTTTGAGCAAAAAATACAAACTCTTGGGTGCTAAGCCGCAAGCCTTCACAGCCAAATATAACCGGGGTCAGCACCAAACCTACCTAAACCTACTTCATAAACACGGAATAACACTCCGCATTTTGGCTATTCAAAGCACTACAAAGACGCCTAGCCGCTCCCAAATCTGAAAAACCATGAACCCTTAAGCGATAGATGATTATACCACCAACCTCTGCCTTTAATATAATATGTTGTTTACCTATCAGGTAATCTCCATGCAGCTGTGATATTTTTTCCCAAGCTTGCATGGCAATTTTTTTGCTCCCAAATGCACCAAGTTGGGCCATAGGCCTATCGTTCAAAATAACTTGCGGAACGACGGTCCCAGGTTTTTTTACAGGTAAAGCAAAACTAATTAAAGGCCGCATGCGTGGACGCGGCGACTGCCTGGGTCCTAGCCCATCAGAATTAATAGCCAAATTAGAATCCGTCTGTGCAGGGTCTTGTCTAACGGGAACCCCTGGAATATTCGAACTGGTGGACAAATTTCCTAGATTAGCAGCGACCGAGTCATTCGTAATAACCGCTAACGGAGAGGACTCGGCCAGCAAAGCTGCGGTTGCCAATAATATAGCTGTGGGTTGGTCCTCGGCTCTTAAATTTATTGGCCGCGGTGCAAGCTGTAGACTGTCTTGCAAAGGCAATTTATCTTGGCTGCTAACAACTTCATTTACAGTCAAGCCTTGGTGTGAAGCTAAAACGCCACCAGGATCAATTGGACTGACCCTCATCGCTCCACCTAAAGCCCTTACAACAGGGACAACTGAATTATCACGCACTATCATTTTAGTGCCCCAGCCCACTATCCCTAAAAAAACCATTAAAGAAATAACGGCTCCGACAATGTTTATATAGGCTGCTGGATTGGTCTGCTCAATACCCACATGCGCCTCATAAGTTGCGTTTGCCATGTTGCCCCACACTTGTTTCCCGGGATGTGCTCCTCGGTCCTCTGAAACTGCCTCATATACACCCGCATGACGCTATTTTATCGCATTTCTTGCGCGGGCTTAACCCCTAAAATACCTAATCCATTTGAGATAACAACAGCCGCCGCTCGAATTAGCGCAATTTTTGCTTGGCTTGTGGCATGATTACCCTCTTGTAAAAAACGCAGCGAAGGCGTGTCGTTACCCTTGTTCCAAAGCGCATGGAAATCTGAGGCAAGTTCATAAAGATAAAAAGCAATCCGGTGTGGTTCATTAGAACGCGCTGCTATCTCAATTAACCGCGGAAATTCCGCGAGTTTAGCGGCCAAAGTTAACTCACCAGTGTCCTGCAAACTGGTCAAATCAGAATCTGTTAAAGAAACATCATCTATCGGAATTCCCGCTGCCACAGCTTTGCGCATTACTGATGAGATCCGAGCGTGGGCATATTGAACATAAAAAACGGGGTTTTCCTTAGTCTGCTCCATCACCTTGTCAAAATCAAAATCTAACTGCGCATCATTTTTACGTGTTAGCATTACAAAGCGGGTAGCATCCGCGCCAACTTGCTCTACCAAATCTCTTAGTGTAACGAAGGTACCCGCGCGCTTAGACATTTTGAATGGTTCACCGTTTTTATAAAGGCGTACCAGTTGGGTGAGTTTGACATCTAGCGTAGTTTTTCCGTCAGACAGAGCTGACACAGCCGCCTTCATCCGTTTGACATAGCCGCCATGATCGGCACCAAATACATCAATCAGCTGATCAAAGCCACGAGTGACCTTGTCATAATGATAGGCAATATCAGGGGCAAAGTAAGTCCAGCTGCCATCAGACTTTTGCACTGGCCGGTCCACGTCATCACCATAGTCAGTTGACTTGAACAGAGTTTGTTGGCGAGGTTCCCAATCATCAGGCTTTTTACCCTTTGGTGGCTCCAAAACACCTTGATATATGAGATTTTTAGCCTTGAGGTCATCAATTGCAGCTTCAATCCTACCAGTACCATAGAGGGATTTTTCGGAATAAAATACATCCATCTTCACACCGAGAGACAGTAAATCAGCCCTTATCAATTTCATCATCGCCTGGGTTGAAAACTCCCGGACTTCAGCAAGCCACACTTGTTCACTTTGGTTGACATAAGCATTACTGACCTTGGCCTTCAACGCTTGGCCAACCTCGATCAAATAGTCCCCTGGGTAGGTCCCATCGTCAAAGGACACGTCTTCGCCATGGGCCTCAAGATAGCGCAAATACACTGAGCGAGCCAAAACATCTACCTGCGTCCCACCATCGTTGACGTAGTATTCCCGGGTCACATCAAAGCCAGCAAAGTCCAGCAATGAGGCCAATGCATCTCCAAAAACTGCACCACGGGTATGCCCGACGTGCAGTGGACCTGTTGGGTTTGCAGACACATATTCTACATTCACCTTAATGCCAGCACCCGTTCCCACCCTACCATATCCTTTAGGGTCCGATAAGATTGCGCCTAAAACATCACTCCACACCGTGGGAGCGAGTCGTAGATTAAGAAAGCCAGGACCAGCGACATCAACACTTTCAACTCGCTTATCGGCAGTTAAAAGGATCATTAATTTTTCTGCAATATCACGTGGCTCATTTTGTGAGGGCTTGGCCAACACCATTGCTGCATTTGTAGCCATATCTCCATGTGCCGCATCCCGCGGAGGCTCAACAGTCACGGCATCAAAGTTAAGGCCATCCGACAAATCTCCCTGCGCCTGCATGCGATGCAAGCTATCAAGAACGAGGCTACGAATTTCTGCAAAAAGGTTCATATCATTATCCCAAAGTGAAGCTCGGGTTTAGCAAATTCTACCACCGGGTCAACGCACCCTGTGTAAACTATCGTGTTCTTGTTGGGCAAATCTATCCGTCATGCCCGAAATATAGTCCGCAACCACCCGCGCTTTATTCATATCACTGGTTTCAGCCACCGCTGCCCCGGCCCACTCTTCAGGCATAACATTTGGTGTGTTCATAAATATTTCGAATAAGTTGCGAACTACTTGCGATGCATGTTCACGCTGTTCCATAACTCGTGGTGCTCTATACATATTCTCAAACAAAAAAGTACGAATTTCCTTAAGATTCTGCCAAAACTGAAAAGAAAACTGGATTACGGGATGATCCAAGTCCCTGATGGCTTGGGTCGATTGTGCGCCAGATTGGGCTAATAAATGATGGCTGGTAGAAATCACATCTTCAACCATTGCACCAAAAACCCGGCGGAGGGCCTCGTGTCGGCGGCGATGCGAATCTAGCGTGTTATAATTATGGTCCACCTCAGAAAATGCGGGTCCAACAATAGGCAGCTGGGCGGCTTGAACATCCGTGAAAAGCCCGGCCCTCAGTCCATCATGCAAATCGTGGTTGTTATATGCAATGTCATCAGCCAAAGCAGCCACCTGGGCCTCAGCGCTCGCATAGGTCTGCAATTCCAGATTATGCTGTACATTGTATTCTAAAAGAGCTGGAGGATGAGGTAATAGGACGGGCCCATTATGTTTGGCTATACCCTCGAGACATTCCCAAGTTAAATTAAGCCCATCAAATGATGCATAATGTTGTTCAAGCGATGTCACAATTCGAACAGCCTGGGCATTGTGGTCGAACCCGCCATAAGCTTGCATCAAAGTGTCAAGTACGTCCTCCCCCGTATGCCCAAATGGAGTATGACCAAGATCATGAGCTAATGACACCGCCTCCACAAGCTCATCATTCAGACCCAAAGCACAAGAAATTGTGCGAGCCACTTGAGCCACTTCGATGGAATGGGTCAAGCGGGTGCGAAAATAATCACCTTCATGCTCCACAAAAACTTGTGTTTTGTGTTTCAGGCGTCGGAACGCACTAGAATGAATAATTCTGTCTCTATCCCTCTGAAAACAAGATCTAAAACTACTTTTTTCTTCCGGATAAAGCCGCCCTCTGCTTTTGTCTGGACGGGATGCGAAGCTTGCTGTCATATTGAATACCTTGTCGTCTTCTTAAAGGCTCCTTATATGTAAATAATATGATAATGTCATGCGAGCAATTCCTGATGATAAACCTCCCTCCTAAAGTTACTGACCGCGCCTTTGGCAGGCTTGCAGAAATTGGTGCTCAGGCCCAGGGGAAAGCTCTGCGTGTGGCGGTTGAGGGTGGTGGCTGTTCGGGGTTTCAATATGAGATTGATCTAGATGCGGTCAAAGAAGATGACTTGGTACTTACGGGCCATGGAGAAACTGTGGTAATAGATAGCGTATCCTTACCATTCCTCGCGTCCGCAGTGATTGATTACAGCGAAGAGCTGATAGGAGCACGTTTTGTAATTGACAACCCTAATGCGTCCTCGAGCTGCGGCTGTGGAGTTTCCTTTTCAATGTAAACGAAACAGTGACCAAAAGGCTTAACTAGACTTGTGCAAATCAATAGATTGCTACACAACCTTCTCATGAAAATTGCGACATTTAATATAAACGGAATAAAAGCCCGTTTGCCCGCACTAACCAATTGGTTGCAAGAGGCTCAACCAGACGTGGTACTCTTGCAAGAGATTAAATCCGTTGATGATGGATTTCCCCGTGAGCATTTTGAAGATATGGGCTATCAAGTCGAAACACATGGGCAAAAAAGCTTTAACGGGGTGGCAATTCTATCAAAGTTACCGCTAGAAGACATAACACGCGGTCTTCCTGGCGATTACAGCGATGAGCAGGCACGTTGGATTGAAGCCACAGTTATTGGAAAATCCCCTATTCGAGTTTGTGGGCTATATTTGCCAAATGGCAATCCAGCTCCCGGCCCTAAATATGATTATAAACTAGACTGGATGCTGCGGCTCAAAAAAAGAGCACAAGAGCTAATCAATGCAGAAGAGCCCGCATTAATGGCTGGCGACTACAACATCATTGCGCAACCCGAAGATGCTGCAAAGCCAGAAGCTTGGGCGCTGGACGCTTTACACTTACCGCAATCGCGGGCGGCTTACCGCGACGTTGTGAATCTTGGTTTTACAGAAGCGTTTACGAGCCATAATTTAGGACTAGGCCACTATACTTTTTGGGATTATCAAGCCGGTAGTTGGCAACGTAACAACGGGATAAGGATTGACCATTTTTTGCTCACACCGTCCTGTGCTGATCTACTGATTGAATGCAAAATCGACAGTAATATAAGGGGCTATGAAAAGCCTTCAGATCACGTACCTGTTTGGGTTCAACTGGAATCATAAACAATCAAACTGCCCGAAAGGTGACCTTTTCAATTGATAAAATCAACAATCAGTCGTCGCGGTGCACTTTTTCGCGACGCTCGTGGCGTTCTTGAGCTTCTAAGCTCATGGTAGCAATCGGACGTGCATCGAGACGACGCAGCGAAATCGGCTCACCAGTCTCTTCGCAGTAACCATATTCGCCCTCCTCAATTCTGCGCAACGCTGAATCTATTTTAGCCACCAACTTTCGTTGACGATCCCTTGTACGTAGTTCGAGTGCACGATCAGTTTCTTCACTTGCACGGTCAGAAATATCTGGAATAGCCCGCGTATTGTCCTGTAATGTCTCAATTGTATCTTTATTATCAGACATCAATTCACTTTTCCACGACAACAACTTACGGGTAAAGTATTCCACATGAGTAGAATTCATGAAAGGCTCATCGTCAGCAGGACTATAATCATCAGGCAAAAAGACCTCAGCTTTCATCAAACAAACCCCAAAAATTAATTCGGACCACAGCATCTTGCGACAGTCCTCTGAGCGCGATGTATCCAACGTTACTCCATTTGTCACGCATAAAACTGCAATTGGATCATCCGAATGAACGTGGTATCAACTTGATAAATAATGAGAGAGTTATGTTGTGAAATTTACTTCTACCAAAACTTACATCGCCGCCGATGATCTTGCGATCGCAGTTAACGCAGCAGTCACCCTTGAACGTCCTCTTTTAGTAAAAGGTGAGCCGGGAACTGGTAAGACAGAATTAGCTCGCCAAGTGGCAGAATCTCTAGGAATGGAGATGATAGAATGGAACATAAAATCAACAATCAGTCGTCGCGGTGCACTTTTTCGCGACGCTCGTGGCGTTCTTGAGCTTCTAAGCTCATGGTAGCAATCGGACGTGCATCGAGGCGACGCAGCGAAATCGGCTCACCAGTCTCTTCGCAGTAACCATATTCGCCCTCCTCAATTCTGCGCAACGCTGAATCTATTTTAGCCACCAACTTTCGTTGAC
>Ga0115004_10001939_pt1 | contig 17155 bp, 7 predicted proteins | sample ArcticOcean_MG_C_10_FD_88737 | JGI IMG/M metagenome (GOLD analysis project Ga0115004, IMG submission 88737) | Marine microbial communities from western Arctic Ocean - ArcticOcean_MG_CB11_90 | ecosystem: Environmental > Aquatic > Marine > Oceanic | place: Arctic Ocean: Canada Basin | collected...
ATCTTGCTTTTTAGATTCAAATTGTGGCCATTGATCGGTATGGTCGATGGCGATAGCGATGCGCTCACGTGCGATGGTCAAGTCGTTTTGGACGCCGCCAAGGGGCAATGGACCAAAGATACCCCAGCCCTTTCTGCGGAGCATAATTCTGCGAGCAGGTTGCCGGACTGCAAGGCGGTGCCGTTGCCAGTCGTACCGCTGTGCGTCGGCGAAGGCATGGGTTCGAGTCACAGCGTATCGCTTTGGAATCAAAAGAGAAATCAAATGCAAAGTCAGGCATATGTCCCACGCTATGGCATAGGCGGGGCTTGTGTTGGAAGCACCAACGAGACCCCAAGGCAAGACCATCATCGCTGCCATTGAACCGAGGTTACCCCACTGCCGAATCAGTTCCTGAGCTCCTTGACTCTCCCATGCAAACCCGCCATTGGATAATTCACCCAGTGTCGGAACATCGATGCGTTGACGAGTGAGCCAATAAGCGTCCCAAACAACAATGCCGAAAAGCACAGCTACTGCTAATGCCGCAAAGGTGTTCGGATCTGGCAATGATGGTTCCATGATTCCACCTCAAAGGTGCCGGATATCGAGCTCGCCGATGTCGTCGCCGCCACCGTTGCGCATGCGAAGAACAAACAGCAAAATTGCGGCCCCAATCAAGGTCATGAGAAGCAGTGTTCCCGTGGAAAAGTCACCGGACTCTTTTGTAATCGTACCTTCCATGACATCAGGGACGCCGTCGTTGTCGTCATCTTGGTCTGCGAACAACCATGTCGTCATACCTGCAGGGCAATCCACAGAGTCGGGTTGCCCATCCTGGTCTGTGTCAATCCAAGCACAAGGGTCTGTTGGGTAGTCATCTCGAGCATCTGGGTAACCATCGTTGTCGTCGTCTGTGTCTTGTTGATCTGGACCGCAAGGGTGGCCGAGTTCTGCATTAAACCAAACCTCGGTTGCTTGGGTGTAGATGCAATCGTTGTTCCAGTCACCATCCGTATCGAGTTGTGTGATTTCAAAATCAACGGTATCGCTTGAGGAAGCACCGAGTGCATCGGTGACCACTGCTTCGAGCACATAGAACCCATAAGGCAGACCTGTGATGTTAAATTGGGATTCGTTTGGACCCTGTGTGACTTCATCACCTGCAGCGTCAGTGATGATCCATTGAACCACCAAATCCTCGATTGAATCAAGGTCGTCGCTGTAGGTCACCTCGGCCGCCAACGGTGTGGTTTCCATCACTCGTTGGCCAGAATATGGTTTCAAAATCTCAACAAGTGGTGCGCCGTTCAAAGCCATTGCCACCACAATTGTCGTGTTCATATCTTCGCTGACATTCACTGTTCGTGATTGAATTGGCAACCCGGTTGTAGAAGCTATAACCGTGATCGACTGCAACGATGTCAAAGCACCTTCTTCAACCACCATCATTGGAAGTTCAAGCAGGACAGATGAACCTCTGGCTTCCACCGAATATGAGGGTGTATGCCCGATTGTATCGATAGCAAAATCAACAACAATTGAGGCTCCGTTGACCTGTGCATCGATGTTAAATGTCTTCCACATCTTCAGCACAGCTTCGTTGTAAACTGAGGTTTGGTCGGCTGTCACATCAACCAAGTCAATCGTGATTGAGCCTGATGCAGCGACCTCGCCAACAAGTTGACCCCCCTCAATACGAGCAGGATACATTTCAGCCGAGAGGACAGAGGAAGCAAGAAGATCTGGAGAGCGAAGGATCAATGGAGCAACCCCCCCATCGTTTTCGTCTGCGTGTAAATCGACCGCAACGGCGTAATTTGCTGCACTGAGGCCCTCGACGATGAGCGAATCCATTGAGCGCCCATGGTGGCTAGAAAAGGCTGTACCGGTTCCTAATCCATTCAGGATCATTCCGTTTATTTCACCAGCTGTGTTGTCGAAATCAACTGCTGGAGCGCCGGTTATTTGGATGATTTCAAGATCGAGGAACCGATTGTTAGCGCCTGCAAGACCGCCCATAGCCCCAACTGTACCGTTGAGGTTTGACAAGGTGAAGTCGCCATCAATGGATTCTATCCAGCCGATGTATCCACTACCATCGAAGTTCGTCGCATCGATGTTGGCCACGCTTCCTTTGACAGCAGTCAGTTCAAATCCGTGAGTAAATCCGTTGTTGAGGGTGAGACCATCGACATGAATGTTGGCCTGTCTGGCCCAGAGGCCAACGCCATTGCATGTAGCCATGATGAGGTCGGTCAGATGGAGGAGCCCTTCTGTTGCAAACGATTTGATGCAGCCGCTTCCGGCGTCGTAGAGGCTGCTATCGCGGAATTCAACGCTTGCGTTGCTGGAGGCGGCGATCATAATCAGGGGATCCGCTCCCGAAGAGCGGGCAAAGTCTGAGCCATCTGCACTGAACCTACCGAGGCTCGATACCGTAAGCGCTGGTGATGCTTCAAAGATGGAGGTCGCTGACAAATCGATGGAAGAAGAAGTGAGTTCGCCCAAGTGCATCCCTCCCCATCTCGCACCCTGGCCGGTTGAAGAAAGGGTGGCATCGCCGACGTTCATTGTTCCATCAACGGTGATGGTATGACCTTCGGAAATACGTACTGAAACCCCATCATCGATGGTAAGCGTACCTGTTTGGGCCACCATCAGGTCTTCATCCAAGAAATATGGGCTCCATTGTGATTCCAGAACAAGCCATTGCTCAAGCGTTCCACCATCGATCCTCGAAGCCATGAATGTGTGGTCAAAAGAACTGGAAGAATCCCATGTTACAAAATCTGTAAAGGAACCGATTTGAAGGTTGATGTTTTTGATACCACCAACCATTTCACTGCTATCGGTGACTTTACGAGCGATCGCAGTGGTGCTCAAACGACCATCAGTGCCAGTGGATGCAACGGCGCCATCCACTGAAATCAACGCACCTTCAACAGGCGTGCCTTGATCGAGAACTCGGATGGCCAGTTTCGAAAGCACGTTCAATTCAGCACCGGTAAGAGCCGATACTGCTCCGGAAACAGTTCCCGCAATCAGATCCAGTTTGCATCCGGGCTGCAGCATCAAATGGCCTTGAATATGAACATACTCCGAGGTGCGTAGCGTCTGGCATGCCCATGAAACGTTTCCGATCACGATCAACCCGTCCTCGGCATTTGAAGAAGAAAGGGTGCTGTCCAAACCCATTGTGAAGGTTTGTGCAGAAATGATGGAGGCGTCCCCGAACAGTTGGGCCGTGCCCTCCACGCTTACGCTTCCAGTTGAAGGCAGCAAAAGCGTGGTGTGATCCAATTGCAAACCACTTCCAGTTTCAAGGGTGAGATCTCCGCTGAGAACGTGAGGCGAACCGTCTGGTCGTGCTCCGAGGTAGACAATTTGTCCACTTGTGATGGTCCAATCGCCTTGTGGAACCACGGCAACCTGGACCGATTGACCCATCGTTGCCCCGTACAAGACCACGCGGATGCCTGCGCCTCCAAGGCTCACGTCAACGGTACTGCCTTGAGCGAGTAAGGGGAGCGTTGCCGCTCCGTTGCTGTTACTCATCAGCGTGAAGCCGTGCACTAAAATGGTGGCTTCCACAGGGGAGCCTGCGAGGTCGGTGAAGGTCACAGGTGTTTCTTCGAAGAAGTCAGAAGAAGAGGTTGCAATCGATGCGGTGGTCGAACCGCCGTACAAAAGCGACCCATCGCCCAAAGCATCAGATGACGAGGCTTGGGTGTTTTGAGGCTGGAAGTTACGAACCGTGGCTGTGCAATCAGTATCGAGGTTCAACGGTGTTGCGTGCAGGTCTGCAAGCCAATCTGTCACATGGAGCGTTGAAGCGCCTTCCATGTGGACGCCCGTAGTAAACACCCGTGTCGAGAGTGAGTCGACGGTGACATCGGAGTCGTGAAGGGCAATACCGGTCATCTTTCCGTCGGCAACCGTGATCGTGTTGCCCGTAATCGTCGCATCGCTGGCATCAATTCCAGTGGCAAAATGGGTGATTGACAGCGCTTGGACAGCGATGGTGCTGTACCATGCCTTCACGCCAATGGAGGTGGCGTCCTGAGAAGAATAGGGTTTCGAGAGTTCAACATTCTTCCACTCATGAATACCATCGAGCACGTCCAAACCGATTGAGTTGGCAGAAACCAATGAAATTGATGCCCCATCGATGTCACTGTCTGGGCCTCGGAGACTGATTGCCGCATCTGAACCGCTCAGATTGAGTTGGGTGGCGATAACAGCCCCGGTCCCAGAAGCATCGAGGTTGCGCTCTGTCGCTACTGCTGTGACGTTGCTCAGCGTGTGCGTTCCCCCGCCAGAAAGGGCGAGGCCCCATACGACGTTGGTCAGCGTTGTTTGTGACCAGCTGCAGGCACCGCTGCATCGCTGATCGATGGTGGCTCTTGTTTCGTTGAGGTTGCCGGCAAAGGTGATGTCGTGTCCTGAAACCATGGTCGCTCCGCTGGCGAGCATCAATCGATGGCCTTCTATGACCATGTTGCTCAATGTGAGGTCGTCGCTGTTGCCGGCGTCAACGGTGAGCGCAACGCTCGTTCCCGTGAGGCTTGAGACAGACATCGAGGCTCCTGCCTGGCTGGCGATGCCAACAGTCACTGTATCGAACCCGATGCGGGTTGCGTCAAATTGACCGGCTGTCGCCCTGAGAGCAGAGCCTGCCTGAATGAATGAAGCGTCTGAAATGGTTGCGGTTCCTGACGAAATGACGCCCCCGGCTACCCTGGTGATGGTGGCTTCTTCAACAGTGAAATCGCCCGAGTTACGTACAGCGTCGTAATCAATGTCGTTTGCTGTCAGATTTGCAACTGTGGCGGTACCTGCGTTGTTGATGCCTATGTAGGCGTCATTAATTGTCAGGTCTGATCCAGTAAGCTGTCCGTCGTTGCGAACGGCTGTTTTGGCGTTATTGATGATGACATTCGTGAGCACAGCATGCCCGGTTGCTGACACATGGAGCCCAACCCAGAGGCCCGCTCCGTGGGAACCTTGGGTAAGAGGGGTGTGTGAAGAAGAGAAGGTTGCATCATTAGCTATGAGGGTCCCTTTGACCAAGATCCAATGATCATCGCCACCATCGATTGTTGTACCTGGTTTGATGTTAAGCGTTGTTCCGTTTGCCACCGTCACGTTTCCTGTGAGCAGAACAGCGCCTGACCAGGTGGTTTCGCCCTTGATGGTCGTATCCGTTGCGAGAGCATGTGGAAACACCGCACTGAGGGATGCCAACAAAAGCAGAGTGACCAGCGTGGAGGCCTGAAGGGTTCGCATGGTCGATTGTTCTCGCGCCAGCCATATCAAACCAAAGGGTTCCCGTTAATCGATGAGGACCACTTAGCGTCGATTGAAATCAACGGAGAAAAGATCAGGTGGGCCCGCCCAGATTTGAACTGGGGTCTGACGGCCCCCAGCCGCCAAGTATAGGCCAAGCTAACCCACGGGCCCCCGTGTTTTGATCTTCGATTGAGACTCACTGAGTTGAAGCGCTGAAAGGAGCTGCCTCGTAGATGAGGTCAATGTGACCCACATACATACGGCGGCAGCAATAACGCATCAAGCCAACCTTGTCAAGTGCTTCAGCTTCCTCGAGACCTGCGGCCTTGAGTTCGTTGAATTCTTCCCATTTATGGGCAATAACGCCACCGCAACTAAAACATCGTACTGGAATAATCATTTCATCACCTCATCGATAGGACTTTTGCTTCTTGCGTCGAGCACCGCGACCAAGTTGGTGCTTCGCTTCCTTGCGCCGTGGATCGTTCACCAAGAGGCTGCGATCGAAGCGAAGGTATTCGTCTCGGAGTTCTTCATCAATTCCTTCCTTGCCGCCGTTGTAGTGGACGAGTCCACGTGCAATTGCGGTTCGGATGGCGTCTGTTTGACCCATGATTCCGCCACCAAGCGTTGTGATGCTGATATCGACCTTGCTGAGTCGCTTCATTGCATCAGCAATGATGAGTGGTTCCATAGCCTTACGTCGTGCGAGGGAAGGTGAAAGAATTTCGATCGGTGCACTGTTGACACGAACTCGTCCTTTACCTGCCTTCAATGATGCACGTGCAACGGCAGTCTTACGCTTTCCAGAAGATTGAACTGACTTTTGTTGTTTCTTACGAGCCATCATTGCTCACCTCCGTCCCAGCGGTGGGTTGGTGCGCCGAGATCGGCGCTAATGTCACCCAAGCGAATGAATCGCTCAGGCATTGCCTTACGAATCTTGGTGAGGTCACCGTGTTGGTGGCCATCAGGAAGGTCTCCAGCGAGGTGGGCTGGGCAACCAATCTCAACGCGTAGGTTGCGGAGGGCACGGCGACCACTGGATATCTTCTGGTATGGAAGCATACCACGGACTGCACGCTTGAGGATCATATCAGGCATACGTGGGAAGAAAGGTCCCTTTCGAGCGTGGTTCAATTCATACTTTTTGTGGTATGTGTTCAAGACAGAGCGAGGTCGTCCGGAAACGATTGCTTTCTCTGCATTGATGATGATGACTTTGTCGTCACGATGGGCCCGGGCTGCCTTCAGAAGAAGGTCCGCAGAGGCAGAGGCGAGACGGCCGAGAATCAGGCCATCAGCGTCAAAGACGTAGGTTGTTTCATCCAAGGATAACAACCCCCGTGCCTGTTGGGTTTTCGTTCATCAGCTCGCTGTAGGTCATGAATCGACCTCCAGCGGCTTCTATTTTCTCACGTGCACCATTGCTGACACTGTAGGCGGCGATCGTGTGGTTGGCAGACAATTCACCTGAGCCGAGCAGCTTGCCTGGAACGAGGATGGTTGCACCCTCGGGGGCGAAGCGGCTCACACGGCTCAAGTTCGGCTGCGCCCAATTTTTACGACTCTTAGAGAGTCTCATGGCCACATCTCGCCAAACAGCGGCTCCGGTATCACGCGACTGGGCTTTCAACTGGCTGATTACATCAACCAGTCGGGCGTTTGTCTTTTGTGTCGGATTGCTCATTTGACTCCCTCGATGCTTTGAAGCAATTCGCCGACTCGCCATCCCATTATCAATGCACCGACGCGGGTGGTCGCTTCTTCGCGCCGCAGTGCATTGATTTTTATGCACGGCAATGAGCAAAGTGAAAGCGGCGAATCGACTTCATTCAAGGAGAATATCGCCCTGTGCATCGAGAAGTTCGATGGTCAAACCTGCAGCTCGACCTTGGATGATGATTTCATCATGAAGCGTGTCTGAAAATGCGTCCATAGCGCCCAATTCAGTCCCGCCTGTGATGTCTGTGAGCTTGTCGATAAGATGGTTGAGAACACACGAAACGCCGTATGCTTGGCCTGCTCGGAAAGCGTGATCTACTCCGCCAATCTCTGGGTCTTCCGCCTTCATGCGTAGCATGATGGTTTGGGAATAAGCAACAAGAGCGCCATAAATGGCTTCGATGATCTGTGCTGCCTCGACGTCGTCGAGGAGGTTTTGCGAGGTGGAGAGCCCTGCAATCACCGCACGTTCGTAAATTTTGAACGCCGCAATGGTGTCTGTTGTCTCAATTTGCATAGCCTCGCCGATAAGTTCCTTCCAATCGTCCATGGTGCCACCACACTACACCTGCTCCTTGAATGTTAAGGCGAACATGAAGTCCAAAGGGGCCTCATGTGAGGCTCCTCTGATGTTCTTCAAGCTGGTTTCAAATTTTGAAATCTGTGCCTTCGCCTTCGACGATTCCTGCTTGGCGAACCGAACCATCTGCGGCAACGAATTCGCCAGCCTTGGTTTGCTTGTCGTACAGGCCAACCAATTCTTTGCGACCGACTGCTGCTTCCTCGCCAAGAGCGACGGTCAGCGAGCGAACAATCACATCGAGTGTTTCGAGAGCTCTGTCCCTGTGAGAAGCATCGATGGTGTGGTCGGAGTAACGTGCTTCTTCAAAGATAGACAGGAAGGCACTGAGTTGATCAGACGGCACCATGTTGAATGCTGCACGGACTGCAGACTCGAATTCACGAGTGGTTTCGTACACCTTCTTCATGAATCCATAGCGTTTGAAGTACTTGACCAAACTCTTGTAACAATCAAAGATTGCTGCAATGTATTCGTTGGATGCTTGAAGTTGCATCATGGTGTCGGTGAGAATACCCTTCAATGCCTGTACCTGGCGACGTTCTTGGGCGCGCTGGTAGTAGACCAGCCCACCGATCAACAGCGCCATCAGAAGGATACCGAGGGCCATGCCACGCGCTGGTGTGAAGAACGCAGATTGGGCGTCAATGTTCGAAGGTGTTTCATAAATCAGTTCGTGCGTGATGTTGTCCTGTGATTCTGCAAAGTATGTGGAACCAGGGTAGTAAGCGATGATGCGCCAGCGACCTTCACAAGGTTCACCGTCACACGATTCGCCACCAAAGGCCCATTCAAAGTCTGCAACACCCTGTTCGTTAGTCTTGGACTTGTTTGTGCCCTCAACAACCCACTCGGTGTTTGCTTCCGACCAGTACTGGCGGACGAACCAAACCTCTTCGTTCTCTACAGCGAGGTCGAGACGATCTCGGAGAAGAGCAATCGAACCAAAGACGGCTTCGTCGTTGTCCAAGCCATTTCCTGCGAGGTGGCTCCAGGTTTGCTTCACTTGCAAATCCACACGGGAGCGAACAAGGATGTTCATGTCCACGAACGAACCGTTCAAGACATTTGAGGAATCTTTGTCACAGCCGCCTGGAACGTTGACGTCTGGCTCGAAGGCAACACGAAGTGTTCGGAATCCTTCCAGCTTACCGCCCGTAGTTTCAACACCCTTCAGCGTCGGGTTTTGACTTGGGTCGCCGCTGAACCATTCGATGCTTCCATCAATTTCGCTGGTGCGGATTGTGGAAACTGGGCGGATGTTTTGCTCAGGATCGAGGTAGATGTTCAAGCACTTTCCACCGACAAACTGCCCGTTGGATTGAGTCAGTTTAGCATCGATGTGATACGACTCTTTGAGGTACAGCACTGGGAAGTTCGAGCCATTTGGAGCAGTCCACGATTCAACGCTGGACTTGAATGGTCCAACTTCGTTGATTGCAAGGGTGGAGTTCGAGAACACGTCGAATTCTGTTTGAATGGTCTTGTTCTCGTAGCGGTAAGCATCATTGTTGTCGTACGAAGAGTAGGTCACGCTAACCTTGGCCTTTCCAGCCATCACGTCAGAAAGTGGACAGAGGATCGAGTATTGACCGTCCATATCCGTCATGCCACTCAGGCACGAAGTTGGGTTGGATTGGCCATTGATCATCTCGTAACTAACACGGATGTTTCGGTTGGTGAGGTTGGTCCCAAGTTCATCTTGCAATTGACCTGTGACAATCATTGGCTTTGGCACAATTTCGCCAGTCACCGGGTTGATTTCGCTGGTGTAGACAATTTGGTCGTCCACTGTCAGCGTCGTTCGTCCAATCAAGGAGAACCCGTTGGCGTTGTTGGTCATCTTGAGCCTGAAGTGATCGTTTCCTGGAACGCTCGTACAAGAGTCCCATGCACCTTGAATGGTCAGGGAGCTCGCTTGAAGTTCCTGGCACCCTTCATTCGGTAGGTTTTCCTCGAACCGGAGGATCACATTGACGGGACCGAATCCATCTGGAAGGAAGGACTCAGGGTCATCGCGAAGCAACTGCGGATTCAGTGGGCTGATGTTTGATTTCAAGCAGCCAACTGTTTCATTCCGATCAAGAATACCGTCTTGGTTGAAGTCACGGTCGGGGAAGTTGTCACCGTTTCCGTCATAGAAGCACAAATGAGAGTTGTCGGGTTGTGGCTCAGGGAGTGAAATCAGTCCTGCCGATGGAGCCAGAGTGGCGACCACTTGTCGGTAAAAGACGCCGCTGAAATCAGTTCCTTCAAAGATCACGTCGACCAGACCTGAGTTGGCTCCGTCAAGAGCCGCTCCGCCTGCATCGCGTATCGAAGTTTTATTGTCGTCCACAACTTGAGCAGTGAAATCCCATCGATCACCTGATTGTCTTATGTTCGGATCGGCCGTGATGACGGAAAGATAGGTTCTCGAAACAACCCAAACTTCCTGGACCATCGTATTGCCTTTGAGCAACGGCGTTCCAGCAAACTCAAACTGCAAGCTAAAGTTGCCGAGTGAATCTTGAGCTGATATGTTGAACGGTATTTCGAAGAAACCATTTTCGTCAGTGTAATTGACACCGCTTCGTCCATCCGCAGACCATGTGTAATTCACCGGGACATTGCGTACGGGTTGCAAGGAGTTGTCAACCAACTTCGCTTGAATCGTTGTGCTGCTGTTTCGATACAAGCGAGGCAACGAGGTTGTTTGGAAGTCAGTTGTTCCTACGACGGTGACGTTGATGTATGCGCCGGTTGCTGCAAGGGTTGAACTGTTTCCAGTGAAGTAGTATGCCGAATTGGTGAAATCAACGCGCATGCCATAGGCTCCAGAGCCATATTGGCTGTACCAGGACCAGTTGTAGTCGAACTCTGCAACACCGTTGTTCATGATCGGGCGTTGCGTGTATGCGGTTTCGCCCGCACCCAAGAACTGACCATTCCCATCGACGTCGACTTGAAGAGCGACTGGGTCTGCATCCCAAGCATCGTTGGTGCGGTTGGTCACTGAACCAATGATTTGGAGGGAGTCACCCGTGTTCATTTCTGGAACGATTTCACACCGCACTTCGCTAAGTGGGTCTGTTGGGTCAACTGCGCCACAAGGAGGCAAGTCGCCGTCGCCACCATTGACGAGGTTGATGAACCAGTGTGTGGAATTCGTGCTGATGAAGTTGCGAAGGTTTGCAGCCTCACCAATCAATGATGCGGGCGCACCGTCCCAATTAGTCGGGTAGGGTTTGGCCTTTGAAATATCATTGAAATTGAGGTTCGCTCCATTGAGGGCTTCTTGATGGAATAATGTTGCCCAATTACCGAAGCTTCCGTCACCGTTGTTGATGGTTGCATCATAGTAGAACACTGGGTTAATTCCTTCCAAGATCATCTGTGCTTCGATGTTCATGCGATGCATAACACGGATGGATTGTGGTTCTGTATCGTCGCCATGGAGGTACGGGAATGGCCATTCACTTGCGATTTCTGGGCGAACGCTTGCTGTGACTTCGTAATCACCAGCAGGTAAACTTGTGTTGGTATAATCATATTCAATGATGTTTCCAGTGCCGTCAAGCAACGGCTCAAGCGTGTTGGTGTTTGAGTTCCAAGCGACTTCTTCGTAACCGCCAGGTACCTTTCCTACGCCGTTATCCCGGGTGGAATTCCATTTAATCTGCTTCCATACACCGTTGATACCGATGTCTTGCACAAACGTAACCGATACCAAACCGGATGGTCCACTTCGGTAGCCGTCGCCGCCCAAACCTGTGAAGTTGGTCGGGTGAGTGAGGTTACCAAAGATGCCCCCGCGAACCGAGAAGGTCATCGGTATGCTTGGGACAAGGTTGTCGAAAATTCCACGTTGGATGTCTGCAGTGTAGTAGGACCACATGTCAACCCAGAATGGTTGTTCATCGCTTCGGAAGTAACCGTTCATGAAGATGTCAGCAGTCAGGTTAGCTTCTGCACCAACATAGTATGACTGGGATTGATTGCCGTTGAAGGCAAACATCTCTGTAACTTCTGCATAGACCCTGTAGGTCGTGTTGTCGCCCACTGTAAGATCCTCTGGATAGAGGAACTGCCCAACGCTGAAGTTTCCTGAAGCAGTGGTGAGGACGTCGATTGTTTCGATCGCTGTCGTGTTGTTTCCAGTCCATTCGATGTGAACTTGGACAGGAAGTCCTGTCGCTGCTTCAAGCTGGCCTGTGATTGGGTTCACCCAGTCGACGTGACCGCTGAAAATCGCTGGGGCTTGAGCATCAAGCCACAGGTTATTTGGTAAATTGAGGGTGATAAAGGTCGGGGCTTTGTCGTCCCGATCAAGGTTGCAATCATTGTCGCTGTCCCAGTCACTGGATTGTCCGCCATTGTAGCAGGGGGTGCTGGTGTATGTTTCCTCAAGATGGTCGAAGTCGAGATCATTGCGCGAATCGTTATCGTCGTCTTGATCGATGCTATCCGGACCTGTGTTGGTGTCTTGGGGGTTGGCGATGCCTTCTCCATTGCCGAAATCGTCGTGGTCCCAAGGATTGGTTGAGTTGCGGTTGAAACGGGTTGGCCAGAGAAGCACTTCGTCTTCGTCCTTCATGCCGTCTTCATCGTCGTCTTCATCGATATCGTCGCGTGTGCCGTCGTTATCGTGGTCAAAGGCTTGAGTGAGGCTGATGGCCAGCTCGACGTCGTTTGAGATGCCATCGCCGTCCCAATCATCGTCTGCCCAATCGACAATGTTGTCATTGTCGTGGTCAAATGGTGAAGATTCTTCGCCCCAGAAACAGCCTGGGAGGAGTTCTTGGTCAACATCGAGGATGCCGTTGTTGTCGTCATCTGTATCTTCGGCGTCAGGGACACCGTCGTTGTCATTGTCGACGTCATAGAGGGCGGGTTCGCGAAGACCTTGAGACATGATTCCTTGATCCCAAACTGCTTGGAAGAAACCATCGTTGTCAATGTCGGCGTCGTTTCCGTCATCGTCATTGTCATTGCAGTTAGTACCGCTAAAGAAATTGCCGTTTTCTTGGCCAGCATCGTTGTCGTAATCGTCATCCGAGTCGATTTCGAAATAATCCCAGATGCCGTCGTTATCGTCGTCGACATCATACCAATCATAGACAGAATCGTAATCATTGTCAAGGTCGACCGTCATGTTGGTGAAATCGCCATCAACGTCGCCGTCGACGTCATTCTTGAGCAAGTCAGCGCCCAATTCATCAGGGAAATCAGCAATAGGTCCGTTGTCGGAGGTCCACTGCCAAAGTCCTGTCGTGAGGCCCACCCAGGTGACGAAAGCGTCCCTGTTATCGGTCATTTGAACATAGGAAATACCTGATTCAATGGTGCCGTCGCCTCCGAAATCGTAGTGGTAGCAACCACCTTGGGCACCAGGGGTGCAACTCCAGTTGTTGGTCGCCCCACCTGGTGTAGCGCCTTGATCAACAAAAGCATCGGGTCGTGTGGAATATGGAGAGCCGAATTGTGCATTAACGCCGTTCAGAGGCATGTGGTATGCTAAAGCGTAAGCGTAGCCACAGACATACCCGCCACCAAGGTTTCCAGCTGTCCAGCCACATTGTGTCATATTGAATGAGCCGCCCATCTTCGGGTCGTCGACGTCCATCAAACCGTCATTGGATTCGTCCTGATCCCACCAATCGGGTAAACCATCGGCATCCTGGTCAGTATCAAGACCATTTGTCAAAGAGTCACCATCGGCGTCGATGTCCCAGTCGTTGCCACCATTGTAGGAGGACCAGCGTGCGAACATGAACCAGTAGAATTCTGGAACGGTTCCCGGGGTCGCAGGAGAAGTGGTCGGGTCGTAGCCGTTGTAGTTGAGGACAACATCGCTGAATGGGTTGTGCCAGAAAAGAAGGTTCCAGTGATCTGTAGCGTTGTCGATGTAAGGGGTGCTGTCTTGGCTTCCGTCAAGGGTGCCACCGTCATCGACTGGATAGAAAGGACGAGCGAAGGCGTCGCTCGGGTCGAAATCGACCGTTCCGCAGTTACCGTCATCAGGATCGTACAGATCGGCTATTCCGTCGTTGTCATCGTCCCAATCAATGTCGTTTTCAAGGCCGTCCCCATCGATGTCAGAATCGATAGAGTTTGGACCGTCGTCACGGTAGAGTGCCCCGTTGATTGCGTGAAGGTCTGCATCGTTATCGAGATCACAGTCCCAGTCGATGTCAAGAACGTCGATGATCCCGTCGCCGTCGTCATCAACATCGTCCCAGTTTGCAATTCCATCGTTATCCCAGTCGTTAAACTGAGAGAACGAGGCACGTCGCGTGGTGCACCGTGGATCTGGATCGGTTGGGTTCGGTGTAGCCATTGTAGGGCAGTTCCATGTGGCAACTTCAGAGGTTTTGTCAAGTGGGAATGAATCGTTTTCGTTCTGGATTTGATCGTCATCCAAATCGTATTCGAAGTTGCTCGCATCGCCGCTTACAGTGATGTCCCCGAGGTTGTCGGGCGTGGTCGTACCGCCCATGTCAGGGTCCAACCAATCGTAGACTGCGTTGTAGTTTTGATCGAATGGCCTGAGTCGGTCATCGTCGAGGTCTTGATCGTAATCGATTTCACAGTCGATGGTTCCATCGCCATCGCCATCCGCGCCGGGTATTTCGAAATTGATGGTCGTAACGCTCGCTACGGCAATGGAGGCTCCGGAGTTGCCGCCGTTCACGGAAATTTGCTCTCCAACTGAGTAGCCGTATCCTGCAGCGTTGATGGTCACTGAAGTTACTTCGCCGCCAGAGGCTGCGTCCGCTACAATGTCGACCGTCATGCCGGTACCTGATTGAGCAGAGGTGGCAACGCCTGTGGAGGTTACATAGCCTAGACCAGGGGCGAGGGTGCTTGCGTCCAATGCTGTTGATTCACCATTAAGCAAACCGTTGTAGTCGCCCTTATTGTCGCCGTTGACGTCGATATTGATGCACACATCGTGGATACCGTCGTTATCGTCATCGGGATCGGACATATCCAGGATTCCGTCGTTGTCGTCATCGGTGTCCGAGCTGTCGGGTGTACCGTCGTTATCGTTGTCAGGATCGATGAAGTTAGGAATCATGTCGCCGTCAAGGTCACCATCAACGATGGTGGTGAAGGCTGGAATGCCATTTGGGGAAGTTGAAGTGACTGAGGGCGCGGTAACTGCGTTCACTCGATTCAATTCAGCATTGAGGAAGTTCACACCGCCAGAATACACTCGGTAGGAATTGAAATCCCAGGTCACAGCTGCGGCGTAGAGGTTGCCTGCTTCAGCATGAGTCGTAGTAATGGTGGAATCGTATGGGTGGGAGTCGGTAACGTCGTCTACGCCGTCACCGTCGTCATCGTTGTCGAAATAATCTTGGATGCCGTCGTTGTCAAGGTCACAAGGCCACTTGAACTGATCGATTCGAGCATCGTTATCGTCGTCTTCGTCGTAGCGACCTGGTCCTGAGCCATCGGAATCTTCGTCGGTCACGCCGTCGTTGTCGTGGTCCATTGGGTTCTGGTCAGCGAGGTAGAAAGCGCCGACTGGGTCTCCTGTCCATGGGTGAATGATGAATTCGTCAAGTCGGCGGTCTGTGGTCACGTTGAGCGGATCGAGTCCGAGCGCTTCCAGGGCAGCGATGTCGAGAGGACCTTCGAGGATTCCATCGTTGTCATCGTCCCAGTCATCCGCATCGAGGATCCCGTCGTTGTCGTGATCGAATGGGTTGGTACCGTAGCATCCATCAAACCGTTCAAGCAAGTCATAGATTCCATCGTTGTCGTCGTCGAGGTCGGCCAAATCATTGATTCCATCGTTGTCGTGGTCGTTTGTGTTCGATTCTTCGAGGTAAAGAGAGTAGGCAGGTGCGAGGGCTTCAATAGCGCTCAAATCGGTGATGATTCCAGACATCACGCCAGGGTCGGACCACATCAAATCAGTGATGGAGGGGTGGGTGGAGTGGTGCCACGGATCTTGGTCTCCATTCCAGTCGCCTTGGCCTCCTTGAGTGGTGGATTGGGCGATGCTTTGCCCTACACGCTGGCCTTCTTGGAAGCCGGTGATTTCGACCACATCATCAGAACTGAAGTCTTGAACAACAGCGAGAAGGGTGCTGGTGAGCATCAAGAACACAATTGTCAATGACATGGTGAGCTTTTGGCGGGTTTGCAGGGTTTCGTTTTGTACGTTCGAAAGCATATAGGCACCTCTGGAATCACCTTTCCACCGTCATGCCCTATTTCAAAGAGATGGCGCGGTCGATGGTTTGTGTATCACAGACTCGATTGCGTATCATCGCCAAGAAGATTTTAAAATTCAGCGTTAAAGCAGGTCATGTAACACTTGTTCAAAGAAAAAAAAAGGGAGACACGGAGGGCGAACCCTCCGAGTCTCCGGCTCACCCGATACCTCGGCATCGGTGGTTACGATGTTCAATCTGTCGAACTTCAGACTTCGAGTACGTCGAGAATGCCGTCGTCATCGTCGTCAGCATCTTCGTTGTCGTCTAGTCCGTCGTTGTCGTGATCGAATTGACCGGTAAGCGAGTTACCGTCGTTCTGCTCGAACCAGTCGAGAAGTCCGTCGTTATCGTCGTCGTTATCGGTTGCATCCCAAATTCCGTCGTTGTCATGGTCGTAGCGGTAAGTACCGGTGCCACCGTTGATTTCATCGACGTCAAGAATGTCGTCGTTGTCGTCATCGGTGTCATCAGCGTCATTCATGCCATCGTTGTCGTGGTCACGAGAGAGGTCTACGCCGTTTTCGTCCATGTCGTTTCGGTTGTCAATGCCATCGTTGTCGATGTCGAGGTCCACAGCATCGGAGATGCCGTCGTTGTCGTGATCGTAGATGTTGGAGTTAGGGTCGCCGTCCTGAACTTCTTCAGTGTCGTCGATTCCGTCGCCGTCATCGTCGGAGTCTTCCGCGTCATCAATTCCATCGTTGTCGTGATCCATTGGGTTCTCGTCAACGCTGTCAGGGATACCGTCGTTGTCATCGTCGTTGTCGGCATCGTTAGGGATGCCGTCACCGTCGTTGTCGTTTTCGCCGTTTTCAGCTTGGTTGTCAAGTTGTTGACCTTGCTGCTGCTCGGTTTGTTGACCCTGTTGGCCTTGTTGACCGTTTTGGGTTTGACCTTGCTGCTGCTCGCTCTGACCATTTTGGTTTTCACCGTTCTGGTTTTCGCTGGTTTGGTCTCCTTGCTGGCCGCCTTGTTCGCCGCCTTGCTGTTGTTGACCTTGGCCGTTATCTTGTTGCTGACCTTGCTGACCCTGCTGACCTTGCTGACCTTGCTGACCTTGTTGGCCTTGCTGTCCTTGCTGTCCTTGCTGACCCTGCTGGCCTTGCTGACCTTGCTGTCCCTGTTGACCTTGCTGACCTTGTTGACCCTGTTGTCCTTGGCCCTGACCTTGTTGTTGGCCCTGGCCTTGTCCTTGTCCCTGTCCTTGTCCTTGACCTTGACCTTGTCCTTGACCTTGTCCTTGACCTTGTCCTTGGCCTTGTCCTTGGCCTTGTCCTTGTCCTTGTCCTTGTCCTTGTCCTTGGCCCTGTCCTTGTCCTTGTCCTTGACCTTGTCCTTGACCTTGTCCTTGTCCTTGGCCTTGTCCTTG
>Ga0115004_10001941_pt1 | contig 17149 bp, 9 predicted proteins | sample ArcticOcean_MG_C_10_FD_88737 | JGI IMG/M metagenome (GOLD analysis project Ga0115004, IMG submission 88737) | Marine microbial communities from western Arctic Ocean - ArcticOcean_MG_CB11_90 | ecosystem: Environmental > Aquatic > Marine > Oceanic | place: Arctic Ocean: Canada Basin | collected...
AGAAATTTATTTATTTATTTTGTGCGCATTATTCTTCTTCCAAGTGTTTTTTAAACACGTTTTCTTCTCAAAGTTATAAGGGAGAACTTTGGTACTACCGAAAATCGATTTATCCCTTCTGCAGCTGAGAAGAGCACTCCGGATCTCGCGGAAAAAAACGAGACTAAAACACAATCACAATCATAAACGGCAACGATCCAACAAAGACGCGAGCGACTCAGAAAATCAAATCAATCGTGCAACCGTGCATTCGATTATCCTTTTTTCTTTTCGAGCGTTGATTCGCGAGCTCGTGCGCGCGAGGATAGAGACTCGAATCGTGTTCATTTTGGTACAAAAAAAGTCCCCTCTCTGTACAAAATTTACTGCGCAAAAAGTGCTACATTCGTTCATCAGCCAAAAAGAGAACTTACCACGATCGACTTCATCACGTTTCTTCTCGTGCACTCTTCGCTCGATGAAGAGGATTGAGCGAAAGCGCTCGTTTTCGCAACGCGCTTAACCGATCGCTCGCTCTTCTTTAACTGTTCAGTTTTAGCTAAGAAGATGTTTGATTGAACGATAGACGAACTCATTTCTGTTTTGTTTTTGTTCTTTTCTTTGAGCGTGCGAAGTGTGAAGATATTGTTTTCTCTCGAAAATCGTATCTCTTTATTTAAGGTGTCAAAAGTCAAAACAGACAAAAAATAAAGGTCCGATCTCCTATGCGCGCTTTACTAAAGCGCTCCGTGTGAAGAGATATGGTCCACCACATTGGCCGTTCCGTTGACTTTACGCTCGCACGTATTAGTATAGCTCGTTATAGCCCTGCGAAGGTATCGCATAGCTCTCGCGCAGTGACTCAGGACGACCTATTTAGGGTGTGAAAAGAGGATTTTTTTCTTCCTGTTTTGATTATCAACAGAAAAAGAATGTCGTCCAAAGCGGCCTTTGAACAAACGCGAAGAACGATAGCTCGCGCGCGACTGCAACAAAGACGCGCGTGGTTATCTCACCAAGAACGCGCGTTCTTCTCAGCCGCGAGAGATGCCGTGTTTGGAACAAATAATAAGAACGAGAGGAAGAAGAACGAGAACGGGAACGCAAACGATGAAGATGATTTGAAACTATTATCGCGAACGTTCTCGTCCAGGAAAATAGTGAGAGAGGTTCGACCACACGAACTGTTCGATATCGTGGCCGACGTCGATAAGTACAGCGAGTTTCTCCCGTTTTGTAGAAAGTCCAGGGTGACGAAAAGGACTTGCGCGAACGCGTTCGAGGCCGAGCTCGAAATCGGTTTTAAAATCTTCAACGAGAGATATTTATCGAAGGTTTCGTTAGAGAGACCGAGAAAAGTCGTCGCGGAGGACGCCTCGAACGCGTTGTTTGAGAAGATGAAGACGGTTTGGAGGTTTCGAGAACTCGATGAAACCGATGACGATGATAGTAGGAATAGAAACAATAGTAATAGTAATAATAGTAGTAATAGTGCAAACGACAACGACGACGACGACGAGAAGAAGGAGAAGAAGAAAACAACAAACGTCTCGACCGTAGTCGATTTTGAGATTCAGTTCAAAGTGAGAAGTTCTGCGCACGCGGCAGCTTTGAGCATATTTTTCGAAGATGTTGCTAATACGCAGATTCAGGCGTTTGAAAAGCGATGTAGAACTTTAATGATCAAGAATAGTTCTTAGTCTTGTATATATTTATAATTAGTAGCTATTATATCGCCGCGCGCGTCGATGACGATTTTGTATTTTCAACACCTTTTTCTCCCCCTTGAACGAACTTGAGCGAGAATCCACCAGTGTTTTCATCTTTCTCAGCCTTGAAATTATCGCAACTTAACCCAAAGTTCCCTAAAACCATATCTCCGAGCGATCTCAACTGCTTAAACATCTCCTTCTTCGCCTCTTCTCTTTTCTGTTCAACTTTTGGTTTCAACTGCTCGACTTTCTCGCGATATGCAGACTTATTAAACTTATTTTTACTATTCACGTTTTCTTCTTCCTCAATCTCTACAACTTTCTCGTAATTCTCTAATGCTTGTTCTATATCATCCAGTTTCTCGTACGCCGCAGCGCGTCTTAAATACGCCTTTGCGTAGAACTCGTTTAGAACAATCGCGTTCGCGCATTCGCTCACGCACGCTTCATATTCACAAAGTTTTAAATGACATGCCGCCTTATTCGCATACAAAGTCGCTAAAAGTATCTCTCGTTCGCTCAACGTCTTCTTCTTCTTCTTCGTTTCTTCTTTTTTTTCCTCTTTTTCATCAGTTTTATCGCCCTCGTTCTCGTTCTTCTCGTTATCGACATCATCAACGACATCAATCGATTCTTGTTCTCGTTCTCGTCCATCGTTGATTCGTTCTCCTTCTCCTTCGCTCTTTAAAAACCTAATCGCGCTCGCATAAGACTCATTCGCCTTAAGCCACTCCCCTCTCCCAAACCTCGCGTTCCCTTCGTTCTTAATCTCTTTCGCCATTGCAATCATCGCAAAATCATCATCATCATCACCAACAGCTTCAGCAGTCGTCGTCGTCGTTATTCCAATCCGTCCCCTTCCTCCTTCCTCTTCTTCTTCCTCTTCTTCCTCTTCTTCTTCGCTCGAACGCTCTAAAATCTCAACCATCTCAACCATCTCTCTCTCTCTCGCTCTTTTATCAACGCTCTTCTCTGTATCGAGTCTCTCTTCTGCTCCTCTGATGCTCTTCCGCTTGTTTAATGTTTTTTTGCTCTGATGCCTTTCTCTCTCGTGAATATCTAACAAAAAACCTCCAACACCCTAAATCCTACAATATGCCCTGTTTTAAAGACCTCTTCCTTCAAAGTTTGCTCTCTTTGCGAGCGAGAAGCGCGAGAGAGAGACGCGAGAGAGACCGCTCTTCTCCTTCATCGAGTCGCAAATCGCTCTGTGCTCTTCTGCTCGTCTGTGCTCGTCGACGCTCTTTTGTTCTAATGTAACACCCTAAATCCTACAATAGGCCCTGTTTTTCCCTCTGCCCAAACTTCCCCTCTTCCTCATAAAAGTAATTAGTAGTGAGAGCAGAGTTTGAGTAGAGAAATGATTTATTAGGGAAAGAGAGAAAGTGCAAGCCAGCTACGAGATGACGACGACGATGCAGAAAACTGAACACTCCGCGAAGAACGATTTAGCGTCTTCGAAGTTAACAGAACTCAAGGTACGAACACTCTCTCTTTTCTATCGCGCACTAGCGCCCTCGCGAATCGAAAAAAGTGTCTCGTAAATCCATTCGATTCGATTCAAAGAAGCTTCGTTTTTGCTGCGTTTTCGAAACACGTTTTTAGGATATCGATTTCCTTTCGTGTCGTCGTCGCGTCTCGTTCTGGTTCTTTTGTTTTTTTTTAATCTTGACCGATTCGTGATGAACTTCTTCCTCTTCCTCTTCTTCTTCTTCGTGAACTTCTTTCGGCCTTGAAATCAGCTGCGCGTGATTCCGAAAATCTTGAAAGCGAGAGATTGCATAAGGACGCATAACGATATCGAACAGCAGTCGTTGAGGAAGAACAAAAATGGTCGAGCAGGATTCGGATCTGGATCTGGGCCGTATCAGCAAATGCAAGCGCAGCAGCAGCGAGAGAGCGTTGATTTTAAGGTGAGTAGGAGCTTATGCGCGACGACGGCGGCGGCGTTAGACGCGTGCGCGAACGAACTCGAGAAATGTGCAAACGCCGCCGCCGTCGTCGGAGCGAGTCGAGTTTTGAGTACTAGTGGTAGAATTGATGACGTTATGGAGCTGAGGTGCGTGTTTTTGGGGAGGAGTGGGGTCGGGAAGTCGCACGTCGTGAACGCGTTTTTGAGACGCGCGTGCGTGCCAAGTCGCAGTAAACGTAATGGTTGTGAGAAACGTTCGCTATTAGTGAACAAGAACGACAACTTGATGGAACAGAAAGAGGAGGAGGAGGAGGAGGAGGAGAAGAAGAGTTATGGAGAAGATGAAGACGCGAGTATGGAAGGAGACGATGACGACGATGGTCTTCTAGAAATTCTCGGAAAACAACAAGATATCATGGGTTTAATGGGAATGGACGAAGACGACGACTATGACAAAAATAATTCTGATTCAGAAGAACCGGCAAGTTTTATGGTCGACGATAAAGATGAAATGACTGAGTATTTGCGTCACGAGAGGTTTAAAATTGAAAAGATTGAATACGGAGCGAATAAAAACGTAGAAACGTTGGAAGAATCAGTGAGTAAGGCAAGATCACAGGCACAAGAGCGTTTCACGCAGCACCACTCGGAAGAAAATCGATGTACACAAGATATAGAAGAGGAGATTAGACAAAAGATTTTGGCAGAAACTCGAGAATATGCAGAAAAAATTCCTGTATGCGAGGACGAAAAAGAAATTAAAAAGAAGATGGAACCGAAAGCGGTTTCGGATTCGCACGAGAAGAATGATTTCTTGCTTTGCGAGGGCGACGTTGGTGATACAACCTCGGTTTCTTGTGCGGCGACTTTAGGTAACAGTTTCAAGTTGGAGATTCGGTATCATTCGAGTAAGTTTGTACAGGAAAGAGTCGAAGGTTTGCGAAACATTTTAAGACTCAAAGAGAAGAAAGAAACGACAAAGAGTAAAGAGGTTTGGTTCTTTGACCATCGAGAACGAAGAAATGATAATAGTGAAGAAGAATCCGATTATTGTGATGAATACTATGACGCTTGTATTGACGAAAGAAATGGTACGTTAAAAGCCGAAGCCGCTTCGGCGTGCGCAATGACAGGACACGAACCTTACGCATCGAATCTTAATAACATCGAAATAGAGGATGTGACAATCCCCAAGATTTTGATCGATCGACTTAACGCAACCATTACTTTTGCACCACCAAAAACGCACGAACATTTGAAAGAAACGCTTGCATATTTTGAGGCGAGCGTAAAAATGTTTCGATCTACTTTACGCGAAGAAACTACGCACGGATGCTGGGGATGCGTTCGCGATGTTACGATTACTTTACCGTGCATCAATCCTATCTATCGCGGTATAACTTTTGTCGATGCTCCTGGAGCTGGTGAATCAGATCCTGCAAGAATGGATCAACTAAGAAAAGAATTATCAAACGCAGATGCCGTATTCATCGTCGCAGATGCTCGAAGAATACCAGACGACGTTAGAAAAGCTTTGAAAAAAAGTGAGTTTTTGAGAAAGGTCACCGAAGAACCGGATCGATTTAAGATAATATCAGTGATGCAGGCAGATAGATGTTTCGACGGTTTAAATAGCGTGTGTTGGAAAGCAGCTGCGAAAATAGAATATTTGAAATCTATTGCAGAAAACAATGATGATGATTTGCGTGTTGAAAGCGATGATTACATGGATTGCGAAAGCCAAGAGTGCAACGACGAACATAAAAAAGACAAACGAGTCGATATTGAGAAATCTTCAAAAAGTTCCGCCAGCGTTGCACGTATTTTTAAACAAGCATTGAAACATTCTTTGCCTTCTATCGATGGTGCGCAAGTACAAAACGGCGACGATGAAGCGGAAGAGAAGCTTCGTTTGCGTACGGCGCCTCCCACCGGTTTCGCCGCCTTGGCTGCTATTTCAGAAGTGCATAAAGCTAATGCTAAAATTGTAGCGAAAGAACGTTTTAATGAGCTTTTGAACGAAATTCAGGAAACGAGAGGGTCGCCACCAGAGCTTACTGAATACGCAAAAGCATTGAAAGCAACTTTAGATCGGAGCAAACAACGACCAAGCGAGAATCAATCGAATGTGGACAAATTTATAGATGACGATTTACGTGACGCGTTCGAGAAAGGCGGACGATTTCGGCAGCCCGAGGCGAAAGCTGCTCTACACCAATCGTGGACTTTTGTTTCTCTGAGCATCTCATGGGCAAAAGTTTTGCGCGAATCCCTCTTGGACGACGACGACGACGACAATGACGAGGGAAATATCGTTCGACCTATCGAAGCCGCCATTGACGAAATCTGTGGATTTTCTCGAATAGATCGCGCCTTACTCGAGTTTTTACCCAAGAATGCGCTGAAACGCGCTACGCACGCGCTTGATTTAGCATCAAAAGTTCTCGAACAGTTTTGTTCTCAAGCTTCACCGATTGCAAATATTCACTGCTGCGCTGACAGTGAAGTGCGAGCTTTACAAGAGGCGATTTTAGAGTCCTTTGGAGAGAATGCACAAGATGTCGCCGCAAAATGTGGAGCAGAGGCTGCTCGAATAGCAAGTTCCGTTGCAGTTGCCTCTTGCGATAAAATCATACATGTTTACGAACGGAGCTTGTACGAAAACGAGGAAATGTTCAAGTTCGATCGCATTTTTGCCTTTATTTCCGAAAAAAATCGAACCGCGCAGCTGCGGAAAACACAAAAAGGCGAGCTCCTTTCGAACGATTTGAAAACATTTGCAAAAATTTGCAGAAATGCTACTCGTGAATTTCTATGTGAAGACAAAAGATTAACGAGCTGGACGCAAAAAGCTGCGAAAGACGCCGTTGAAATATGGTTGCAAAACTGGAATAGTAAACCTTCAGGCACGGAAGAGTCGTTCAGGGAGAAATCGGCATCTGCAGCGCTTCAGAAACTTTTCAACATTTCTCGTTCGGCTGACTATGAAAACAATGGTGAATTTGTCGACCATGGGGCGCTTTGGGTGCAACAAGAACGCATGCTGAACATGAGCGCAGACGAGATTAGAGAAGAGCAAGAAAGACAAAAGGAAGCGTCGATGAATACGCCTTTGGAAACAATCGTGCGTTCAAAAGTTCGCGAATCTATTTCAAAGACAACAACAACAACAACAACAAACGCAAACGCAAATGCCTTGGACGCACAGATGTTCTTTAAACTTCCAAAAAATTTCTTTCCTCTGGATGTGCCAAACGGATCTGTGCAAAAAGATCTCGAGAAGCGACTCCGTCAAGCTTATTTGACTAATGTCGATCTCCTCCTCGATGCATACGAGGAAACTTCCAAAACTTACATCAAAGAGATGTTTTCTTTTCTCGTCGGTGAAAGTGATTATGAGGTCTATATTCGCGATGCTATTGCTGGAATGTATTCAAATTTAATGACGTCGTTTGTGTATAATTTAGATTTTAGGGTACGAGTGCACGCCGAGCGCTTCTTTATGGAAACATTTTTATTGCCAGTGAGACAACACGTAGAGTCAAAAGTTTCGGTGTTGCTGAAACCACTGACGGTAAAAATGGTTACATCAGCCTTTCGGAATCTTTGTGTGAAGAAAGCGTGGATAAATCGCTCGCAAAAAGATGCGAATTTAGCGCAAAAGGCAAAACAGGCGTGCGTTGAATTCAGCAAAGCCGCTTCTCTGTCACTCAAAGACTCTATTGAACGTACCTCAAATGAGAAAAAACTACGAAAGATTGAACGTGACCTCGTGTGCTTAAAGCTCCCGCCATTTTTTGATGACTCGCGAGCGTTTGTAACTATCGCAGATTGTTGTATTGCAAAGGATGGAAAAATGCTCGATGTTATTGATTATGGACTCGAAACAAAAGTTGCAATTGATGAGCTCTCGAAATTGGAGGAAACCCTTAATAATCAAAATCAATCGAGTGATGACATAATTCCCGCAGGTGATAATGATGAAGAACTCGGTTCTATTGAAAAAGAACATTTTGAAAATCACCAACAAGAACAACAACAACGTTCGGGTTCAACTAACGAAACTATTCCTCAACAAGCGGGTGGCGCAGAGCAGAATACTGACGCTACACCGATCAGAATCAACCCAGCAACATTAACAATTAGTTTTGAGGACACTCATACGACGACGACGACTAGCAATGAGATTCAGCAGTGTAATTCAGACGATGACGAGAATAGGCGTAAATCTTTACGCATAAACATGGCCGATTCGCATAGGTTAACGCGCAGAGAAATCAAAGAAACGTTTATAGATTCAAAAATAGCAGATAATTTACTTAGGTATACAAGAAATAATAGCGTTTACATAGATAGAGGATAGACGCGATAGATACTAGAAGTTATGTAAAAACTATTTTATATATATAGGTATAGTTAAATTGATACAAGGTGATACAAATAAATCGACTACAGTAGCGCGCGCGCGCGCGCGCTCGGGGAGACTAATGAACGAAACAACAACAACAAAATCATCATCGACTCACATACGCCTGTCTCCCGGCCCACTGCAAACTAGCATCTCTCACTCCCTCTAACTCATTCTGCGCTCTCGTCGTCACCATCGCCGCTTGCGAAACCTCTATCCTCTTCTCCTCTAACATCCGAAACTCTGCCTCGCCGATTCGTCCAATCTCCTCCGCCTCTTTCGCCAATAGAACTAACTCCCTCCTCTTCGCGTCGACCCGGGCAGCTCTCGCGGCGTCTTCCGGGATAACCTGTTCGCCAATTATCTCCCTCGCAATTACCTCTACCGATTTCATTTGGTCGATCCCGCGCTGCTTACACGCGTCATCGATCGCGTTCAACCTCGATTCGATTCGTTCCTCTTCAACGATTTGCTCGAACTCGTCCTTCGATTTCTCTGAAACCTCTCTCAATAGCTGCGCGTATAAATCGTACAAAGGTACGTGGTAGTCCATTGGGAGACCTGGAAACAACTGCGCGAATTCCTTTTGAACGCCGCGTGCGTGCGTGCGTGTGCGTGTGCGTGAGAAAGAGAAGCTTCGTTAGTAAACATAAGCACGCATAAAACGAAAGAAAATTTGAACATCGATTTTCATTCGAACGAAACAACGACGACGACGACGACGACGGGATCGAAGAAGAAGTTCAAAAATCCAGGAAAGACCATTGGAGAAACGTTTGTTTTAAACGTGAAATAAAACGTACATCGATCGAACAAGGTTCGAAACAGTTCTTTAACGAGCTCGCGAACATCTTCCTGAGCTCTCGCAGTCTCGTTTGTTCCATTTTTTCGACCGATTCTTCTTCTTCTTCTTCTTCGATATCCATTCTCGCCGTTTCTTTCTTCGCGTTCGTTTTGAAAAGTGACGAAAATCGCGTGTTTTTGAAATGTGGTCCAAGCAATGTTTAGGGTTTCAACTCATATAAGTTTGACCGCGCGTGATTAACTCTTTCGGCTTCGCGATCCCTTTTCGATCGAAAACGCTCACGAAACTAAAACAAGCGTTGGCCGCGCGAAAGCGAATACGTTACGATCATCTCTCGCGTCCGTTTAGTTCTACCCGAAGCGCGCGCCATGCCGGTGCAACGCGTGCGATTTGTTTCTCCAAGATCTCCCCTTTTTTAAATAGTTAAACTTTAAAAAGCAATCGGCAGCACATGCTACTCTAGATATTTCAAAAGAGCATGCGTGACGTACTGTCCACACTTTTACACTTCATCGCGAGCTGGATATAGATAGTAAACACGATCGTGTCTTCATATTTCCATCTGATCATCATCATCGTCATCATCGGTTTCATTTTAAGCATACTCTTCGAGCAACCTTCGTCTCAAAAACGTCTAAAACTATAACTCGTTCCATTGATTGAGACAAAGAGACATAAAAAGTTCTTTTGGAACATCGGGACAAAATATCAAAACATCGAATGGTCGGGAAAATCGAATTAATTGGACAGATCGATGGCCACACGGACCGCGTGTGGCAAATCGCGTTCGAACCGAATAGCGGTGAATTACTCGCCAGCTGTTCGAGCGATAAGACCGTCTGTGTCTATCGCAAACAACGCAGCAGTAAAGAGCAGAAGAAGTTGAACGAAACGGAAGAGGAAATTGAGGATTGGGGCGGGAAATGGAAATTAGTGTGTAGATTAGAGGGCGTGCATGAACGCACGATTAGGTCTATCGCGTGGTCACCGTGTGGGAGGTTTCTCGCGAGTGCGAGTTTCGATGCGACTACGGCGATATATCAAAGGGTCGATCGATTGCGCTCTTCTTCTACTTTTGCGAAAGATTTTGGGCAGGATGATTGTGACGATGATGGGGCTAACGCGAAAGCTGGCGAAGACGACGACGACGACGAGAACGATAATTTGAATAAAGTAGAGTTTGAATGCGTAGCAGCTCTTGAGGGACACGAGAACGAAGTGAAATCGTGCGCTTGGTCACCTTCGGGGAGTTTACTCGCCACTTGCGGGAGAGATAAATCGGTATGGATATGGGAGAGCGCTCCGGGGAATCATTTCGAATGCGTGGCTGTTTTACACGGGCACGAGCAAGACGTGAAGAGAGTGAGATGGCACGAGAGCGAGGATGTTTTATATTCAGTGTCGTATGATGATACGATAAAGATATGGAGAGAAGATGCTGATGGGGATGATTGGAGTTGCGCGGGGACCATTGGAAAGGACGAAGGAGGGCATTTGAGTACTGTTTGGGATTTAGCGCAAGAGAAAATTAGCAACGGCGGTAGATTCGCGTCGGTTTCGGATGATAGGACGATTAAGATTTGGAAAGCGGCTGGGTCGCTGAAGACGGAGATTTGCGCGAATCCGCAAAGTACTTTTGCGTGTGGGCACGATCGACCAGTACTATGCGTTGATTGGTTAGCGAATGATTATGATGATGTTGATGATGATAATAGTAATAATAATAATAAAGCAACTCTCGTTTGCGGAGCTGGAGATAATTCTTTGAGAGTATATTGCGAAAAAGAAGAGGGTGTTTGGGAAGAAGCGGCTACGTTTGCTAACGCGCACGAAGACGACGTCAACGACGTGCAATGGATTCCGTCCAATAATAAAATTAAGAAAAAAACTACAGCAGCGGCGGTAATAGCAGGAGAACAAGCAACGACGACGATGGAAATAGATAATAATAATAATAATAGCGAAGAAGTTAACAAATACAAAGACGATGGTTCTTTCTTTGCAAGTGCGAGTGACGATTTCAAGGTTAAAATTTGGAAGTATATTCGCGAATAACAATCACTACTAACAATGTCCGGAAACGTACGATATGCCCGCGCAATCTGCATAGCACGAATTAGAAAAGGTTTCTCCGGTTTTCCCACAAACGGGATCAAACGTACTTTCGCCGCAATTTTGCACAAAACACGCGGTTCCAGCTTCGAACTGCTTCGCGCAAGCGCCTTTCGGAGGCATCATTCGATTATTTAGCAAGCCTTTATTCGAACACGCGAACCAGCAAATATTCGCGTACGTCTTCCCGTCCACACATCGCGGACTCTGATCTTCCTCGCGTCCACAAAGTTCGCGACATCCCTCAATCATCACAGTCTCTTCTTCTTCCATCAACGATCCATTCGTTACACTTGGAACGCTCTCTGGCCGAGTTTGTGCCCCCGACGACGAACGAACAACCGTCTTGGTCGTCTCGCTACTCTTCGTCGTCGACGCGCTGACGACTGACCAATTAAAACTCGGTAATACTTTCACTGCACCACCATCGCCCGCCCTCGCATCGCTCGCAAGTAATCCAATCATCAGTATTGCCACATAACCACGCTTCATTTGGCGCTCGCGCTAGTCGCGTCTGCGTACGTTTCCCTATTCAAAGTGCACACAAAATCAAAAGTTCTTTGGAAATGAGGAAATCAAATTATTAAGGGTGTCGCAATCGTGCTGTTTTGAACAAAAAAGGCCAAAATTGTGCATTCGTACTCGTGCGAGTCAAATTCGCGAGCCCTATCATCAGGAAATCTTCCATGATTTTTCGCTCTCATTCTCGTTTGCACAAAAATCTTCCCTTAACATTACTTCATCACTTTTAAGGCTCTCAACAATCTCAATCAAAATCTCTTATCATTAATCTCTGTCTGTTAACTTCCTGGAAAAGATCGAACAAGAACGAAGAAAACGATCGAAACTGCTACTGCGCCAGAGCGAATAAGAAACGGCCGACCTCGAGCGAAATGAATAAAACGAGTAAACCGATTGGACAGGCGAAGATGACTGACATGTTTTCCAATCGAAACAGAGGAGATGATTTCTTCACGAGCGAAACGAAATCGATCGCGCAGAAAAGGGAACAGTTTGGAGATAGAACGAATCAAAACGGTACGCGATTTGCGTGGTGTGTGTTGTGTGTGTTTGAAGTTCGCGTGTGTGCGTGTTTCATTCAAGTATATCGATTGTGTTGTTGTGTGTGTGTGTGTTGTTGCGTGTTCCCCTCTATGAAACTAACTAACTTTTTTGTCATTCTTCCCCCTATGAACGAACGTCCGTAACGCGTATCGCTACGCAGACGTTCAATGGAGCAACGATAGTAATATGAATACAAAGGTACAAAGGCAAGGGAAACATTTAAGTCCGCCGAGAGTTTCAGTGAGTGCGGGGGATGATTGGGAGAGCTGGGGCTGCGGCGCAGGTAAAGATGCGGCTACGCTGCGAAGGGGGAACGAGGAGTCGAAAGGCGAGAGCGCGAGCGCGAACAAAATAAGTAGTAGTAAGTTTTCGTGCGTACCGACGCCTATGGAACAAGCGGTTATGAGCAATACTACTAATAATGGGGTTGGTGGGAGCATGAATGTGAGTAATAAAGTACCGACGACGCCGACTGCGATGAGCAGGAGTAGTAGGGGGTTCGGGAACGCGAATAAGGCGCAGGATGCGAAAAAATTTACGAGATTATACCGCACGTCTTCGCCCGAGCGCAAGGCGAGTTCGCCAACGGCGCAAGTGATTCAATCCATCGATGAAGCCGTTGATAGTGTGTTGACAAAGTCGTATTCTGGTTTTGTTGGTGCGGTGAGCTCGATAGCGTCGACTTTAGATGCTGCGGTGGAAACTACGGCTCTGAAATTGGACCATTTCGCGTCTCAAAAAATGTCGCCTCCAAACGCTCGCAGGACAAAAAGTAATACTAATCCTGAAGACCCTATGAGTTCACCAGAGGTTATCAAAATGAGATGCAGAGAATCAATCTCTAGCACGAGTAATAATAGTTACAAAAATGTAGAAGATAATTGGGGCTGGAACGAAGACGCTTCGTCGTCCATGTCCACGAAGAACTTTAACAACAAGGAAAATGTTGACCCCGCCGCGTCTTCGCCAAGACGGCTCTCAAAAGCTCTTCAGCTTCAAAACGAGCGTTTACGAAACGAAAACAGAATTTTAGCGGCAAAATCTGCAAAAGTCGAGAAGCAGCTCGAGGACGAGACGCAGCTAAGGAAGAAGACGCAAAGAGATTTAGAAGAGTTGAAGAAACAAAACATTGGATTGCAAAAGAGGCAACAGTCGAAGGAGTTAGCGAGCGAGCAGGATGAATTAATGGAGCAGGTTCGAGCGCAGTTACAAACTTTAATAAACGAAAAAGCCATTTTAGCAGCGCAGAATGATAGACTAGCGAGAGAGAACGAGACTTTGCATGGATTCTTGAGTCACATGTCGGAATCGGACGGCGAATGTTAGAGAAGCAGCTCTCGTCATCCGAAAGATGTTATTAAACTTTAGCTCGCGACGCGTTTGAGTATTAAAACGTCTAAATATTAAATCTAAAATACAACATATTTATTATATATGTTCAATCATAACGACACAGTGCGCCTCGCCTTCAATCTTTTCAGCAGCGGAAAGTAACGAAATATCCTAGTGTTGCCCCTTTATTCTGCCGCTCTATCGGCTTCTAACCTTTTCAGCGGAGCACTAAAAGTAACGAAATATACTAATGTTATTAATCCTATTACGACAAGTATTGCATAATCTCCACTGACTTTGCCGAAAACTAAATCTTGATTCGCAGCGATCGCTAAAATTGGAACAAGAATAGCCGAAAACAAGTTTCCGCATACTTGTTGAAGCGCAACTACGCCTGATTCGTCTTCAGGATAGGAAACCTCTACCGCTAACTCAGCGCAGATCGGTTGCACTGGACCAACCGTAAACCCAAGTAAAACTAAACTGAATAATACTATATTATGGTCAATGGATGACCCGGCGCCAATCGGTATAAGCAAGAGAATGGAAATTATTATTAAAGCAACGGAGACTGGTTTGTAACTTTTAGAGCGGTCGACGTAGCCGCCTAGAAAAATCGAACCAATCATGATTGCAATCTGAAACGCAGCACCAAACTCGTCCACTTCAAAGGCGTCTTCTATACCAGCTTTACTGAGCGTCGTACCAATAAAAGCCGAGACGTTGTTTGATATCGCGATCGATGCAACGAATGCAGCCGTTGGTTGCCAAAAACCGGGAGTCTTGAGCAAGCGCTTACATAACGCTGGAAAATTCAAAGCTGTTGAATCTTCTTCAATTTTTTTATTCCCAATAATTGAAGCGGCGGCGGCGTTAACATCGATCGTTGTTGCTTCGAGTACAGCCGCTTCATTTAATCGCTGTATGCGTTCCTTCTCTTGTTGAACTTGCGATAAAGATGGCGGCGTCGGCGGTTTCTCTTGAAACTGAAAAAACGCTCCTACAGTAACAATCGCCGAGAGCAAAGTAATTAATGAAAAGTACCCGTTTAGGCCTTCGTTGGAGTCCGTGGCCATTAACCCGCCGACTATAAAAGCAACCGCGATACCGATTTGGTTCGCGTTAATTGCAATCGACGTCGATAAAGCGCGCTCGTCTTTCCCAAACCACCTCGATGATAACAACGTCGGCGTGCATTGAAAGAAAGGCTGAGCGGCACCGACCATAATCGTTCCAATAACCTCCTCCGTATACGAAGGCATTACTGACGTAAAGGGCAAAAAGTTATCAAACGCGAGGCCGCTCCTCAAAGCGCATCCGCACGTCATTAAAACAGCCGCGCCGACGACGACGTTCCTCAACCCAAACTTCCCAACGATCTGCGGCTCTAGAAAACAAAACGCTACATTCGTAAACAAGAAAACATCTATCAAAGCCTCAGGACTTCTGTGGAATATTGCGTCCCATCTATCCGGCGTAGCCGCGACTGAAAAACAAACCCAATCCGATATCAACGCCAGCATCGCTAAATACCCGAGCTGTACCCATCTATGCCCATATAACACGATCGCTTCCTGTGCACGATCCGGTATCGGCGGCAGTGGAGGAGGAGGGCTATCGAACGAATCCGCCGAAGACGCTTTTCCTACGACGATCGATCTCTCGCCCCTTTTTTTCACTTCGCTAAAGTGCTTAAATTTTGCCGACAAAGCACGTTGCCTCGTCATCGGCGGCCGAAAAATAAAACTCTCTCGCGTCGATGAACTACCCTCGGTTGCCAAATTATTCTCTCCAGAGATTGCGCGAGAACGAGCAGGAGCTCGTACGACTGTTTTCCTTTTTAAAGTAATCGTTCTTGTTTGTTCTTTACTCCGTTTATTAACGAGAGTGTTTAGCATTTCGCGTGGTCGATGCGAAGACTTCATCGTCGTCATCATTTTTAATAAACAGAGTAAGAGTAAGAGTAAGAGAGAGGGCTCTTCGTATTAACGCATAAATATGTATATGTACAGAGTACGATGAAGAGCTCGAGAAAGAGACGATCGATCGATGATGATTTAACAATCGAAGCGTTTTATTTAATTTAATTAATCTTATAGAAGGATGTAGAGTTGAGGAAGATTAGGTTTGACGTTGTGACGATTTTCATGGTTGTTTTTCCATTTCGCTTTCGTTATTTGCGCATGAAACGGACGACTCTGAATACGATCGCGATCGATCGAGCTATCTTCACCTCGTTCTTCGTCATCAACGACAACAACTCTCTGACTCTCTGACTCTCTTACTCTCTTACTCTCTTACTCTCTTACACGCTTCTTCGTCGTCGTCGTCGTCGTCTGAATGTTTGATGATGTCGCGAGAGCAGTGCGTCGCTTCACGACGGCGGGCTAGCGATTGCACGATGCACTGCTCTCGCGACATCATTGAACATTTCTAGCAGATTCTGTTGCCGTTTTGTGAACCGTTTGCGACGTCTCGCTTAGCGAACGCTTCGATGTTCTCCTTAGTAGTTTTGGAGATTTCTTCGAGAGCGTCGTGCGTTAAGAACGCTTGATGCGGTGTAACGATTACTTGTGGCAATGAGGATAATTGCGCGAAAGTGTCGTCCCAATATATCATCTTTTCTTCAATCGTGAGCTTCGAGAAATCGATTGCGAATATCTTCTCTTCAGTTTCATAAACGTCGATTCCAAGACTACCAATGGAGCCGTTTCTTAATCCGAGAATTACCTCTTTTATGTTCAACAAACCGCCTCTGCTCGTATTGATTAACATGGCTCCCTTTTTCATCTTTTTAATAGTGTTTTCGTTGATCACATGCTTCGTCTCTTCGTTTAATGGCAAATGGAGAGAGATCACGTCCGATTGTTCTATTAATTCATCAATCGTATCAACGTACGTACCGGCGAATCCTTCTTTGTCAGGATATTTATCATATCCTAAGCAGCGCATACCGAACCCGTGAACCATGGCTTGCGACAATCCTCTCCCAATCTTCCCGGTACCTAAGATTCCGATAGTTTTTCCCCGCATCCTGAACCCGACGAGACCATCCAACATGAAGTTCCCTACTTTGACTCTGTCGTGAGAGATCACAATCTTCCTATTTAACGCCATTATCAACGCAATGGCCATATCTGAAATTGATTCCGGATCATACCTCGGTACTCTGTATACTTCGATCCCGAGCTCCTTCGCGGTCTCCACGCAAACTCTATCGAAGCCGGCACAACGTAACATGATCGCTTCAACGCCGTTCTCTCTCAAGCGCTTCAGAACGGATTCACTTAAATCATCATTAACGAAACAACACGCGACGTTACACCCGATCGATAAATCGACCGTCTCCTCTGTCAATCGCGCTGTCACCAGTTTACTCCTCGATCCCCCAAACACGTTCAAAACAGATTCCGTTAAGTATTTTCGCTCGTACTCATGCGCTGAATAGACGACTACTTTAACATCGTCGTTCTCTATCGACGCTTTAGCGAAGAATCTCGCGTTCTTCTTACCACCTAAAGCCTTCCTCGATCCGTTTTCATGGATCTTTGTTTGCGCGAGCGAAGGCTTAAGAGCAAACATTCGCTCTGTTGCTTCCAATGTTAGATATTTTTTTCGATTGATATGCGGAATTATTTATGAAGCAGCATGGCAAGATATTTTTATGATCAAGAATCTTTCGCGTTTAATAAATCACGCGAAGAGCGAGTAGAACTAAGCACGAAAAGAGTCAGCGATGGGAACGCCGTAAGAGCGCGTAGGAAATCGAGTGGAATCACGCGTGACTCGAGAGTGACCCGAAAGTTCCGAGATTGAGATCAGGA
>Ga0115004_10001946_pt1 | contig 17123 bp, 17 predicted proteins | sample ArcticOcean_MG_C_10_FD_88737 | JGI IMG/M metagenome (GOLD analysis project Ga0115004, IMG submission 88737) | Marine microbial communities from western Arctic Ocean - ArcticOcean_MG_CB11_90 | ecosystem: Environmental > Aquatic > Marine > Oceanic | place: Arctic Ocean: Canada Basin | collected...
ACCTGCGAAGTTAGCATAGTTTGCTGTGTTTGCTGTAACAACTGTACCAATGACTGTACGACTTAACTGTACAGTTACATTACCTGTTGCTGAATTTACTTTTATTTGAGTAGCCATTAGTAGTTTATCACTCCGTCTGAATTAATTAAGAATAGTAAGAATACGACTTGATCGTATGCTGGTTGTGTTGTTGCACCGATGACTAAAGCAGGGAATGATATTTTAAGTCTACCACTGAAACATGCTGGTTCAATAGCATTAATGTCTAAGTCTGGATCGCCAGTAATTACACCCCAAGTATCATCGTCAATCGTAATTGTAAATGTACCAGATGCGTCTACTCTGTTTGTGATTGGAAGCACTACTGGAGTAGGGTCTATTTTATTCATAGCCATAGAGCCAGTTGCTGTCGCTAGAGCGAATACACCACCACCAGACGTTGCTGAGATAGTAAATGTAGTCGCTGTAGGGATAGTTAGCACGTAGTATGTTGTGTTGATAAGAACATTGCCGAAGACTGTCCCTGTGAAGTTTACAGGCTGTCCTATGTACATCTCGGCTGTTGATGTACAAGTCATTAGATCAGTTGTTACTTCTGTCGCAGTGATTGTTTGTATAAGGGGTATAGCAGGGTAGTCTTGTATTGTAAAGTCTAATCCTGTTCTGCTATTGTGAAAATTTGATATATCTCGTCTTACTATTTGTGCGTCTATTGTCGCACCTGAAAGATCGATTGGTGCTGAGTTTGTTACCCAGCCACTAGATGTTGTTGTGGAACCCCATTCCATGTTCCAGAAATCTTTTTGATCGTAAACTAATTCTTCTGCTAAGATTTGACCATCAAATCCAGCTACTTGATTAAGTGTGTTTTGGCTAAACTTCGCCATATGCTTTGCTCCTATGCTGTCTCGCATCTATCTGCCATGCTATCTCGCAGTTGCAGATCGAGTTGTTAATACTGTATTTATGCTATGCAATAGGGAATGAAACTGTAGTTATTGACGCCGCTATTGCTGATTTATTCGCATTGATTCCTTCAGGTGATGTTGTATTGCCACTATCAGGCGCAGTAATTGTTCCAGTTAAACTACTCGCAGATACTGTAGGGGTAATAACAGAATATATTAAATCGTCATATGTTCCTGTAAGTGTACCATCTGTTGGTAAATTAATTATGTATGAAAATCCACACATATACATGTTTGTTCCAAGAATTTGAAAATCCGCAATAGTTTTATTTAATTGTCTTGCCCAAATCAATGTACCTGAAGAATCTAATTTAACAATATAAGGGCCTGATGTCCAATAGATATCATCATTAGAATCTATTGCTAGTTCTCCACCGTTCATATTAGTAACAGTTTTGACCCATTGTTGTGTGCCTGTAGAATTATATTTTGCTAACTTAGTACCAATAATAACATAAACATTGTCTGCTGAATCACTTACTAAGCCATAAGATTGACCTTGATTTACAAATTCTACTTGCCAAACTCTATCTAATGCTGGAGGATTGATACTAGTAGTTGTATTATGATAAGTTAAAAACGCTATTGGTGTATTAGCTGTTGCTGAATATATATCGTCAACATAACAAGCACTAAATGCTAATCCAGTAGTAGATGCTGAAAGACCTGTTGGTTCACCAGCCGCTTGTAATTGTAAAGGGACACCTGCGTTAGTACCTTGGCCTAAATAATCACCAGGATCGGTATAATTGCCTCCACGAGAAACATAAGGACCAAAATCAGAATAACCATTAGAAGGTTGTCCTTGAGACAAAGTAGTCTGTAGTTTAGTGATTGTCCAAGGGTTGTTATTTGAATCAAAAACATATTTGATTACGAGATTGTTACGCCCTCTCTCTGGTGCGCCTGACGCGCCTCGCATAGTGTTTAAACTAGAAGGTCTTGCAGTTACTGCGCCACTCCACTCATAAGATGGTGAGGTGGTGGTCTGATTTTGTTTTTGAGAACCGTACAAATAAACTGTACCATTATTATCTAATGAAATTTTATTATAATATACTCCGTAAAGAGGTGGAGTACCTGGCGGTCTAGGTGTTGGCATGAAAGAATACATTCCGTTACTTTCAAAACCAAAAGAATTTAGTAATTTAGGGAATTTATTTTCTGTATTAAATTGATAATAGTAAGATTCATTTGTGTTTAGAGATCCATCTGGATCTGTAACATATAGATCAGTACCGTGTACTGCTATACTTGTAAAAGATGAATTGCCTGATGTTGCTCTTAAATACCAGTAAGTCCAATCATCTGTAATCGGTGTTTTATTATAAGTCAGAGCACCTGTTGTAGCGGTGATTGGCATTATGAATACCCGACACGAGATGCGTATACCTTAAATGTAGAAGACGCAGTTTTTATAATGTTTAATGTATAAAAATCATTCCCGTTAATAGTACCTGCTCCAGCATTACCAGGAGCAATCCATTTTATAGTTGGAGCAGTACCATCTATTGTTATGTTTGACATAATATAGGCAGTAGCACCGTTTTGATTTATAAAACTTAGTGTCATGCTTTCATCTGTAGACATAACTGAATCTAATGTTGTAGTAGCATTACCTCTTACATTTAGTGTAAAGTCTGCTAAAGCATCTGTAGTTTGTAAAATAATAGCACTAGTAAGAAGATCGTAATCTACTGTGCCAGTAGCCGCTGTTGCGTCCTGGACGACTTTTTCTTTTGCTTGTTGTATTGTTGTTGTACCAGCAACATTTAATGATGTTAGTGTACCTATTGAAGTGATATTTGGTTGTGCGGCTGATGACACTGTACCTGCTGTGACTGCTGTTACATTTGATAATCCACCACCGTCTCCTGTAAAAAGACCTGCAGTTGATGTAATATCACTTACAACATTTAGATCGCCACTGACATTCGCACCACCAGTAAAGAAACTAGCGACATTGGCACTACCGCCAACACCAACTACTACATCTCCATCAACTGCGGCTATAGATACATTAGATGTTCCGTTTGCTATGTTGCTAAAGGATCCAACAATATTAGGACCCGCTATGTTTGATAATCCACCGCCATCTCCTATAAAGATCGCACCTGGATTAATAGTAATGTCGCCTTCTGTTGTAACATTACCTTCTATTTTTACTAGTGCAGGATAGGGAAGCCCAGTTGTTGACATTCTTACTATGTTAGCACCACCGACTGCAAACTCAATGTTGCCGTCTATTGTTGCGATGTCTACATTAGATGTACCATTTGCAATTTGTGCCACATTCAAACCAATAATATTAGCAGATGCTATGTTTGATAAACCATAACCGTCACCATTAAAGATGCCTGCTGTAGTATCAATGTTTCCTGCAACAATTGCTCGTCCAGGTGTTGAAAACACATTTGATGCGTTGTCAAAAGTAAACCCTGCTCCGGAAGCAAATGATCCACTTCCGTCACTCAACTGTATTTGTGTATTTGCTCCTGAAGGAACTCCACTACCAGTTGGAGTGCCACCTGCCGCCCATGTAAGACCACCTGCGCCATCTGTTTGTAGATAGTATGCGTTTGTTCCACCGTCTATTTTTAAGTTAGCAAGATTTGTAAATGTAAGATTGCCACTAGCAACACTTGTGTTTGCAACGCCACCGAATTGAGCACCATTTACATTGTACTGAAGTTGACCAATGTTACCACCAATTGGAGTTGGTGATGTAGTAAAGATACCTAAATTAATAGGGTCTACTGTTACACCGATCTGTGTTGTTGTTGGGCTAAGAGTTAAAGTAGTTTGCTCAACAACAATATTTGCGTTGATTGCTGGCATTATTGATACCTAACTATGAAACCTATCGGCTCCCTTGAGATGTCGTTTTGTCCACTAGTAGCATTTGCTCTAGTAATCTCAATTGTAACAATTGCTAGTGTAGTAGGATCTGCTTTACCTTGAACTAATGCTGGGGTAGGTCTTCCACTTTGGCCATCTGCTAAAGTATCAGGAACATAAAGATATCCTGTACCACCTGTTAAAGGTGCTATGCCTGCTGTAGTTAACAAAGGGGGAGGAGTAGGCGTACCTGCGTATTCAGTAATATTACCTAGCTCAATCTCTCCTAATGCGTCATTATATGTAACTGTATCTACATCATAATATGCCGCCGCTGTAGCAAATGCCCAGCCAGTTATATCAACAGGAGAGCCCGCTTGATCTGTAAAATTAAGTCCGATTGTGTATGCTTCGTCTGTGTATATTTCTAGGCATTGCATTTCTGTCCCGGCGAAGACAATCGTTTTAGCGCCTGATAGTAGTAAACTCATAGTTGTTTCCTGTTAATGTTGTATTTATTATGTTTTTATCTTTTTAATTCTTGTACTAATAAGAATGATTGACCAACTGATATCTGTTCGCCATTCATATTACCAACAACTAAAAAGTATGTTGTTTCTTGTCCTTGTACATATTGAGTATCAACAACTGTTGTACTGAATACTTGTCCGTTAGTTATTTGTTCTTGTGCCGCTGGTAAACTGACATCATTTACTAATGGATGACTACCAAAAAACGTTAGTCGTGTTAAGTCATATGTTTCTGCTGGTGCCGCTGTAAACACACTACTAAAGTTAATTGTACCATCACTAGAATTTAGTATGATTGCTGTTCCTGCAATGTTAAATGTATCCCAATAAGGCGAATGATCTACTCTAAACAAGTCCTGATCAGTTAGTGTTGATTGTACTTGCGTCCAGTCAGCAGAGTCTGTAGGGTCACCAGAGTTAACTAAAATAGTACCTGCTTTACCACATACTACCCACTTGCCATTACCATATTTGACGCCTTCTAAATCTGTAGCTACAGGCGAATTCACTTGATCCCAAGAGTCTCCGTCATCTGTACTGACTTGTATCATGCCATATTGTCCTACTGCCACCCATGTGCCTGAGCCTTGTGCTGAGCCATCTCCTGCAACGTCATACAAGTCTGAAAGAACAGCAACGCCTGTTGTTAGTGTGATTGGCTTAGATACCCAAGAAGGTGGACTTGCACTGTTGTAAGTTAAAGCGTCTCTTATTGATCTTACAATTGTACCTGCTCCACCACATGCACAAATTGTGTACTGACTACCAGCATCTAAATCGTTAGCAAAAATACCAAATAATGATTGTAAACTGCCTGTTGTTTCTCTGTTACGAGTATTGTTAGTAGCACCTGGAATATATCTATGTTTAAAAATAATTGAACCTGATGTTGCTGTTTGGAAACTATCATACGAAGGATTTGGACTAATATACTGACCACTGCCACCAGTATTTGGTGCAAAACAAGCATTAGTATATGAATATAAATTACCACCAGTATTAAAATTAGGATTTTCATCTAAGATTAATCGTGCCGAAGTAGTTGTTCCAGTTCTTCTTCCTTGCGTTACAATATCAGGGGGAGTTGCTAATGGATTGTCTTGTGGTGGACCGTACTGTTCTTGGTAGTAAATTTGAGTTGCACCTGCTCCAGTTACACTAGCAATACCACCAGTAAATGTTTGATCTGTTGCACTTGTAGTAGAAGGCCATGTTCCCCAAGTTGCACCACCATCCTGACTATATAAATCTTCCGCGCCATATCCGTATGCATGAATGTATTGCGTGTATCCACTTGGGGGTGGACTTGCACTATCAATATAGTAACCATGTGTTAAGACGTTAAAGCCTCTATCAAACTGCGTAGATGCACCAGACTTCCATATTTCAATACAGTTGTATTCTGGATTAGATGCGGCAAACAACTGAGTTGTTACACCAATTGTAATTCTACTGCCTTCAGTATACTCTACATTAGCACTGCCTTCTGGGTCTGTTGTAGGTATAATTGATGCACCACCAGCTGGGTAGAGGGCACGAGTATTGTCTGGCCATGTAGGAGTAGCACTAGGCCAGTTATAGAAAGGAACTTGTTCAAAGACTACAGGAGCTGTTGTACTTCTTGCTTGTGTTACTGCACCAATAACAAGTTCACCTGTTGTAATAACGTTTGCGGCTACTGTGCCTGCTGTGACTGCTAAAGCATCAATTTTACCTGCTGTGATTGCGTTAGCGGCAATCTCTTGTGCTGTAATAGTTAATGCTGTAATTCTATTTGCATCCATTGTGTTAGCAATAATTGCATTACCAATAATTGTGTTACCGATAATTGTGTTACCGTTAATCGTATTAGCAGTAATAGTATTTCCATTCAAAGTACCAGCAATTATTGTATTACCATTAAGAGTGTCAGTGATGATCGAATTACCGTTGAGTGTATCTGTAATGATCGAGTTACCATTAAGAGTGTCAGTAATGATAGTATTACCACTCAAAGTATCAGTAATAATAGTGTTACCATTTAGAGTGTCTACAATAATAGTGTTACCACTAAGTGTATCTACAATGATTGAATTACCACTTAGACTGTCAAAAATGATACTGTTTCCGTTCAAAGTACCATTTGCAATGACATTACCATTTGCTGAGCCAGGTATGATTCTATTACCAGGAAGTGTATCTGGTATGATCGCATTACCATCAATACCATTCATATTGACAAGAACGTCTGTTTGATTTAATGCTATTATAGGAGTAGCACTAACTGTAAATGCAGTAGAATTAGCAATACTAGTAATGTAAGTATTTGCCGCTAGTTGACCAACACCTGTTCCAAGAAACACATTACCACCTGCAAACACACCACTAAATGCGTTACCAGCGTCAGTTTCAAACAATGTACCAGTAGAAGTCATGTTAGGAATGCCAATTTCAGTAGCTGGAGTTAGACTTGTGCCTAACCAGTTAACAATAGTACTAGATAGACTTCTTACACCTACTCTGTCATTTCTAGCAGTAATAGAGAAGTAATAGTCGCCTATTGGTAAATCATTGCTTTCGATAATAACAGTACTGCTATCTAAGTAAGGATTACCTGATGATTGTGTTACTGGTCTGTATAATTGATGTGTTGCTGAGTCAGGATCTGTTCCATAATTAAAGTCGATATATTGTACGATACCACCAGTTGGTGTTGTAGCTGTAACTCTGATTGCACTTAATGATGCTTCTTGTATAATTGCTATTGTTGGCGCAATAGGTGTGTTAAGAATGTTAGGATCTTCTAACCCAGTGTTTAGTGCTGGAACAAAGTCAGATAAAGCATTATCTGCGTAGATTGTCTCGTTATACTCAAATGCTTGTATTTTTGCAAATAAACTGCCTTCTTCATCTTTAATTTCGTCTACTTGTGCTACTCTAAAAAGTTTACCATCTGGATAGCCTGCGGCTGTGTCCCAACCATAGTCAGCAGAAGTTATGCGAATTACATCTCCAGCTTCTACTTGTATACCAGAATAGTCTGTTTGAAAATTGATAACTAAATCTTCACGTGATTGTAATAGTCTGCGAACACCTAAGTAAGCAGATTGAATATAATTGTTAACTTGAGGAAAATCAACATCAAGTTTATTAGCTGGTTCGTTAGGACTTAATATTGCTGGATTATACCAAGCAGTTGTAGCGTCTGTAAAGTCAAATATTTGATAATCAGTTTGATCGTTGATGTTTTCGTTTGGATAAGCAACTTGTAGACTATTATATGTAGAATTTAAATCAATTGGGTTGATATTAATACCACCAACTAAGTTAGCATCAGTATCATCATACGCACTTTTTACATGATACAAATCTGCTGTTGTTCTTGCGTTTGGTGCTACATCATATGGCTTATTCATAACCATTTTCCATTTATCTTCAATATTACTGTATTGAAGCCAAGAATCACAGTTATCTGCTAGTTGTTGTATGTTTTGTAGACAAGTGTTGTTAACATTTAAAGGACCATTGACTCTGTAACGAGGCTGAGTCGCTGACGCACCGTTTACATCTGTATATGTGATCAACTGATCAGAATAAGTATTTAAATCTGTTAGAGACGCTGTATCGATGCGTGACAGGGGTACTGCCGCACCATAACGAGTGTTAAGCAGGTAATCTAAAATAGCATCGCCAGGCTTAGTAATTGAGTTAGTCAATTCAACAGTTAACGATCCTAATCCTGTAGTATCTGCGTCAACATTGTACTCAACTTTAACAATAAGAAAACAAGTGTCTGTCATATCAGCACTTTGTCCACCATCTGTGTATAAAGCACTATTCCAACGAAGATTTGCTTGAATTGTTGTATCAGATAGTATTTGAATAGCAGTTTGACCGCCAGTGTTTATACCAGAAGCACTTCCTCTTGGGAATTTGTAAATTTGGATCTTTCCAGCCATCTTACTGTCAGTTTGACCAGCATTATTAGTAAAACTATTGACGTTTGCGCCAGATAAGTTAACTAAATTTCCGTTCCAGTAAATATCACCGAAAGTAAATGCACTTCCAGCAGTAGAATCAGCATACTCTGATAATGCACAGACATACCACATTGTTTTTTGATCAATAGAGATTTTTGCGTCTGTAATAACTGGAGCAACATATGCTCTTCCGTAAACCATAGGTAATGTGTTGTTTGTTGCTGGAGGTAATTGAACTCTTGCCCCACCTTCGCCTTGACTTAGACCACCTACAGCACGATTTGCCATGATTTTACTTACACCAAACACAACTGCTGTTTGAACAGCAAATGCGGCGAGTGTGCTAAGACCAGCATACCAACCTGCGACTGCGTTAAATACTCCGACTACTGCGGCTACTACTTGTGGCATTCTATTCTCCTCTTGTCCAGCATTTTTCGTCCATTGTATAGCCGTATTTGCTGAAATCCATGTCAAATAATGGTTCAGAAGCAGTAATTACACCATATCTGATGCGTCCCTCTTCCATGTATTCGTTTGTTTTGTCTTCGTATGCTTTCATTAACTTAGATCCAGCTGTTTTTCTAAATCCTTCGTCTACCCATAATACTATTTGCGTCATAATTAAAATATGAGGGGCATATAAATGAGGACTAATAATTCCTGCCGCCATTCCGTGTAATTTCTTTGTTTCTTCATTCTCAACAACTAACATTGCGCCTTTTCCAGCTAACATTGTAGAAAAAATGCTGTTTAAGTGACTATGATCTAATTTCTCATAGTTATAACGCATAATATGTTCAGAAGCCGCAAGTTTTTCTATTAATTCAATAAAATAAGGTAGATCAAATTTGTTTGCTTCTCGTATTATCATCTTTGTTGCTGGTTTCTGCCGCCATCGTCATCTCGGTTTCCACCACCACCACCACGACCACGACCGCTTGTAGCAGTAACTTCTTTACCAAAGTCAAATGTTTGTTGAGCAATTGAGTAGACATTGTTCATTGAACTGTCATCTGTATTAAAGAACTGCCAACTTTGTTTGTTTGTTTTTCTTCCTGCGATTCTGTTTGCTAATACTGTTTTATAACTACTTGCGTTGACTGAAACAACAAAAGAATCGTCTAGTCCTGCTCTGTCTTCTGTAATGTTATAACTTGTAATGATACCAGTAAATCTTTTTGCTGTACTAGTAAGTTCACCTGATGTATTGTAGAAGCCACGCCATATTTCTAATTCACTACCTCGTATTTTTGTTGATAAGACAGTGTTGATTAATGTACCTTGAATACCACTTAGTGCGACTGTAGTGTCAGCACTTGTAACTCTAATAGATTTTTGTTGACCACCAATAGACATAAGTCCGCCGACAGCAGAAAAAACTTGAGCATCTATAGTCTCATCTTTGTATGCTGATGAAGCAGTTAAAACTGTAGTATCTGCTGGTACTTCGTAATCATTGTAAATTGTTATGCGAACAAACTCAGCACTATTAATCTGTGGTGGGCTATTTTCGACTGCTGGTATTGTATCCATTAACTTGTTCCTACGTATTCATATAATTGAAAAGGTGCAGACCATTCGATCAATGCGTTTCCTACTAGAGTTCCACCTGTAGAATATTGTGCTCCGCCGACTGTAAGTTTATATACAGGCATGTTAGGGCAAAACAATCTAAATGTACAAGCGTTTCCTACGACTATATTTAGAGTGTCAACAACAGCAGTAATAATATTTGGTCTATGTGTTGTAACAGTTACAGTTGCTCCAGTTCCTCTTGTAATTCTTGTAGTAGAAGTGAAAGGATAAGGATAACCTGCGACTTGTATCAAATCATTAGGTTCAAATATAACTCTGTTTGCGTTAACTGCTGGCAAGCCACTTAGTACTAGTTGATTACCTACAAAACTATTAATTGTAAGTCCATTTAATTGTGATACTGCTAATGAACCTTGATATCTGTAGATCCAATTTAAAGCAGTATTGTTTGAGAATGTAACATCTTCGTATCCAGTACGATCTAGTGTGTCTGTTGATTCCATCAATGCTCTAGCATCATTATATTGAAATGATGTAGGCATATCTAGTTCCATTGTCCATGGATTCTTTGTAGGTGTTGTAGATACACGAGGTATCTGATTTCGTGTAATTTGTTGACCGACAACTTTTCTTCTGTTGATTGTCATTCCATTACAGTTATCTATGATTGTTTGTATGGCTGCCATTACTTAGACTCCGTAAGATGTTTCTTTTCGTGCGTACTCAACTGTGCCAAGTAACGACTGACGATTTTCTGCGAATACTTGAGCAACAGACCTAGAGTCTAATGCACTAATATTGTTTGTTATGTAATTGTTTGTTGTTGGAGCGGCTTGCATTGCTTGTGTGCTACTTCCACCACCACTTTGTAATCTATGATTAGGTATAATGTTACCAGCTCCTTGAGGTACGAATAACTCAGGTCCCCTTTCTCCAACCATGTATGGTGTTTTACCGTCAACTGGTCCACCTGTTGCTTTGCCTTCTAAGAACGACATGTCAAAGCCTAGCGATCCGCCAAGACCTGTAAGTGCTTTGAAGATGTATGCTTTAATAATCATTTTTGCTAAGTCTTTAAGTATGCTGTCTGCTAAGTCACTAAATGATGATTTACCATTGTCAACCATGTCATCAATTGCACTTCCAATCTTACCCCAAGTCTGAGTAATAGCATCTTGGGTCAGTTCAAAAGCTGACATAGACAAGGATATTTGTTCTAAAGCTGATATAGCTCCTGCGGTATAACTATCAATAATTGCTTGTTTAGCATCAATATTATCTTGGAAGTTCTTTACATCTGTTTCATAACCTTCATCAAGTTCAGCAATTAAATCATTATTGCCATCAATAAGTTGTTGTTGTGCCGCTATTAAGCCTGGGGTACCGTCCCTTGATGATTTCCATGCATCGGACAGTCTGTTGGTGTCTTCTCCCAGCTGGTCTACCTGAGCCGCCATCTCATCGTACTTTGCAGGATCTCCTAAAGGATCTATTGTAGATAGTATTTCAGAGGCATCCATATAAGCATCAAAAGCCTTAGTATATTCATCAAACGCTGTATCTGGCGCTGATCGTAAATCGTTAAGTTCTTTTTGTTGTTTAACTATGTCTGCATTAACTTTTGCTTTTTCTTTTTCTAATTCAACTTGCTTTTTTAATATTTCAAATGCCGCATCACTAGATAGCATAGTGATTTCGCCCCTAGCAATAGCAAGTAATCTTTGTGTATCTAAGTCTGCTATTTGATTTCTAGCATTAGATTCTATCAGTCTTTGATTTTTTTCTTCTAGTCTTGTGCGTTCTTTTATTACATTTAATCGTTTGAATTCTTCTGTGTTTATGTCAACTGTTTCTTCTAGTTGACCTTGTAAAACATTTTGTTGCTCTCTCAGAGCAGTAATTTTAAGTTGATTAATAGTTCCGGATTGTGTTTCTTCAGCAAGTATTTGACCTTCAAGTACTGCTATTTTGTTTCTAGTATCTGCTTGTGCTTTTAGATTGGCTGCCATAAAGGTAGCATGAGAACCTTCTACACCAATAATGTCAATCAATGCCCTACGCAAATCATTTTGTGCGTCTAGTTGTTCTTTTAATTGTGCTGTTTTACCTTCAACGATTGCGGCTTCGTCTTTTTGAATGCTTTCAATTTTTCTTAATTTTTCTGCTTGTTTCTCTGCAAGTCTGGTAGCGTTTTTTGTTGAATTAGATACATCATCAAGCTGATTTTTAATTCCTTTGTATGCGGCGACACCTGCGACACCTGCGGCCGCAACAACTATTAAACCTACACCTGTTAAAGCATACATTGTTGTTAATCCACCGACAACTACAGCAATTGTTGCGCCCAGCGCCGCGAAGGTAAGTACCATTTGTGCTAAACCTGCCATTACACCGACTGATACGATTGCCGCTAAAACTCCTCCGATTCTTGCGATTGTTTCTCCCATTTGATCCATGCTGATTTCTGTTGCGTTTATTTGATCTATAAACGGTTCAAACACATCAAGGGCAGTAATTTGTAATTTTCTAAACAGGTCTTCTAATACATCGGCTGCTGTACCTGCTTTATCAATTAGTCGGGCAGCCTCTTCGGCTTCTTTACCACCTTCTTTAAGTTTTTCGTTGAAGGTATCAAAATCAATATCACGGGCCGATTTCCCCATTATTTTCATTGATACAGCAGTCTTTTCAGAACCATCTTTCATGGCATCTAAGCCATCAACTGTTTTCTGAAATAGTTCTTCGTCTGTTAGTCTTGCGACATCATCTAATGTGACTCCGAGTTTCGCAAAGTCATCTTGCATGTCTTCAGAACCTTTAGCAACCATATCTAAAGCAAGAGCAAATTTGCCCATTAGCTTGGCGCCATCCTCAAACTTACCGCCTGATTGTTCTGCCGCATTAGATGCCAAGAATAATGCTTTTGTTGTAATACCTAAACCATTTGCTGAATCTGCGAGAGCATCTGCCATTCTAAACGCTGATACACCAACTCCGACAAAGGCTGCGGTTGCTGTAGCGGCAAATGCTAATAGTGCTTTACCAGCACTATTAAGAGAATTTTCTAATTTGTTTACATTTTTGCGAACATTATTAATATTTTGATCGCCAGATACTTGAACTTTAATTTTATAAATGTCTACTGTTGCCATTAGATTTTAACTCCTGTTTGCTTATATACATATTCACGCATAAATTCTATTGTTGGTTCAGACATACCTTTTGGTGCCTGATTACTATAGCCGTCTTCTAGTCTAGTAGCATAAGGATAATCAGCAACAATTTCATTGCCTTGTAACTTAGTATTGCGTCTAGCATTACCATTATCAATAGGAGTAACAGAAACAAATTTTTTGTAGCCAACTTTAGCTAGTTGATCATCATCTAAAGTTTTTATAACTTTGTTTAATTTTTTGCTTATGTTACTCATAGTTTTATACCATTGCTTGTAATTCTTCTTGGCTTAAATCAAATACGCCTGGGTCAACAAGTCCTTTTGACTTAGATTGTTGATACTTGTCAAATGTAGCAAGTACATCAGTAATCATCAAGTCGTATGTAGTGCAGTGTTCTGCAACTTGACTAGGAAGCATGCCATATCTTTCTGCCATGCGTCCTATTGTTATCATTTTGTTCGTTTCCCAGCTTTTGGGGTCGATGACTTGCTTTGTGACTTTCCCAAGATTTCGCCTAGTGCGTTAATTGCGGCAGCCGCAATATCAATTGGCAAATCTTCGTCATCTTTAAGAGCCAACTTACCTTCTTTGTCTAATATCATTTGATTCATTAGTTTACCTAAGTTGTCAAATTTCCCGTCTTGTCTTGCATTAAAGAAATCAAAATATGTAGACATACCTACGATATCGTATGTGTAAAACGTGATTGGTTCACCATACTTTTCTACTAGGTCTTTGTCATCTAGTTTTATTTCAATTAGTTTGGGTTTGTTTGAAAATTCTGTGATATTCATTTGTTACTCTCCTGAGTTATTTGTTATAGTACTATTTAGTTTCGCCGTGCAGGCTTTCTAGCAGTTGATTTAACAATGCTAGTCTAAATGCTTGTTTTGCTTTGAGTTGACGAATGGTTGCTCCCATGTTATCTAACATAGGCATCATTTTGGCTTCGTCTCCAATTAATGATCTTAGTTTTTCATCGTCTGATTTTAACCAGACTTCAGTTGATTCTGTCATTTGTTATCCTTGAGTTCAGTTGTTAATTATATGCCTAGGAAGCACTGTAATGCGTTCTAAGCGATTCTTTCGCAGAGTCTATAGTAAGACTCAATAAAAAGCAGAGACGCTGTTTCCAGCGTCTTTGCGATTAGTTTTCCAACTAGGTAAAAACGTTAAACGTTTAGACCTTGTGTAAACGATCCTGTTACTGCGATAGTAACTGGTGAAACCCACACTGGAGCGTCTGGTGTTACAGTCGGGGAAATATCAGTGATAAATCCTGTTCCTGTATACCAGTAGCTTCCTGCTGTGTCGATTGGTCCGTTAAGGGTAACTACAAACTGTACGGGTATTTTGTTTGATGCTAATCCATTAACACCCCATTCAGGGGCAGTTGGTCCAGTTCCATTTGATCCGAAAAACTTAGTAGCGTCAATAACCATATTTGAAGAAATAGAGTTATCGGCGGGTGTTGTAAGTTTATTCATATCAGTTTCACAAAAATCAACCCAAGAATAAATTCCTGTGCTGTTATTGATCGTTATGTCAGTTAAACAAGTTACATCTAACGGTGCCACCAAAGGTGTGGTGTTATCGTAAGGTGTGACTGGTGCAGTAAATGTACTCAAATATAAATGAGGTTGACTGCCTGTTGTGTTTACTTCTATTCGTGCCATGATTGTTCTCCTTTAAGATTGGTAGGCGTTATTAAATTCAAGTCTTGTTAAGTTAAATGTATAGGTGTGTATTTCGCTTTTATTACCAATTGTAACATCTCTGTTATATTCAACTGATGTATATCCATCAAAGAAATTGACATTACCTGCCAAGTTATTGATAGAGTTTAGTATGACTGGCGCTTGTGGGTCGTTTTGAAATGATATGTAAAGAATATTAAATTCATCTACAGCATCATACATTGTCCCGCAATTCTGTATCGCTAATTGATTAACTGTTCTGCTGTTCTCAGTAACATCGTCTACGTATAAACCGTATGCGATTGTAGAGTCTTCAGAAGGATAGTTTGCAGACACTTCAATGATTGGTGTCTGTATCTTTGCGACTTCTCGCAAATAAGTAACTATCTTAGTTTTGTCAACCAGTGGCAGACTGCTCAATGCCATCAGAAGAACCGCCTATTATCATTGAAGTATGAACTGTCAGCAGTCCAATTTTCTTCAAGTTTAGTAGTTGGTCCGTCTGGGGCATCTTGGTATAAGTCATAAAAATTCATCAACTGAAGGGCTTTCTCGTATTCTTTCTCGTATCTTTCTAAAGCATGATTATAGTTAGCAGTGTCAACAGAGTTAACATTACTAGTATCAGATACCAAACTAGAATAAAACGTCTCAACAGCTTTGAAGGTGTCGAGACGAATTAAAGTTTGATCGCTTTTAATTAAAAGATTAGGATTGAATGCTGAGATTAACTGCCCATTCGGTAAGTTAGCGTATAAAGTGCCACCCATTGTAGTATCAACATACATTGGCCACCATCCAAACTCTAAATTATACAAGATTTCTTGTGACCCTACATTAAAGTAAGTATCCCAATCAATTTGCATTTGAGTTGCACGGCGTTCAGCGGCTGGGTCATAAAATATGACATCTGCTACTGTTGCGTTTGATATTCTTTGAAATGGTACTGACATTTTATACTATCCTATTTTATTAACTCAATTAACCTTGAGATATATTAATTGCACCACCACGTCTTCTGTCAGCAACTCCAGCACCCATGTAAGCAAGTCCTGTTAACCACATTTGTAGTCCACCTGGTTTCTCGCCCATTTTTACTTGAAGTCCTTCTTTAAGAACTGTGAACAATGCTGTTTCGTGGAAGTAAGCTCCTACTTTAACAGCTACTGCCGCTCCGTTAACGTTACCGTTAGTTGGAGTAGCTCCACCTGCGTCTGCAACAACATCTACTAAGAAGTTAGAGAAAATAACTCTACATCCATATAGATTTGTTAATGTTCCAGTAGCAAGTAATTCTTCACCAAGTGAAGTAATTGCTGATCCACCTTGACCTGGTGCAGTTTGAATTGCTCCGCCAGATAGTTCAGATAATGCTCTGATCATTGAAGAACCTTGATTGTTAGTTCCTGCAGGTGTAGTACCATTAGAATCTAAAACAATGATTGGTGTTCCAGGTAGTTTTGCAACAACATAGTTTTGTTTAATTAACTGAACAAGTCCTAGAACTGTGTTAGAAATAAAACCAGCAGTACCAGCCGCAATTGCGCCTGAGTCTACTTGAAGTTCCATAGCACCTAGTTCACTGATGACTGCGAAGCCATCACCAACTGCTGGAATAGCAGAAGTGTTTCCTGGTGAGTTTTTGAAACCAGTTGTACCTAAAGCCGCACCACCTGTTTGTACGAAAGCCGCACATACACGTTGATCAACTTTCTCGCCATATGATCCACCAAGTTCTTCACCTAGAGTTGCCGCTAGTTCAAATGATGTTGTCCATGCGTAGAACACATCAAATGCAGTAGCCGCTACTGCTGGAGTTGCTTGAATAGAACGTTGAGCAAGATTTGGGTTTTGCTCTACAGCACCACCAGCTCCAAAACCTGTGCCAGGTTGTGCTGAAGGATCGTAGTCCTGATATGTGATAGCGCCGAAGTTTGGAACTAAGTAGGTATCACCCTGATTTGGAGTCACTACTCTTGTATAGTCTACAAGACCTTGTGACTCATGCATTGCTTCCAATGCAAAGTTTGCTATTGCGGTTGTGAAGCCATCTGCTTCATTATTTGCTCCGCCTAATACGTATGCCATGATTAATCTCCTTTAAAAATATTATAATTGGCTTAAACAATTAGTTCCGTCTAGGACTAGAATCAGAGACACTTACAGAAAGACCCTTAATACCGACACCTCTACCTAAATTATTTCTTTGTTTCCATGCTTTAAAAGCGGCTGGATCCTTAGTATAATCTGGTATAGCATCTAAGTTACTACCTGCAAATTTACTCTGTCCTGGTCTTAATCCAGAACCTGATTGAGTTGATGAATTTTGCTTAAGTAACTTTGGGTTACCTTTTGCTACTTCTTCAACTAAATCCCTTATAGTAAGTAGTTCTCCGTCTTGTCCGTATCGTTCTTG
>Ga0115004_10001951_pt1 | contig 17105 bp, 21 predicted proteins | sample ArcticOcean_MG_C_10_FD_88737 | JGI IMG/M metagenome (GOLD analysis project Ga0115004, IMG submission 88737) | Marine microbial communities from western Arctic Ocean - ArcticOcean_MG_CB11_90 | ecosystem: Environmental > Aquatic > Marine > Oceanic | place: Arctic Ocean: Canada Basin | collected...
ATTGGGTTATATTCATTCGAGAATTGACGAACCACCCAAAAATTTTTTATTTTTACTATTTTAGGTTTTTTACCTAAACTTTTATTGATAAATTCTTTTATATTTTTTGAAATAATTTTCTCTAAGTTTTTTTTAATAAAAGATTTTGGTAAAGAAATTTCCTGCTTAACTTGACCAACTAATTTTTTTGAATAATCTAATCTGTTTGCCAATAATTTATTTGAGTTAATTTTATCTACTTCTTTATTAATTTTGCTTATTAATTGTTTTGAAAATTTAAGTTTTGCAATTTTTGGACCAAAAGGGCTTAGAACTTTTATCATTATAATTTAGTAGGATTTGGTTGTCCTTTATAAACTACCTTGGGGTCGAATTTCTTTCTTTTTTCTTTAAATTCTAACTCGACTTCCTCTGTATTTTTAATAGGCCCCAATGGAATTGATCTATAAAAACATGATTTATATCCAACATGGCAGCTTGAACCATCCCCGATATCAACCGACATCCACAAAGAGTCTTGGTCATCATCAATTTTAAAATCTATAACTTTTTGCACAAAGCCACTTGTTTTCCCTTTTTGCCACAAGACATTTCTTGACCTACTCCAGTAATGAGCTTCTTTGGTTTCTATTGTTTTTTTTAAAGCTTCTTCATTCATATAACCTTGCATCAGCACATCACCAGATTTAATATCTGTTGTGGTTACGGTTATAAGTCCATCCTTGTCAAACTTGGGAGCTAAAAATTTACCTTCTTCTACCTCAAAAATACTTTCTCTCTTTTTAAACATGGGCGTAAAATAGTGAAAAAAAGACAAAATAGCAATTTGCATTAATGAATTATGTCCTGTAAAAATGAAAAATATATGAAACTAGTTAAAGATATTGATAAATCAAGCTCAAATAAAGTTGAAGTTACAGACAAACAAGCGGAAGAAGCTTTTAAAACGATATTAATTTGGATAGGAGAAGACCCAAGTAGAGAGGGACTTTTAGAAACACCTAAGAGGGCTGTTAAAGCATTTAAAGAGTATTTCAAAGGATATAGCCAGGACGCTAAAGCAGATCTGTCAAAAACCTTTGGAGATGTAGATGGATACGATGACATGGTGGTAGAAAAAAATATTACTCTAGAAAGTCATTGCGAACATCACATGGCTCCAATTATAGGTGTCGCTCATGTTGCTTATATACCTAATAAAAAAGTAGTAGGCTTAAGTAAGCTTGCAAGAACAGTTGATATATTTTCAAAGAGACTGCAGACACAAGAAAGACTTACCATGCAGATAGCTAAAACGTTAATGAGCGCTCTAGATGCAAAAGGTGTAGCTGTTACAATTGATGCTGCGCATCAATGTATGACAATGAGAGGAATTAAAAAGGAAAAAGCAACAACTATAACAAATTATTTTTTAGGTTCTTTTAAAGAAGATTTAAGCTTTCAAAACAGATATCTTAGACACATAGCAAAATAAATGTCAGAAAAATTTAAAGCAATATTAATAGATAATCAAAACGAGAAGTTTTCTCATGAAATAAAAGAGATCACTTCAAGTGATCTAAAAGATGGAAATGTTTTAGTTAAAGTGGACTATTCAAGTTTAAATTATAAAGATGCTATGATTTTAAAAGACGGGGGAAGAATTGTAAGAAAATTTCCCTTTGTGCCCGGAATTGATTTTTCAGGAACAGTTGTTAAAAGTGAAGACGATAACTTTAAAAAAGATGACAATGTTATATTAACGGGCTTTCGAGTTGGCGAAGCTTACTTTGGGGGCTTCTCACAATATGCAAAAGTTGACGCAAAATTTCTAATCAAAACACCAAAAGAATTAGACAGCCATAAAGCCATGATGTTGGGTACAGCAGGCTTTACTGCTTTGCTTTGTTCTTTCGCAGTAAAAGCAAAAGAAGAATTATTACTAGGAGAAAAAGTTAAAGATGTACTTGTAACTGGAGCCACTGGAGGCGTGGGTAGTATAGCAATTATGATCTTATCTAAAATGGGTTATGACGTGCATGCAGTAACAGGAAAAAAAGATAAAAATGATTATTTGAAAGATTTAGGTGCAAAACATATTATCGAAAGAAAAGATTTTGAAGGTGAAAGCAAGCTACTAGAGAAAGGTATGTGGGACGGCGTGGTAGATACGGTCGGAGGAGCGGCATTAACTAAAATTTTTGCCCAAACTAAACCTGGAGGAATAGTTGCTGCATGCGGAAATGCTGGAGGAATAAAAATTAACACAACAGTAATGCCATTTATCATTCGAGGAGTTAAACTTTGGGGAATTGATTCTTCAGGCTCTTCAATTAAAAGAAGAGAGTTTATCTGGAATGAAGCAGCTAAGTTAATTGATTTTTCAAAGTTAAAAATAATAACAAAAGAACTATCATTTACTGAACTTTTAGAGACTTATCCTAAATTATTAAAAGGTGAGTTTTATGGCAGAGCTATAGTAAATCCTAATAAATAAACTATAATTAGTTTTTCATGGACTGGGATAAATTAAAAATTTTTCATACTGTCGCAGAAGCTTCTAGTTTTACTAAAGCTTCAACTATTTTAAATTTAAGTCAATCGGCTATAAGTAGGCAAATTCAAGCTTTAGAAAATGATTTAAAAGTTCAATTATTTGAAAGGCATGCTAGAGGTTTGGTTTTAACTGACAGTGGTGAGTATTTGTTTAAATCAGCTCATGAGGTAATCTCAAAATTAAAAGACGTTGAATCAAACTTAGGTGGTCAAAAAGATAAGTTAGATGGAAAACTTACAGTAACAACCGTAGTAAGTTTTGGAACCACTTGGTTAACACCTCGTATTAAAGAGTTTATGGATTTAAATCCCAAAATAGAAGTTGAACTGATATTTGACGACATGGAACTAGATCTTAGTACTCGACAAGCAGATGTAGGTATTTGGATGAGAAGACCAAAACAATTGAACTATATTCAAAAAAAATTTGTTGATTTTAATTACCATATCTACGGGTCCACTCAATATCTGGAAAAAAATGGATATCCTAAATCAGTTAAAGATTTAAATAATCATAAGTTTATTACCTATGGAAGAGGTGCACCTTCCCCCGTCTATAATCCTGACTGGGTTTTAAAGCTTGGGGCTAAAGATGGTAAAAAAAGAAAATCACTAATGAAAGTAAATAGTGTGTACGGACTATTGTTAGCCGTTCAAAGTGGTGTCGGACTTGCAGCCCTCCCAGATTATATTGCTCACAATATACCTAACTTAACTAAAGTTTTACCGAACGAAGCAGGCAAACCCACTGAAACACATTTTGTTTATCCGGCTTCATTAAAAAATGTAGCTAGACTAACTGCTTTTAGAAATTTTATTTTTAGCAAGGTGGGTGAATGGAAATTTTAAGCTTTATAATTCCCTTCATGATTTTATTAACAGTTGTAGTTTTTATTCATGAATTCGGACACTATTATTTCGCAAAACTTTATGGTGTGGGTGTTACGGATTTTTCTATTGGCTTTGGTAAAGAAATTTTTGGCTTTAACGATAAATCTGGAACAAGATGGAAATTTTGCGCAATTCCATTAGGTGGGTATGTGAAATTTTTTGGTGACAGAAATGTTTTTACTCAAGCTGAACAAGAAGAGTTATTAAAAAAATATAATAAAGAGGACCAAGAAAAACTTTTTGTTACTAAACCTTTATATCAAAGATCTTTAGTAGTAGCAGCCGGTCCATTAGCAAATTTTATTCTAGCTATTTTTATTTTCACATTTATTTACATGTTTGCCGGTAAAGATTTTACTCCAGCTCAAATACAAGAAGTGCAAAACAATAGTCCAGCTTATGTTTCAGGAATAGAAAATGGAGATGTTATTTTATCAATAGATAATAGAAAGATTACCAGCATATTAGACGTCTCAACTTATATAAATACATCAACAAATGATAATATTGATATTAAAGTTTTACGAAATAATGAAGAAATTATTTTACAAGTTAGACCTAAAATTTTTAAAGGTAAAGATTCTCTCGGAAATAAAGTGAATAAAAAAATTATAGGAATTAAAATATCACCTCTGAATGATAAGTTTAATAAAGAGAGATTGGGACCAGCAAAAGCTTTATTTTACGCTGTTAAAGAAACTTGGTTTGTTGTAAATGCCTCGCTAGATTTTGTAATATCTATGTTCAAGGGAAAGGGTGATACCACTCAATTAGGGGGTCCAATTAAGATTGCAAAAATTACAGGACAAGTTGTTCAACATGGTTTAATAGCATTTTTAAGTATAATGGCTTATATTTCTATCAGTCTTGGGTTTATTAATCTTTTCCCAATTCCAATGTTAGACGGTGGACATTTAATGTTTTACGCATTTGAAAAAATTTTAGGCAGGCCATTAAAGCAAAGAACGCAAGAAGGATTTTTTCGAATCGGTGTGTTTTTACTGCTTTCACTTATGTTTTTTACAACTTTCAACGATTTGAAAGATTTAGGCTTATTTTAAGCCATTTTTTAACTTCAATTAAGTCAATAAAAACAACGTTTTTTCGCACTACAACATATTGTGTTAATATATATTTTTGGCACTAAAATATTGTTGATTTTACTGGATTTTTTGTAGAGATTAAATATTAACCAAAAAGGGGCATAAATGAACAAAAAACAACTAGTAGCACAAATATCTACTACATTGGGTCAAAGTAAGGCTGATGCCGAAAGAACTTTTGATTCAATTACGACTATTATACTAGATGCATTGAAAAATGACGATACTGTAAAAATAGCGGGTTTTGGTACTTATAAAGTAGCAAAAAGAAAAGCTAGAGTAGGAAGAAATCCTAGAACAGGTGAGTCTATTCAAATTTCTGCATCTCAAAAAGTTAAGTTTTTACCAGCTAAAAGCTTGAAAGAAATGTTTAATAAATAGACGTTTTATTTAATAGCTCCTAAAAATTGGGAGCTATTAAGTTATTGCATACCTCAAATACCTCTAAATCATTGTGTTTCTAACATAACTGAATCTAATACATAGCAATACTCACACACAGCACAGAGCCTATAAATTCTTATAAATAAGAATTTTATGAAAAAAAAATTACTCAAAATAATAATAGGAATTACAGCGTTTTTAAGTATTTCAGAATTATCTGCTGCAGAAACCACCATGTCTGAAGAAGGTCAGTATATTTTTAATTCTTTAGCTTTTTATATTGGTGGAGTTTTAGTGGCATTTATGGCTGCTGGATTCTGCATGTTAGAAAGCGGTTTAGTTACTACAAAAAGTGTATCAACAATTGCCGCTAAAAATATTGGTAAATTTGCGATTGCTTCAATAGTCTTCTTTTTATTTGGGTATAACATGGCTTATGGAATTCCCGTAGGTGGATACATAGGGTCATTTTCTTTGTGGAACACTACATTAAAAGTTGAATCTGGTTATTCAGGGAGTTCAGATTTTTTCTATCAAACCATGTTTGTTTGTGCGACAGTTTCAATTGTGTCGGGTGCCGTAGCTGAAAGAATAAAAATTTGGCCCTTCTTTTTATTTGCTGTAATAATGGCTGGATTTATTTACCCAATATCAATGGGTTGGCAATGGGGAGGCGGTTGGTTAAGTACTATTGGTTTTTCCGATTTTGCCGGGTCAACACTGGTTCATGCTTGCGGAGGTGCAGCCGCACTTGCCGGTATAATAGTTTTAGGCGCTAGAGAAGGAAGATTTACTTCAAGTGGGGGAAAAAGAGTTATGATCCCTTTTGCTGCCTCAAGTATTCCATTAACTACATTAGGAACTTTTTTACTTTGGTTTGGATGGTTTGGTTTTAATGGTTTTAGTCAACTTGCAATGGGAACATTTGATGACATAAATGCAATTACTAAGATAGCCGTTAATACTCATCTTGCAGGCGCTGCCGGAACTATAGCTGGCGCAGTCATAACGCGTTTAATTGGCGGTAAAACAGATATTATAATGATGTTAAACGGGGCGTTAGCTGGCTTAGTCTCTATCACCGCAGAACCACTTACACCAAGCCCAGTTTTAGCTATGGCTATAGGAGCGACTGGAGCAGTAATAATGTATTTTGGAACCAAAATGTTAGAAAATTTTGGACTCGACGATGTTGTTGGAGCAATTCCAGTTCATATGTTTGCGGGAATTTTTGGAACTTTAATTACACCATTAAGCAACGGAGATACTTCTTTTGGAAAACAATTTGTTGGTGTTTTTTCTGTATGTGTATTTAGTTTTATTCTTTCTTACCTTGCGTTTATCTCAATGAAGGCAACTATAGGTCTTCGAATAAGTAAAGCTGCAGAGAAACTTGGAACTGACAAGGCTGAAATAGGAGTAACCGCATACTCAATTAGAGATTAAAATATTTACTCGTTAGTTAAAGAAAATTTATAAAGCTTGATTGATTTTAGCAGCAAGTCTTATTTATTTTCATTCCAAATTTTTTTTAGATTAATATTTGGAGATACACCAAAAACAGAATTTATATTAGCACAATGAAAAGCCAAAGAAGGTAATGGCGACAGACATGGATTTTCCTTATAAATTTTATGCAGTGGTTTTTCCCATGGATCTATCCATTCAATACCCATAACTTCAAGATCTTTAAAGTTTTTTTCTATCAAATTTTTACTAGTCATAAACGTTACTAAGCTCTCGGAAACTAATCTCCAATGATAGTTTTCACCCAAATATATTTTTGTCGATTCATCTTTCGTATATAAATATGGATAATCTGAAGGTAATAAAATTAAATCAGAATTAAAAATTGTAGAGAATTTTTCATAACTAAACATCATTTCTGTAATAGAATTCGCGGAGTGAATATAGTCATCTTCGACAAAATAAATTATGTCAGAATCTTCGTTTTTTGCCATTAATAAAGAATTATAAAAATTGGCCATATTTGAAAATTTTGCTTTTGTGTACCCAGGCTTAATTTTATTTTCAAAGCTTTTGAGGTCTATAGAGATAAATTTAGTATCAATTTTTGTCTGATTTAAAAGATTTTTAATAATTGAAATATCATCTTGAGAAGAGTTAGTATCAGTAACAACAATCTCAAATTTTACATCATTAAAAATATTTTTTGCTAAAATGACCGCACGCATTAATGATTTAATCGTTCTGAATGTATATTCATTCTTTTCACAATCAAATAATCTTTTTTTATTTTGATCCATTATTAATTCAGAGGTGCATGAGCGTAAAATAATTTTAAATTTTTTTATTTTTCTTGTAATATTGATCTGACCTAGTGGAATAGTTATTGATTTCTTTCCAGGTATACTAAGTATTTCATTCAAACTCTTACCCAAAGTAGGTGACTTGAATTTTGCTTGATCAATTATCTCAAAACCAAATATTCTGCAAAGCATAATAAAAAATTTTTTCATAAGATTAGTCTTACGTGTATTTTTTATTTTTTTCATTATGACTTATTGTATATATTAGTTTATAATTTAGTTCTATGAGCATAAAATCATCACAAACCTTAGTTGAAGAAGCGAATAAAATTATTCAAACTTTAAATTCAAATGAAGTTAAGCAACTAACTAAAAAAAAAGAAATTACCTTAATTGACATCAGGGACATAAGGGAGCTTTGGAAAGAAGGCACAATAGAAAATTCAAAACACATACCTAGAGGAATGCTTGAATTTTGGCTTGATCCAGACAGCTCTTATTACAAGAAAAACAAAATTCAAAATATGAAAAAAATAGTTTTGTTTTGCGCCCTAGGTCTCAGATCAGCTTTAGCAACAAAATCTCTCATCGATATGGGTTTTAAAAATGTTGCTCATGTCGAGGGTGGCTATGATGCTTTAAAAAAATCTGGATTGAACATTATTATAAGAGAAAAGAAATAAGCTATTTATTAGCTTCGTTTAAAGCAAATTCTATTCTGTCTTGACCCCAGAAAACTTTATTATTTGAGACAAAAGAAGGAGCACCAAAAATACTTTTTTCGTAAGCTTCAGTTGTTTTTTTTTTTAAAGATTCCTTTATGGAAGATGAATTTAATCTTAATAAGAAGGTTTTGGGATTTATATTTAAATTCTTCAAAATTTTTTGAATTATATTTTCATCATTCATATTTAAACCATCTTGCCATATTGAATTAAAAATATTATCAATATAATAATTTTTAAAATTATCCTCTTCAGCAATTAAAACCCCCCTCATTAAATTTAAACTTTTAATTGGAAAGTATGAATTAAATTTAAATTTTACTTTATTTTTTTCTGCTATTAATTTGCAATCACGTATCATATGTCTGGCCTTAGCCGGTATAAAAGCTGGTGCTTTAATCCCATGTAAATTATGTAAACCACCTAATAGTATAGGTTTATATTTTATTTGAATTGAATTTTTTTTTTCAATCTTTCTTATTTCTTTATGAGCTAAAAAAGAATATGGGCTAACAAAGTCAAAATAAAAATCAAAAGATTTAATCATTAAAACCGATTTTTTTTGCAAAAAATATTCTAAAAAACCAATAAAATATTAAACCAGCTGGACCTATGAAATAAGTTATAATTAGTGAAATTATTACAACAATTTTAGGAACAGTGTATTTTCGACCATCTCTCACAATCCAGGCGCCTAAAAATAAACTTATTGCTAAAAAATGGAGCCAGAATATTAAAAGAAAAGATTCATTGGAAAACATAGAGTAGAGACCATCTAATCCACTATATAACTCAAAGCTGTCAAAAATATTCCCCTCTAAAAATATATTATACGCAACAAGCCCATAGGCTGTCGATAACAGTAAAGGAGCTACAATTGATTGAACAAAAATATTTGTAATATTGTGATTTGGTAGAATTATTAACAACAACCAAAAGGGAATAACACCCCAATTGGCTATTAAATAAATATTTTCATAGTTTAATAAATGTAGAAGATTATTTATCATGAAAAATAATATAGTATATTAACTTAATGAATCCCACATCAAATAAAAGTGATTTTGAAGATCTCACAACCAATCTAAAAGATTTAGCTTATGGGTATTTAGAAAAATATAGCCCTTCAAAACAACAGCTTAAAGTATTTTTACTAAAAAAATATCTAATTAAGATTAAAGGCACACAATCAAAAAAAGAAGTTTCCCTTATTATTGATGAAATTATCGAGAATCTTGAAAAGAATAGAATTATAAATGATGAACTTTATTCAGACTCTAAAGCTAGAATGTATTTAAGGCGTGGTTATTCATTAAACAAAATTAATCAATCTTTACGAAATAAAGGAATAGATAATCAGTACATAAAACAAAGTATAGAAAAAATAAAAGAAGATCAGATCGAACCTGATTTTGTATCTGCTTTAAAACTTTGTAAAAGAAGAAGAATTGGACCTTTAAGACCAGAGGCAAACAGAGAGCTTTTTTACAAAAAAGATATGGGAATACTTGCTAGAGGGGGGTTTAGTTTCGACTTATCAAAAAGAGTACTAAACCTTGACACCAAAGAATTTAATAAATTACTTCAGATTGCTTGATTTTTTTTTCTCTTTTTCTTCTTCTACTAATTGATCTATTTTTCTCTTTAGTGAATTTCTAACTATAATAAAAAAAAATATTCCAAAAAAACTAACAGATATAATTATAGCCAATATAGTTTTAATCACTTAAATCTTTCGATCTTCTAATTAATAAACTTGGATTTTTATAATCTTCTTTTCCATATAAAAAAGGTTTCCCCTCTAGCGTATTTATAATTGCTCCAGCATTTACTGCAATCGAATGTCCCGCCGCGTAGTCCCATTCATTAGCTCTCTCTTCAGCTGCATAAATATCATACTCACCAGATGCAATTACACAAAATTTATAAGAACTTGCCATTTTGACGATAGAGTTGACATTATACTCTTTTAATTTACTTAAAATTACATCCGAAGGTTTGTAGGCACTTGATAGCGCAACTACTGTATTTTTAGGCTGTTGCTTGGTGCAATAAATTTTTCTAGTAATTTTATTTTCAATTAAATAACTTTCTCCAGGACTAAATGAATAAAATAATCTATTTTTTTTTGGAACACCCACTAAACCTAAAACTGGAAATTTATCAATTATTAAAGCAGCATTTAATGTATACTCATCTTTACCAGCAATATATTCTTTAGTTCCGTCAATTGGATCGATAAGCCAAAATATTTTCGATTTATTTTTTATATCTAAGTTTACAGTTTCTTCAGAAATTATTGGAATGTTTGGAGTAAGTTCTATAATTTTTTTAGTTATTAGATCATTTACTATAAGATCTCCATTACTTACAGGGGAATTGTCTTTCTTAATTTCGATTTTAAGCCCTTTCTTATATAATTGAATTGACTCATTGCCCGCTAAATCAAATGTATTAATTAAGCCTTCGGCAATATGTTTTAGTTCTTGTTTGTTCATTTTTTTATTTTCTCTAAAGAAATTATTTCAATGTTTATTACTTGTTTTCCAAAATTTTCAAAATTTACAGTCACTTTTTTACCGATAATAGACTGTATTTGACCAATACCCCAACTTTTGTTTGCAGGATTAACAACGTAATCACCTGGTTCAAAATCAATATGCATTATAGAAAATAACTTATATTTATATTATACATTTTAAAAATGAATTCTCTAGGAATTAATAAATCTAAAAAAGCCACAAATGTTGTAGTGGCAATGTCTGGTGGTGTAGATTCTTCTGTAGTTGCAGCTTTACTTAAAGATGAAGGTTACAATGTAACAGGCATAACTTTAAAATTATATAATGACTCCAAGGCACCCAAAGAAGGCAGACAATGCTGTGCCGGACAAGATATTTTAGACGCTAAGAGAGTTTCAGAAAAACTTGACATAAATCATAAAATTTTATTTTATCAAAAAAAATTTAAATCTGAAGTAATAGACTCATTTATAGACAGTTACGTCGCTGGTGAAACTCCAATTCCATGTGTCCAATGCAACCAAACAGTTAAATTTAGAGACTTGTTTAAATATGCAAAAGATTTAAATGCAGACGCATTAGTAACTGGACATTACGTTTCTAGAGTACAGCAAAATGGTAAAGCAAACATGTATAGAGCTAAAGATCAAAATCGTGATCAAAGTTATTTTCTATTTAGCACATCACAAGAGCAGCTTGATTTTCTTAGGTTCCCGTTAGGTGAAATTGATAAATTAGAGACTAGATCAATAGCGCAAAAACTAAAATTAAATGTTGCGGATAAGCCTGATAGCCAAGACATATGCTTTGTTCCAAATGGAGATTATAGTTCAGTGATCAAAAAATTTAGACCTGAGTCATTTAAAAATGGCAAAATCTTAGACGTTTCTGGCAATGAGATAGGTGAGCACGAGGGGATAATTAATTATACGATCGGTCAAAGAAAAGGGATCAGGATATCTAGCGATAAACCTTTGTACGTTGTTAATATTAATGCAGAAAACAATACAATAATAGTTGGATCTAAAGAGTCCTTGATGATAAAAAAAATAAAACTTAGGGACTTAAACATTTTAGGTAATAAAGAAGATTTTGAAAATTTAATAAATATAAAAGTTAGATCTACAGGAAGACTTCTTAAAGCAAAAATTAATATTTCAGAAAATAATGCTTTAGTTGAAATTTTAGATAGTGAAACTGGAATATCACCTGGGCAAGCTTGTGTTTTTTATTCTAAAGACAGTTTTGGGGATAAGGTGTTGGGTGGAGGCTGGGTTCACAAGACTTTCAATAAAGATTTATGCGGTTCTTTTCCAAAATAAATTTGAAAATAGATAGAACGTAATTACTCCAATAAAATAATTCCATTCAAGCGCATGTTTAAAATGAGTATTACCTTTATCAATTAAAATTGGTAAACTGAATACAGCAACAATACACAGTATTGCTACAAGAATAATTTTTAAAATTAAAATTTTTTTATTAATTAATCCTTCTAGCTTTTCTTTAAGTTTTAAAAAATGAAAAACCAAAATGCCCTGTGCTATTATTTCAAATATTATAAAAGCGAGAAGAACTAATCTTCTTAGAAGTTTGAAAATTTTAACATCAAACTCAACACCAAGTAAAATCGAATGAATAACTAAGAAAATTGCAGATAAAATACCCATTATTTTAAATTTATGATTAATATTTGTAGAGTTAAAATTATTTACTATGTTGTTGTTATTTCTCCAGTAATAAAAAAGCAATATTGCTGTTAAGATCATTGAAGGTTTGAAAATCAAATATTGCGGGAAGGTTCTGGAAGCCCTACTTATTGATAGACTGCCATCAATATAGGGAATAGAAAAGCCAGATCTTCCAATTTGATCAACACTAAATATAGTATTTTCTAAAAATTGATAATTTTGGGAAATTAACAAACATAAGTTTATTCCAACTAATGGAATTAAAAAAATCAATAAACTCAATCTTCGAATTTGAGTTATTTCATGCATAGTTTAAATGTGGTTATTTCTTTTTGTTTCTTTTTCTTGCTCTTCTTTTCTTTGAGCCAATTTTTCTTCTTCCTCGATGTTTCTTGGGGTAACCCATATTTATGCCTCCTTTTTGTATTTTATTTACTCATTTATTATATAAAGTTCAATTATACTTATTTTATGAAAAAGTCCATAAGCACATTTCTAAAACATCCGGTAAAAGATAACACAAATAGATCTGCCAACCCCCCAGTAATAAGAGCATCGACGATACTTTTCAATTCTATGCAAGAGTTGTACCAGCATGAAAAAAAAGTTAAGTCACACAAAAAAATTAGTCATTACACATATGGCCGATATGGAAGCACTACAACAATAGAGCTAGAAAAAATTATTAAGGAACTAGAACAAGCATATCATGTTTTTTTAACGGGTACCGGTTTTGGAGGCATATCTTTAGCTTTGATGAGCTTGTGCAGACCAGGAGATGAAATTTTAGTTTCAGATAATGTGTACGGGACAACTAGAGAAATTTCAGAAGACCTTTTAAAAGAATTTAATGTAGATGCTATATTTTATAATCCAGATAAATTTGAAGATTTACAAAATAAAGTTACAAAAAAAACTAAAATGATTTTGGTAGAAAATCCTGGAAGTAATACGTTTGAGTTTCAAGACCTGTCTAAAATTGTTAAATTAGCAAAGCAAAAAAATATTCTAACTCTTTTAGACAATACTTGGGGTACACCACTATATTTAAAGCCTCTTAAGATTGGATTTGACATGTCCTTTTCATCAGCAACTAAATATTTTTCTGGTCACTCTGATGCTATGGGTGGAACTTTAGCAGTAAATAAAAAAGTATTTAAAAAAATAATGTTTTTTTATAAATTATCTGGATATAGAATGTCTGCAGATGAGGCTTATTTAATAATAAGAGGTTTAAGGACTTTAGACGTTAGACTCAAAAAACATTTTGATAATACAAAAAAAATTATTAATTTTTTAAAAAAACATAAAAAAATAAAAGAAATACTTTACCCTCACAAGCCATCTTCTAAAAATTATAAACTTTGGAAAAAATATTATTCAGGTGCAACAGGATTGTTATCTATTGTGATAAAAAGTAAAAAGAAGTCATCTGTTATAAAGTTTGTAAATTCACTTGAAATATTTGGCATCGGATATAGTTGGGGTGGATTTGAGAGTCTTGCAATTTTACAAGAACTTAGAAAAGGCAGTGAATACATAAAAGGTAGAAATTTTTTTAGATTCACAAGAGATGAACATATTGTTAGGCTGCACATTGGTTTAGAGGATCCAAAAGATTTAGTAAATGATCTTAAAAAGTCTTTAAAGCATATAAAATAATGTTAAAATTTGCTTCTAATAGAACAGTGCTTATAGTTTTATTATCAGCTTGTATTATAACATTAATTTCAATGGGCTTAAGACAAACCTTCGGGTTATTTTTTAAAGCATTTGAAGAAGGCATTGGGGTTACAAGAACAGAGTTTGGTTTAGCAATAGGAATTCAAATGTTGTTTTGGGGGATATTTGCTCCGATATTTGGTTTCTTAGCAGATAAATTTGGAGGGAACAAAGCTGTTTTCGTAGGATTTATTATTTTTAGTTTAGGGATCTATATGCTTTATTCTGGACCTAATACAGGTATTTATTTTCAGATTAGTTTAGGTCTTTTAGTCGGCACAGCCTTAGGTGCTACAGCAATAGGAGTGCCGGTATCAGAAGTCGGAAAACATTTTCCAAATGAAACTAGAACATTAGCAATAGCGTACGTCACAGCAGCAGCTTCAATTGGTTATTTTTTATCTCCACTTTTCACAAAGTATAGTCTTGGCGCAGTTGGCTGGGAACAAACATTAAAATACTTTATGATCTTTATAGGGTTTGGATTAGTAGCTTCACTCTTTTTACTGCCATCTAAAACTATTATCGACTCATCTCAAGCAGATAGAAACCAATCTTTTTCAGCAGCAATAAAAGAAGCTTTTGCACACAAAGGTTATATTCTATTAGTTCTAGGTTTTTTTGTTTGTGGTTTTCAAATTACATTAGTCGGAACGCATATCCCAGGGTACATGCAAGAAAGGGGTATGGATGGATGGTCAGCTACAATAATTTTAGCTTTAATTGGCTTATTCAATATTGTTGGAACTTTAGGCATGGGCTACCTTGGAATAAAATATAAAAAAAAAAATCTTCTTAGCATTTTATATGCGCTTAGAGCAGTAAGTATTTGTGTATTTATTTTCTCTCCGCCATCGTTATTTAATGCAGTTATTTTTGGAATTACATTTGGAATTCTTTGGTTATCTACCGTTCCACCTACGAGCGGTATTGTGGCGCAAGTATTTGGAACCAAATACTTAAGTACATTATTTGGTTTTGTTTTTTTGTGCCATCAATTAGGAGCTTTTGCTGGAGCATTTTTAGGAGGATATTTTTATGATTTATATGGATCATACGATTACGCTTGGTACATGGCGATTGCACTATCTATTTTTGCAACAATTGTTCACTATCCGATAGACGAAACACCAATAGTTCGTGTGGATAACACTATTTAAGGTTGTATTTTGAGTCCTAAAAGGAATCAAAAGTGAATCAAAACGTGAACATCCGATTATGTGTCTTTAAGTATTGTGGATAATTGGTTTTTTTGTTTTAATAACTTCTCGTATTTGAATAGTCTCAAAATAACCAAGGAGTGTAAATGTTTTCAGAAAAGTTAAACAAAAAATTAGACGAATATCACTTATTAAACCATCCATTTTATAAGTCGTGGAATGAAGGTAAATTAACTAGAGAAATTATTAAAGATTATGCTGAGCAATATTACCAACATGTAAAAGCGTTCCCAAGATATATAAGCGCTACCCATTCATTATGTGAAGATATCGAAAAAAGAAAAATTCTATTAGAGAATTTACAGGATGAAGAAAACAAAGATGCTGATCACCCTAAGCTTTGGAAAAATTTTGCTTTAGCTATGGGAGCTGATTCAAATAAAATAGAAGATGTTAATCCAGAAGTTTTTACAAAAGACCTGATTGATAATTTTTTTAAACAAGGAAGATCAAGTTACGCAGAGGGTTTAGCGTCTTTATATACTTATGAAAGACAGATTCCTGAAATAGCAGAAACTAAAATACAAGGTTTAAAAAAATATTATGGTGTTACCTCAAAAAAAGGTTTAGAATTTTTTGAAGCACATAAGTCAGCTGACATCATTCATAGAGCTGAATGTGAAAAATTATTAGATGGCTTGTCAAAAGATGAACAAAATAAAGCTGAGGTAGCTGCCTTATCAACAGCAAAATATCTTTGGAACTTTTTAAGCGGAATGAGCATCAAGCACAATCTCCAAGCAGCAGCTTAAATTATACTGTCTAGATTAATGAAAAATGATGGACATAAGTGGGATAATAAAAATCCTACCGCTCAAATGCTTGGTCGTTGGCAGCCTTGGCACGAAGGTCATCAAAAGCTCTTTGAAGAAATTTTAAAGAAAACAGGCCAGATAAATATAATGGTTCGTGACGTAAAGGGAGTGGATGATAATCCATTTGAATTTGAAACTGTGAAAAAAAATATTTCTGAAGCTTTAAAAGATTATAAAAATAGAATTCAAATATCGTTAGTTCCCAATATAACCAATATTTGCTACGGAAGAGGTGTCGGTTACAAAATAGAGGAAATAGTTCTTGATGAAAAAACTCAGCAAATTTCTGCTACAAAGATCAGAGAACAAATGAGAAAAGACGGAAAACTCAAATAGTTGCGAGACTTTCTCACTTGACCTACTACCTAGTCAAATATATAAAATACTTAAATCAAGAGGACAATAAGCATTATGTTTTATAACAATCCATTTTCTGAGTTATCAGAATTAGTTTCATCACTAGCAATGCAAAGTTTTGTTATTCTTATGATTGGCTTAGTGGCTCTAGGTACTTTGATGGATATAATTCATAAAAAAAATGTAAAGTATTTTTTTAATAACGCTAAGAAAGCAAAAAAAAATGCAAAAATAGAACTTACAACAAGTCAAAGAACTTCAGTAATACTAAAAACAGTTGCTCATGATATCGCAACTACAGCTGAATTGGGTAGAGGCAAAAGAAGAGTGGCCCATGTACTGGGAATGTACGGCACAATTATTTTTTGGATTACTTCCGCTTTAATAATATTTTTATATCCAACTGCTGGCTCATCAACCCCATCGAGTTTAACGTTAATGTGGCATGTAGGAGCAATAATCACTTGTTTGGGAGGTTACTGGTTTTGGCTATTTCTTAGAGTAGATGTTTTAGCAGAGGCACATCCTTGGTACAGAATAATTAAAGCAGACTTGTTTGTTCTAGCACTCCTTGCTTGCGCAACATTTGGTTTAGCTTGGTCATTCACTCAAAATTCAGGAATGATAGGTCTAAGTTATTTATTTTTAATTTTATATATAGTTTCTAATTTAATTTTATTTGGAGGTGTTTATTGGTCTAAATTTGCGCATATGTTTTATAAGCCAGGAGCAGCAATTCAAAAAAACTTAGCTGAAGCAGACGGCTCTAGAGACAATTTGCCTCCACCAGCTGATGAACCACGACAGTTTGGGCTGGGCATAAAAAGAGAACAACCAAAGCATTATTAAAAAAATTATGATAAAAAACAA
>Ga0115004_10001952_pt1 | contig 17098 bp, 9 predicted proteins | sample ArcticOcean_MG_C_10_FD_88737 | JGI IMG/M metagenome (GOLD analysis project Ga0115004, IMG submission 88737) | Marine microbial communities from western Arctic Ocean - ArcticOcean_MG_CB11_90 | ecosystem: Environmental > Aquatic > Marine > Oceanic | place: Arctic Ocean: Canada Basin | collected...
ACGGTTGAGAGTTGTGAAGTAATGCGCGCGCCGTGGCGAGAGGCGTGGTTTTTGTTTGTTTGTTTTGTTCGTGATCATCGTCTTCTTCTTCTTCTTCGTTGATTATTATTATTATTATTATTATTATTAGCTGACATATGTGTCCATCTTCGCTCTTCTTTCTATTGTTCTGGTTCGTTTTCTCGCCTCTGTCCTTAAAAAGGAAAAACGACATTCGTGAAGAGGCACTTGACTGGGGAGTTTGAGAAGAAATATTTACCGACAGTCGGCGTCGCCGTGCATCCGTTAGATTTCAACACGAACTGTGGTCCGATCAGATTCGATTGCTGGGACACGGCAGGTCAAGAGAAGTTTGGAGGATTACGAGACGGGTATTACATTCACGGGCAATGCGCGATTATCATGTTCGACGTTACTTCGAGGACGACGTATAAGAACGTCCCGACTTGGCACAGAGATATTACGAGAGTATGTGAAGAAATCCCGATCGTTTTGTGCGGGAATAAAGTCGACGTGAGGAACAGACAAGTGAGAGCGAAAACGATTACGTTTCACCGCAAGAAGAATTTGCAATATTACGAGTTATCGGCAAAGTCGAATTATAACTTTGAAAAGCCGTTTTTGTACTTGGCGAGGAAGTTGGCCGGTAACGCGCAGTTGGTGTTTACTGAATCTCCTGCGTTGGCGCCGCCAGAGGTCAAGGTGGATATGGCAGAAGTTGCGCAATACGAGAAGGAGTTGGCGGATGCAGCCGCGCAGCCGTTGCCGGACGAGGACGACGAATTGTTAGACGCGTAATTAAAAAAATATTACATTGCGCTCTCTCACACATTCATTTTCATCATCATCATCATGCATAAACACACAAAATATCGATACTTATTAGCGAGACCGAATAATTTAGTGATTGGTCTTTATATTGAAATACAAACACAAACACAAACAACAAGAATAATGATACAGTATTGACATATATTGATATATTACACACGCACACATGAATATGAATGAAGATCCTAATCCCGTTGTTGTTGTTGTTGTTGTTGTCTCGTATATTCCATTCTTTTTTCAGCCATTCGAGAGACGGCGACGACGTTTTTCACTAATTTCCAACGCTTCGCAGCTTTTTCTCGTCTCTCTAAACTCTCTACAATATCGGCCTTTTTTAAGACATCTGTTCTCAACAATAATCGTTTTCGTTTATCGTCTAACGCAGCGAAACATTTTGTACATACGCACTCAGATTCTGGCATGCATTTTCCACGCGTTCCATGCGGTGACGAAGCGACGTGCTCAAAACAAAACTTATGTTGACAAAAGCCACAGTAATGCGAGTTTGCTGTTTTGAACATGCCTTTAACTTTTTTTGAACAGAACGAATCCGCGCATATTCCTTTTTTCATCTTTTGTTTAGTAGGCGTCGCTTCGGCTTTATTAATCGCGCTTGGTTTCGTTTCTCCACCAGATAAACTCGAACTCGAAGCATTTCTGCGCGGTTTCGCGAGTGAAGTTCCGGTGACTTTACTATCGTATAATGAACCGCTAGCAGCGGCGGGAGATAGAGACGACGTCGTCTTGTTACTCGTCGGTTGCTGAACCTCCATTTTTTTTCGTTCATCGTCGTCGTCGTCGAAATCGTCGAAATCGACACCATCTTTTCCGTTGCTCGCATCTTTTGTCTTTTTAATATTCTTCTTTGCAGAAGAAGTAGGCGTTAAAATTTTCGCGATGTTATTAGTAGCGTCCTTTGGCGATGGGGGCTCGATTTCCATCAAATCTCGACTCGAATCTAAAAGCTGTTTTTCGGCCCTTTTGATCAATGCCGTGACTGCTTTTTGTGGTGACTTGTGCACAATGCCAACTGCCGCCGTAGCGTCGATGTTAACGTCGTCGCTATTGATGAGAGACGCATTATTGCTTAGATTTTCGTCTTCGTTCGAGAGATTTTTATAATCGTTACGTTTCTTCCAGCTCTTGACAAGATAATATAACCTGACTGCGACGCCGCCACTCGATGCTATAATAGCTAACGCGCTCCAAACAAAGGAAAGAAAAGTTTTTTCACCTCCGAAATAGTTATTCAACGACGCGTTCTTCAAAGCACTGTTTTGATCCGTATTAATGTTACTGTTTCCTATAAATTCGGCGACTGATGAAAGCGTCGACGACGACGACGTTGGAATTTTAACTTCGTTCGTCGTTGCCGCTTTACCTGCACCAAAAGCTCCGTAGGCGATAACTTTGAATTTAATCGTCGCACCTTTCGGGCAATTACGCACGATTAACGAATTTTCTTCGCCCCACTCTACGACCTCTTCTATTTTCCACTCTTTGCCGCTAGCTATTGCACCTGGCGTGACGATCATGCTCTTTACTACGAACAAATGTGCCGGTGGCGTTCCCCTTATCTCAGGTTCTGACCACTTGACGCTGACTACGCCTTCCTTTTTATTCGTGACTTTCGCTATAACTTTCTGAACCACCGACGGCGTTTTACCTAAATGTAACAACTGCCTCTTCAAATTCCTCGCGATCGATTGTCTGTGTAGCTCGTTCTCAATCTGCAAATGTTTCTTCAACAAATTCCCGTCGTTTGAAATCAACGAAGGAAAGTCCTCTATCGTAATCGCGTTCTCCTCAAATCTCTGCGCATATTGCGGAAACCTCAACGAATATTTCACCCATAACTTCACTTCTCTCACGGTCGCTACGTTCTCGTTCATTTCCATGAACTTCCCGAACTCGTGCGTCGAAATGGTCTCGTCGTCGTCATCGAACGTATCCATGGTCTTAATCACATCCGTCGACGCTTCGGATAACTCCGTGTTCGTATCGAACTCGAATCCACCGATGTATTCACTGACATATTTCTGTAATTCCTCCGCGTCCAGCTGTCCATCCTTCGATTCGTCTATTTTCTGAAAGAACTCCCTAGTCGCCCTCTTGTTCCTTTCCTCCTTCTTTTCCATCCGAGCGCTCGTAGCCGTGCTATCATTAACCGCAGCAGCAGCAGCAGCAGCAGAAGCAGAAGCAGAATCAGAAGCGACAGCGGCAGCAGAAGATACCACGAATGCATCGCTATCAATCACGCAACAGATCAGTAAGATCTTACCAACGAACGATAATTTATTCCTCGAAGAACGGGAACTCATCGAAGACGTAGTTCTTCTTCTCCTTCTTCTTCCTTCGTTCTTCTTCGACTATACACGCACGCGCACTCGCTTTAAGCAACAATTAATTGCACGAATACACGCACACACAGAGAGTGAGTGAGTGAGTGAAGTGAATGCGTCTCTTTTTCCCTCGAAGCAGTTAACAAGAGAGAGGGAAAGAAAGGTGTCGCGAATGCTTTTAAGAGGAAAATCTGGAAAAGAAAAGAAAGAGCTTTCTTCTTTTTATTGCTGGGAAATTTTTTCTCAAAGTTTGACCAAATTGATCACCACGCTCCAGCTGCTCGAGTTTCCCGATTTGGTTCTATTTTAATATACCGATTTGTAGGTAATGTTATCTAGATGCTCAAATTTTGTTTCGTTTTCCCAAATAATGCGTTTTATCGTATAAAAAGAGCCGTTTAAGTAATATTTAGGGTGTCAATATGACACCCTAAACTATATATATCCAGTTGGATGACTCGTATATATTTTTATACGCTCAGATTCTCCAACGTATGATCAAACGAAAGCTCTTAATCAGACGCTTCCGAAAATATATATTTGGTTTTCTAAATCGAACGGAGAGCGAAGATATAAGCATCGTAAACATTGTCCGTTCTTTTTTTGGACCAAAAAACTAGTTAAAGATCTGGAAGAAAAGTGCCAGCACATAAACGCGCGAGAACGAAGATAGACAAACTCTGCGAGAGAGCGAGGAAGGAGCTAATGGTAAGCGAAAGCGCGCGCGCGAGTAGCGTACGTGAGTAGCGAAAAAAGCGGCGCGAGAGAGTAGAGAGCGGGCGCAGGTTCGCGCGCTTTGGCCTTCTTTTAAATGAACAGGTGCCCTATACTACTCCCGAAAAGTCCACCCTTTCACAAAGAAAAACGAAATCAGAAAGTCAAAAACTTTTCCAATTCATTCGCACTTTTAAGCGCGCTTAAAACTCTCTCGCTTATCTCATTAAACTTGGACACTCGTTCGTATAATATATTATATTTAAATCTCTCGATCTGTTTTTGGTGCAGATTCGATCAGAAGAAGCAGCAGAGAGAGGATTGAGATTGCGGTTAAGAACATCATGGGAATCTGTTATTCTCGAAACGCGTCCTCCTCGGTTGGAAACAGAAATCAACTAAAACACGCGCACGTTCAATATAACGAACGTAACGGTGCTACTTGCACTAAGCAAGAAGCAGAGGAAGCAGAGGAAAACGAGTACGTTTTTGTGTTAACCGATCGAGAAGAGATGGATAAAGAGATCGAAGAAGAGATCGAACGAGCAAAAAAAGAGGAACGAGAGTTCGTATTGGTCAGGAAACCCGCAGAAAGCGCGCGCGTATTGTACGACGAGAGCGCGCGTAGTAGTATCGAAGATAGATCGATAGACGAAAAAGGATCGATAGACGAAAAAGACGATGCATGTGCAGACGATGTAGACTGCGTGAGTAGGAGTAGCGCGAGTAAGAAAAATAAGAATACGACCGAGTTGAATACGAGGTTTAACAGTCGAACGGAGAACGAGAATAGGAAGAGTAATAGTGTGAGTACTGAAAAGGAAGAGTTTGTAGGTGCGCGGCGCGGGAGGAGTACGTCTGTGACTGTTGGCACGAATACTCCATCAACTAGTAGTAATAATAGTAATAGTAATAATCAACGCACGAGGAGAGAAGAATCGCCTAATTATAATCAATTCAGGGCGAGGAGACAGAATTCGTTTTCGAGGTTATCGCCGCATCCGAGTCCAAGAACGCAACAGTCGCAAACAAATAATTGTGGAATAGTATCCACGACGCCGAAGCATAAACGGATGTCGAGCAGAGGGAGTTGGCACGACGGGATGAGTAACTTTTCGGACGAGAACGGCGTGCGAAACTTCTTCGGCGCGCCAGTGAGTTCAGGGCCACCAAGGAATTGGACGATTGGGGATCATTTAGGCGAAGGGAGTTATGGAAAAGTAAGTTTGGCCTTGAATGGAGAAACTGGAGAATTGTTTGCGTTAAAATTGGTTAAAATCGCTGGAATTGATGATGATGATAATAATAACAATAATACCAACGGGCAAGATCCAAGATTTCGCGAATCAGTCGTTCAACTCGAACAAGAAGTTCACATGCTCTCGCAATTGACGCATCCGAACATCGTTAGGTATATTGGTATAAGCCGACAAGAAGATATATTAAACGTGTTTATGGAATACGTCCCAGGTGGATCTATTGCTTCTTTATTACAAAGGTTCGGCCCTTTAGGCGATAGCGTGACGAGAGTGTATACGAGACAAATTTTAATAGGTTTAGATTATTTGCATTCACAACGTGTCGTGCATAGAGATATTAAAGGAGCGAACATTCTAGTCGAAAAATCTGGACGCATCAAGTTAGCGGATTTTGGAATGGCTAAAATGCTTGAGTTCGTCGACGTCGAACGAAACGCGTCTGCTAAAAAAGCCGTTAAAGGATCTGCGTATTGGATGGCCCCAGAAGTCATACGAAAATCGGAAGTTACCTTAGGATGCGACGTATGGTCAGTTGGATGTACAGTTATTGAAATGGCTTCGGCAAAGCCGCCTTGGTGCGAATGCTCGACACAAGTTCAAGCGATGTATAAAATCGCATCTTCTAATCAACTTCCGACGTTGCCAGAGCAAAATCTCTCGAAAGAGGCGAAAGCTTTTATCTTGCACTGCTTGAAAAGAAACGTTGAGGAACGTCCAGACGTCGAGACGTTGTTAGCGGACCCATTTGTTGACGATTCGCAAAATGATACTTTGTCGCGCGTGCCAGCTTTGAGATACGAACAACACGACGGGTCGTATTCAAACTTTCCGGACACTCAATCGCTCGTTTCCTCCCACGTGAACTCACTCGAAGATCCATCGGAAGAAACTGATGTGGAAGACGACGACGACGATGAAAAAAGTGATATCGGTAGCGGTTACGGTGGAGACGATACTGATATCGATGAATCTCTTCACGACGGCAACGCCTTTATTTCGAAATCACCGGCGGGAGAGTCCGGCTTGGACACTGGACCGTCTGTGCTAGGAACCAGAAGAAAAATAGCTTTATCACCGCTGGTTGTCAATTCTACGAGAACTCGGGACCAAAAGAACACGTCTACGAGCCAAAGCAGAACTGGTTCAGCGAGCGCGAACGTAGATTTGTAGAATAGTTTTTTGTGTATTTTAAAAATAGTACGTAGTATATAGTATCGTTGTGTGTTCTTCGTTCTTCTTTAGTGTGTGTATGTGTTTATGGATAATTTGAAATTAGATACTCGTCGATCTGTGGTGTTCGTCCGAGATTGTCGAGTACACGTGCCCTTCGTTCGATAAGAACTCAACGGCTTCTCTCACGGCGTCAAAAGTATACTTTTCGCCTAAAAGTTTGACAACTTCCGAAAGCTCGATGCCGGAATCGCCCGACGCCGGTCCAGATGGATTGTTATAAATCGTCAACAACTGGTCTTGCAAACTACCAGCCGTTTCCGTGTTATTACCACTCGTCGGCATTGCATAAGCAGCCGGTGCGTTCCCAGTCGCGACGCCGACATCCGCCCCTTTCTCTGAAGTAAATCTGCTCGACGCGTACATCGCGTCCAAAAAGTGAAACGCGACTTCATTAAAATCCGTAATCTTTCGGCAATTCATCGTCTGTAAATTCCTATTATCATTCAACGACTTCATCTTCCCAGTAATTCTCACGTAATCATCGTTCTCTGGCAAATTGTCTCTTTGCCCTTCGCCATCTTCGGAAACGAACTCTTTACACTCTACGACGCCGGTGCCGTCGTCAATCGCGTACGTCAAATGACTCGCCGTCTCCTCCTTCCTCACGACTTTACCGACGATCGTCACTAACCCAATCGTTTTCCCGGTAAGTAACTTGAAATTATCGTCCTGAGAGTCCATCGCTACCGCGTCCGACAGTTGCTTCACGGTCACCGGCGTTATCGAATCTTCAACCTTTTTCGTGTTATAATTCGCTTGCCCTGTTTGTCCAGCGTTCATCGCATCACTGTTACTCGAAAGATAAAACACGAGCGAGCGCGTGATCAGTACGCGCGAGAACACTTTCGACTCACACAAAATCGACCATAAAATCTCGACATGAAATCATATCGCTCTCATCGCTCGTTTTCTAAGCGAAAGTTTCAAAACAACGCGACGCGAAGCGCAAAAGACGAAGAGTTTTTTGAAAATCTCTAATATCGTTCATGGTAAACGAATAAAACAAACACTACATCGCACGCTGATAATACACGAACGTACTTCGCATAGCCTCCACCTTGGAATTGCGTTGCCGTATCTTGGTAACTCATTATATAGTTACAAATATTATATTAGCTCCTGTGATACGTTTTTAGTGACGCGTTTTGTTTCGTTTTGGAAATCGCTAGGCCGTTCTTTTAAAGAGAGAAAAGAATTTTTTGAAAAAAGGGTGCCTAGAATTTAAAAGGACTTCATGGTCACACAGATCCTAGACGAGTACATGTGAGATACTATGGTTAGTTATGGCCATGATTCAGAGTGCTCTGCGTGTACTCGAACGAAAGCTCTTCGTCGGGTGCTTCTGAGGATGTTAGTGTAACGGTCTCAATCGAACGGTTGGCGAAGATAGTGCAGTAGTAAAAGTGATTTTACTCGACCTTGGTATGCGAGGCCTAAAGTGCCAAAAATAGCCTCTTAAATTCTTTCGCTCTACTTTGAGATATAAATATACATCGAATTAATTCAGTGAACGAGTCAGTCATAATAGATATGCATGGTTCTATGCGCGCGTACGTAATTAAGTCCTTTTAGTGAGCTCGCGCGATCATGAATAGGATCGAGCGAGAGAACGCGTCTTCGAGGATCGCGCGCGCGAGTGGTCAAACTTTAGATCTGATCTCGAAAGACCAGGAACGAGTTATTTTATGTCCCTTAAGGAAGGGAAACGATGATGATGGTGATGATGATGATAACGCGTGGAATTCGAAGGAGCGCAGGGCTTTATTTCGAGCCTGTGAAGGCATTGCGGCGTTCGATTGCGTGGAAGATAGGGACGATCGAGCGAGGTTGTTCGAAGCGTTCGTTGCGTTGAGGTATGACCAAGGCGAGTGCGTCGTGAGACAAGGCGATGTTGGGAGGAACTTTTATGTCATCGCGGATGGGACGTGTGAAGTTATCGTACTCGGGAACGAAAGCGATGACGATGATGTTGTTGATGATAAGGATGATGACGGTGGTGAAAACGATGAATATGAAAATAGGTGCGCGAAGATCGACGCGACAAAAATAGAGAAAAGGAAAGAGATCGGCGCGGGACAAACGTTTGGAGAAGTTGCACTTTTAAATCCAAATATGCCCATACGTTCGGCTTCAGTATTTGCAAAGTCGAAAAGGTTGACGTTGTGGGCAATTGATTCGAAAACGTTCGGTGATATTTTAAGAACGACGGCGTTTCAGAAAAGGGCTGCAAACGTAGCGACGTTACAAAACGTAGAGGTTTTCGCGAATGCGCTCGATGATTACGAAATGTCATTATTAGCCGATGCGTTGAGTGATGCGATAATATACAAAAAAAATGACGTGATTATGAAAAGAAATGATGAAACGGCTGCGAAACGTATGTATTTCCTGTGTCGAGGAGAATGCGAGGTTCGATTTTCTAATAATAATAATTTGAACAACCAGCAGCAGCAGCGGGAATGCGACGAAATAAGTAAAAGTATGGATTCAAATGAAAAGATAGCGATGCAAGAACAAGAATTATTCACGAAACGGCTGATATCCGGGAGCTATTTTGGCGAACTGAGTTTATTGAGAGGAACGGCACCAACCGCGGATGTAATAGCGACGAGCGAAACGGTCAAAGTACAATGGCTCGACCGTGGTACATTCAGACGCTTCGTTCGTGCAGAAATAGTCGAAGAGTTAGAAAAACACGCCGCAAACTATCGAATGTCACCGAGTGACGTCGAGAAGGTTAATAGAAAAAGTGATGAGAATAGCTCTCCTCAGTCGTCGTCGAGGAAATTTCAATCGAATAATAGTAAGACCGCCACTTTGACGGAAGCTCCTGAAACGTTCAAAAACAAAAAATCATCATCGAGAAGAGATGCGGGACAAAAGCAATCTGCAGTAACGAGCGTGAAATCTGCTTTGAAATCTTTGACTAGACGCTTTAGGAAAGGCTCTGTATTTTCTGCTGTTTCGGAAAAGGCCAGTGGCAGAGAAGTTATCGGCGAGCACAAAAATACTACAACAAATATTATGACGACGAACAACAACAACAACAACGCTTCCAAAAGTACGAGATCGATAGCGAACGAGATCGCATTACTCGCGAAAGTCACGAAACGAAAACACTTTACGTTTCATAAACAGCTCGGCGTAGGTATGACTGCAACTGTATTTCTCGCGAAAACAGTAGATAGCTCAAAGACCACATGCTGCGTTAAAGTCATGCGCAAAAAGACTCTTCGCGATCTTGACCAAATTACAAACGTTTCGCGAGAGCGTGAATTACTCCGATCGTTTCCAAATAATCAATTCGTCATGCAAGCCGCGTGTTCTTTTCAAGATGATCATTTCGCTTATCTCGTCATGGAGCATATGACTGGAGGAGACTTATTTCAACTGTTGGTGAAAGGCCCGTTTTCTGTCGCTGGCGACAAAAAAGTGCTCTCCAACGGAGACGAGATAATCAATAATAATAATAATAATAATAATAATAATGATGACGTTAATGCTTTACCGAGTTTTTCTGCCGATGGTGGTGGTCTTCCGTTACCGGTTGCAAAGTTCTATGTCGCCGAAGTCTCGTGCGCGTTGCGCTTCCTTCACGACAACAAGTATATTTATCGGGACCTTAAGCCCGAAAACGTGCTCATTGACTGTCATGGTCACTGCAAATTATGCGATCTTGGATTCACGAAAAAAATAGAACCATCGGAAAGATGTTACACGACATGCGGAACGGCAGATTACATGGCGCCCGAAGTGACGCTTCGAAAAGGGTATACTATCGCCGTAGACGTTTGGGCGGTTGGGGTGTTATTATACGAGTTGCTCACTGGGAAAGCTCCTTTCGCGGCGAAAACCGACGGTGAACGACACCAAAGAATAACGAAAGGAGATGTGCGCTTTCCAAAGACATTCAACTTGGCAGCTAAAGATATCGTCTCGAAACTTCTCGTTATCGATCCATCAAAACGGATGACGTTTGAGACGAAAAATCACCTAAATAATACTAACGAATACGCTTCATCCTTTGAAAACCACGCGTTTTGGGCACCCCTTGATTGGGAAGAAGTCAAAGGGAAGAACATGGAACCGCCTTATCGGCCGCGAACGAGATCAGAGAAGGAACTATTTCGAAAACATCCACCGTTGCGCGATAATTCTGTCGAAGGTTTAAAACCATACGCAAACGCGCAAAAATTTTCAATAGTAAATTTTTAATCTACTACAGTAAAGCTCTATTTAATATTAATACTACTTCTATTAAGTGCTCCTTTTCAGTTACACGTACACTTTAATTATATATTATCTTAACGACTAGAGTTGTACTCTCCACGGCATGTCTTCCTCTTCAAAAACGCTCAATAAAACTTTGTCAGTGTGGTCGACTTCGTCAACGTCGTCCGCAATGTAATAATTAAAAAGCCGAGAAGAAGAGTTCTTATCTTTAGACTCCTCGTCATCGCTCGGCGATGCCATTTTTAAGTCTTTTAAACCTTCCTTTCGAACGCAGTTACGAATTATACGCGACCAATTCGGGAAAAGAAGCAGCGCTTTTGGATGTCCTACGATAATTTGCAACGCTTTAGCTCTCGATGTTGCGACGTTAAATCTAGTAGCGTCGCTCAGAATCGAGTGCTGCGTAATGCCGGACTTTACGTGATGAGGACCCGTAGTCGCAACCGTTGAGAGAATGATTACTTTAGCCTCTTGCCCTTGATAATCATCGATCGTACCTACACGAATTTCACCGAGCTTGGCGTTGCGCAATGCTAAACGCAAAAGTAAAACTTGTCGTCGATAAACACATATAATTTCAATATCGCGAGGTTTGAGTTTTTGTTCAATGAGCGACAAAACGATCTGGCAAACTCTTTCACATTCCAACGTGTTGCTATAAGATCTCGACTCCATCTTTGATTGCGATTGCGTAAGTTCAACTTTTTCAACACCTTCCACGCCGATGAATACATTCCGATAATTTTTGCCTAAATTTAATCCTGCTGGTAATCGAATATCGTCTGCAGAAGCTTTCGATTCGAGCAGACCGCCGTAGAAGTATTCAGATGCAATCGCGAGAATATCGGGATGGGAGCGATAATTTTTTGTCAATTGAATCATATTTTCATCATTTTTGTCTTCCTCACTTTTGGCAATCATATTCACGCACGTTTCGATTAAACTCTCGGCGAGACCCGCCCGAGAGGCGATTGTCGAATGTACGAGTGGGCCAAGTTGTTTCGGATCCCCTGCTAAAGCAATAACCGTCTGAGTACCGCAAATTACCGATAATGGTATCATCGCTTCGCAAATCGTCGCCTGTCCACACTCATCAAAGAAAAGGTGCGTTAATCCACGCTCATGTTTTAATTCTGGCTGTTGATCATTGTGATACACCCAAGTTTTGTTCTCGAAAAAAGAACGAAACAAAAAATCAACCTTCGTTTCACGAGACACTAAGTGCGCTTGATGTAACAAACCGGCCGACATACACGAGCAAACTAGCACGCGAGCTAATTGCTTTTCGTGATTTTTCTCTAGTTTGTTGGCAAACCAAGATATAACGGGTGCAGAGAAAGCAGTAATTGACTGCATTTTCTCCGATTCGCCTCTTCTCGGGTCATCGATGCGCAAAAATACCATAGGAGAAGCTATCGTTCCATCAAAGTATTTTGGATGTTCTTTAACGATTCTATCTAATACGACGTCGGCCGCAAATGGAGATGGCGCGCAAATCAAAATCCGTGCTTCAGGATCTTGCCTTAGTGCATCGAGTACGGCGTGTGCAATCGTCAACGTTTTCCCAGTTCCGGGTGGCCCGATTAATATTACAGGAGTGAGATGAGCGTCCGGATCGCTCCCTCTTTGTAATAGCATCTGTCGTTTTAAACTGCAACGCTTAACAAATGATTGTTGCTCTGCATTTATGCCTAAATGACCTAACCGCTCGAAAGCTTGATTATCAAATTTCCCGATACTGCTGTTATCATAACATATGCGCAAAGATGCGCAGTGACGCATGGCGGCACGGCATCTCGTGAAAAAATTTTCATCGTACGCAAATCGTACATGAGCAGTCATTTCATCAGGCAAAAAGTCAAAATAACTACGCGACCACGGACTCTCTAAGTGAATTGTCTGGTTCGAGGAAATAATTGCGACGACGCGGAATCCGTACTCTAAATAGCTCCCTAAGTTTTGGGGGGATTGTACTCTCGCTCTAATGCAGTCACCGACGACGATCGGTAGATTGCCGTTAGATATTCCCGGCACAACTAACACATACTGAGTGTTATCGAAATCGTTAGGCTCAGGCTTCTTCCGTAATTTAGCATTGAACATATCATATTTCTTAATGTCTATGTTATGCTGTGCTTCTTCAATATACAATAGACGCGCAGATTTGCGTAATTTCGATCTAAACAAATCATTGGATGAATTCTGTTCCTCGAGTGCATAGAAGACATTGTCCCATTCGTGTTTCTTAGTCCACGTGCCAGTCTCTAGTCTTGGCAAAGGCGGTCTGCTGTTTTCAGAGAAATTCAGAAATATTTTAGCCGAGAATGAAAAATGATGAAGCCATTCAGGAAATTCAGCATAGTAATTCGCAGGAGCGAGCAACTTGTTGTCGCTTTCTATACCCGAAAGCTTTTCGCTCCCGCACTCACCCCAAATTATTTTCAAAAAGTTCCGTTGTGGAGGGAAGAATTCAATCGGCGCGCGGTCAAACGCAATTTTGAACGAGTCTGGAACAAACGCTACGGCGTCTGCATTTAAATTCGATCTCTCGCCAACACGAACGCTAAAAACGTCGGAACTTGTTACCAACACTGAGCACGGGCACGCGACGGTTTCTATTGTTTCTATAGTTTCTTTTTTGAACTTTGCTTTTGAAACGAATGCAACGATCCAAGATTTATAATGTGCCGTTTGAGTTCTAGAATCGACTTTGCATTCAATATTAACGAAATAACAACTTCCAGGAGGTATTCGAACTGCATTTTTTGAATCTAGTGATGAAACGTCGTAATCGTCTTTCAACGCAAATATTCCTCTTCCTCCCCAGAACTGAGAGCCGTCGCCTTCCGTAACAAATTCATCGATGTCGTCTGCATCGACGAGTCTCACCGCAAGCAACCTCATCGTTTCGTTACCAGTGTTAGTAATGCATACACCACGCATTCTCGTAAAGACAGTTCGATCGTCAACTGACGCATACGGCTGCTCCATCGTAAACGATTTGTGGTTTACGCGAATCGGAAACGTTCCAAAAGACGACGGTAAATTTATAAAAGCGTCGCCACCGCTCGAAACCTCTAACACGCTCTTAATCTCAAAAGCAGCACCGTCGTGCATATAAAAGGCATCTTTGATCCTTCGCGTACATAACTCGTACATTTTTCGCTCGCTCGCTACAGAAGAAGAACGAGCGCTCTCTCGATCGAAGAAGACGCGCTCCTCTCTCGCGCATTCGACGCCCCTATACGCAGGCTTCAACAAACCCTTCCCTCTTCTCTTCGGAATCAAAACCTCTCTCTCGAATCTCTCCATCAACCCTCCCGCGCTTATATCGAACTGTAACGCTACGACTAACTGCTCGTTCATTTCCCCTGGCTCTCCCGATATAAACCATAGTCTCAGTTTCCTGACCTCTTCCTTCGCGAACGAAAATATATCGATTAGCTTTTTTCGCCCAGTTGACTCCTTCGCTTTACTTAAAGGCGAACTATCTTCTTCGCTGAACGCTGAGCATAACTTCCTGGCGCAATAGTTCAATAAAGGCGCGTGGGTTTGAAGACACGGGCACTCCTTCGCAATCTCTTCCAAAGCTCTTTCGTACTCTTTCTGTTTCATCGCAATCATTCGTCGGTCGTCTCTCTGTTCATTAATTAATTAATTAATTAATTAATGAATGAATACTAATGTCGTCATAGTCATGCTCGGTTTTGATTAATCGTTTCGGGAGTCATCGCGTGTCCGTGTGTAAATAAGCGCGTCGTGGTAATGCGGTGTGAAAAACACACCTAAAAGAAAGAAAGAAGAAAGAAAGACAAAACGCGAAAGAATAAGGAATACCTACTGTATGATGGGAAATGATTTGATGATGTCAGCGCGCGAGTTTTAAAACGTAAGGTATGTCTACGTCTCTCTCGTTCGCTCGTGAGGATGATTATTGTTGTTTGCACTCCTCTTTTGGTTTAGGATCTTTACCGTCGTCGTCGTCGTCGTCGTCGCCTGAATCGTCGTCGTTATCGGCGGCATCGTCGGAGTCGCCGTCGATGGATTCTCCGTATTCGCCTTCGCCGTCTTCTTCGTCTTCTTCTTCGTCGTCTTCCAAGTGCAAGCCTAAGAAGTGATCGACTGCGTTTGGAATCAAGCCAGTGGCGATTAAGCTTCCAATTTCGTAATCGTTTTCCATTTGCTCTTGCAATTCCTCCATTTCCTCTTCGGTCATGTTCTCTTGCTCGTCTTCGTCGGGGACTTCGGGGGGGTAAAATTGGCGGAAAAACGATTCGCACGGCTCCGTCTTCGTGACTGGCTTTTGGTTCTTCGCCCCAGGTTTCGGTTTCTTCCGTAACACCTTGACGGTTAAATTCTTCCCCGCTTTCCATTCGATATCATCGCAAACGATATAGTTCAACACCGCGTCTTCGGAATCGTCCTCCATGTGATACCTTTTCTCGATCACGGCGTTTGAAAAGAACGGGTTCTGAGCGAAATAAAAGGATAACTTAAACCCGTGCAGTTCATCTCCATCCTCGTCTTCACCGAATAACTTCGAGTACGTAATGTCTTGCAAATAACTCAAGCACTGCTCATCTCTTTCAGTGATTACCTCCGCAAGGTCCTCGATGTTCTTCATCGCGACTAACCAAAAATCTGGAATCCCTTTCTGGCACTTCGCCTGCTCCTCGTCCATCTCCTCGATCTCCTTCTTCAAACTATCATCGCACTCATCGTACTCCTTCTCACCAGTGACGATCATCTTCCTTTGCGTATATAACGGTTCGTATAACCTATCGAACTTCTCCTCCAACTGCTTACGCTCCTCCGCGTACTTCTCGAACAAATCATCTCTCTCCTGTTGTAAGTATTGCAACGAGAACAGTCGCGCTCGGATCTTCGGGTGTAACTCCTCGACGTAGCCGGATGATACGCCGACTAATCCATCCAGCTTCGCTTGCAGTGCGCCGATTAGCCCTCCATCGCCGTGTAACTGCGATAACGCTTTCACGATCTCCTGTTTATCAATAGACTCTTTCTCTGCATCTTTATTGTTCTCTAGGCGTAACTTTTCGAGCGCTTTCTCGACCTCTTTCGAGTCTTTTGCTTGTTTAGCACTCGCATTCGTTTGTTTACTGGCCATGTTTTATAAAGAGAGAGAGAGATGTGAGAGATGTGAGATGCGAGATCTGATGATCGAGGATTTGATCGGATCCGTTCGATGATATAAGATAGGCCTATTTATTAGTTGTAAAAGAGCGCTTTTTCTGTGTCGTCACGCGTTGGAAGTTTGAATTTTAAATAGTTTGAATTTTTTCCGTTTTCATGGTTTTCCCCAAAAAACGTCCCATCAGCAGCAACTTCTTTTGTTATTCAAAAAACAACGACCTATTCGATGATCCTTGCACAATCGCGCGCTTCTTCGTATTCATGTTCGCGCAGTAATCGTAGTAGTAGCAGTAGTAGTAGTTGTAGTAGTAGTTGTTGCAGTATTCGTAGTAATAAGGCGTTCAGAGTCCGAAGATCAGGGGTGATTTCGAGGCAAATAACGACCGCTGCCGACGGTGTCGATACAAACGAGGTCGAGACGATGATACAGAACATAGAACTACCTCCAGTGAACGAAATAGCCGGGTTCTTTGTAGGTTTTGTGATGTTATGGCTAGTCCTGCAAGGCACGAGGTTAGATGGGTTTATTGCTCGCGCGCAGGCCAGGCAGTTCGTGCGCAGTGAAGATGGGGATGATGGCGTAGATGAAAATGGTGGGTTTGGGAGAATAGGTATCATGGACGAAGACGAAGAGGCGAAAGTGAAGCGAACGAAACGAGGGAAAGGGAATATTTTCATACTACCTAAGAATGAAAGAGAGATTTAGATGTGTATGTGTATGCATATATACATATATATATATAGAGAGAGAGAGAGAGAGAGAAAGGATAGAGATATTATAGATATAATAGGAACTACGCAACTACTTACTATGTATAACGCGTCATTTTAAATTAAATAACTCGAACGAGTTCGATGTCAAAGACCAAAGGCGAGTTCTTCGGAATTGTCCCAGGGACGCCTTTCTTGCCATAACCCATGCTTGCTGGAATATATAACGTCCGTTTATCGCCTTCGCGCATGCCGTTGACGCCTACATCCCAACCTTTAATGACTTCGCCGACTCCTAGACGAAACTTGAACGTATTTGAGCCTTTCGTTTGATCGAATATTTTACCTGAAGGTAATTTGCCGACATATTTCATTTGTAACGTACATCCAGGCGTTGCCTTTTTCGCGTTTGGTTTTTGAGTTTGATAGACGTTGACGATTTCCATGCCATTTCGGTGCTCTTTCGTAGGTTTGTTCGTGTTGACGTTATCTTTCTTTACTGCTGGTTTTTCTTCATCAGTCGTCGTCGTAGTCTTTTGTTTCTTCGCAGCTGGTTGTTGCTTCACTGGTTGTGGTTCTTCTTCTTCTTCTTCTTCTTCTTCTTCTTCTTCATCATCATCA
>Ga0115004_10001953_pt1 | contig 17090 bp, 14 predicted proteins | sample ArcticOcean_MG_C_10_FD_88737 | JGI IMG/M metagenome (GOLD analysis project Ga0115004, IMG submission 88737) | Marine microbial communities from western Arctic Ocean - ArcticOcean_MG_CB11_90 | ecosystem: Environmental > Aquatic > Marine > Oceanic | place: Arctic Ocean: Canada Basin | collected...
CAATTTTAATATTTTTTTGATCAGGATTTGAAACAGAGCCAAGAGTGGCCATACATTTGTTGCTAACTTTTCTTGTTTCCCCTGAGCCTAATCTTATAATGGCGTGATCACCATCAAATCCTGTTAACGTAGCAGAAGAACCTGCTGACCTGGCCATCTTCCCACCGGTATTAGGAACTAGCTCTATATTGTGTATTGAACTACCTTGGGGAATCTCACTTAATTCCAAACAGTTCCCAACTTTAATTTCAACTTTTTTACCAGCTTCTACGGTGTCGCCAATTTCTAAATTTTGAGGACAAATAATATATTTCATATCGTTGTCTTCATATTTAATTAATGCAATATAACTTGTTCTATTAGGATCGTATTCAATTCTTTCAACGACACCCTTAATGTCTCTTTTTGATCTATAAAAATCAATAATTCTATATTTATGTTTATGTGCACCGCCTCTATGTCTTGAAGTTATTCTTCCCATGTTATTTCTTGCGCCAGTAGAATGCTGACCCACGGTTAATGGTTTATAAGGGTCACCTTTCCAAAGTTTACTTTTATCTACAAGAACTGTAGCACGAACTGATTTAGTGTAAGGTTTAAATGTCTTTAGTCCCATAATTAAATTCCCGCTGTTAGGTCAATACTTTGACCTTTTTTAAGAGTTATGATTGCTTTTTTATACCCTGGTTTAATTGATATTTTACCTTGTTTAATTTTCTTTTTTCTCTTTTGTATTATTATGTTTACTTTAACAACTGTAACTTTAAATAATTTTTCAATATTTTTTTTTATAGATCTTTTATTTGCACCTGAGTGTACTTTAAAGACAGTTTTATTTAACTCAGAAAGAATAGTCGCTTTCTCAGTAATAATTGGTTGTCTTATCGAATCTACAAAACTAATTTTTTTCATCTAATAACCTGGTTTCTATTTTTTTCATTGAGCTAGAAGTAATAATAATGTTTGTAAATTTTAGTAAATCATAAATATTTGTTCCTTCGTCTCGTATTACTTTAATGTTTTTTATATTTCTTGCTGATTTAACAAAATTTTTTTCAGAATCTTTATCAGATACGATTAAAACATTTGATAATTTGTTGTTATTCAAAAACTTATTAAAATCTTTAGTTTTTTTTACCTCTTTAGTAACGTCAGACAGAATATGTAATTGTTTATCTGTATTTTTCTTAGCTAAAGTTTGAGCCAAAGCTAGCTTTCTTACTTTTTTATTTATTTTTTTTATTTTATAAACCGCACCTTTAGGGCCATGTGCCTGACCACCACCAACAAATAACGGTGCTTTTTTACTAGCGTGCCTTGCCTGTCCAGTCCCTTTTTGAGCGTAAATTTTCTTTGTAGAGCCTCTGACTTCATTTCTTTGTTTAGTTTTAGCGGTTCTTGGCTTTTGATGATTCAATTGCCAGTCAATTACATATTTAACTAATTTGTGGTTAAATTTTAAATTCATTATCTTATCAGACACATCAATTGTTCCAGATTTACCACTTTCAATATTTAATAAATTTAATTTCATATCGTTATTTTTTTCCTTTAGCTGCAGCTGCTATCTTTATTTTTGCTTCAATTTTTTGAATTAATGTTTTTCTTCTAACATTTTTAATTGACTGTCTTACAAGTATTGTTGAATTCTTCGAACCAGGTATTGATCCCTTAAGGTAAAGTAAATTATTTTCTAAATCAGATTTAACTATTTCTAAATTTAACATTGTTCTGAAGTTATCGCCCATATGTCCAGCCATTTTTTTACCTTTGAATACTCTGCCTGGATCTTGTCGTTGACCAGTCGATCCGTGTGATCTGTGAGATACAGAAACACCATGTGAGGCTCTTAAACCGCCAAAATTATATTTTTTCATAACACCAGCAAAACCCTTACCTATAGTTTTTGATCTCACATCAACAAATTTAATATCTTTTAAAATCTCTAAACCTACTTCATTGCCTTCTTTAAAATCATCTGGTTTTTCTACACGAAACTCTTTTAAAACTTTTCTTGGTTCTGTATTTTTTTTTGTAAAATACCCTTTCATTTGATTGGTCAATTTAGAATTTTTAATTGAAAAAAATCCAACTTTGACAGCTGAATATCCTCTAGTCTCACTAGAAATAACATCGAGTACTCTTCCTTTCTCTACTTTGATCACTGTTACAGGGACAGATTGACCATTCGATAAAAATTCTCTTGTCATACCTATTTTTGTACCTAATAATCCTAAGCTCATAATCTATATTTTTATTTCTATATCTACACCTGAAGCTAAATCTAATTTCATTAAGGCTTCTACTGTTTGTGGTGTTGGTTCAATAATATCTATTAGTCTTTTATGCGTTCTTGACTCAAACTGATCTCTACTTTTTTTGTTAATATGGGGAGATCTTAATACAGTATATCTTTCAATTCTTGTTGGTAAAGGTATGGGTCCTTTGACTTGGGCCCCTGTTCTCTTTGCTGTATTTACTATTTCCTCTGTAGATAAATCTAATATTTTATTATCGTAAGCGCGCAAATGAATTCTTATGTTTTGTTTGTCCATAATATTAAGCTAATTTCTTTGTTACCTCGTCTTGAACATTTTGAGGGACTTTATCGTAATGACTAAATTGCATTGTATATTGAGCTCTACCTTGTGTTGATGATCTTAGATTGTTTATATAACCAAACATATTTGCTAAGGGTACAGTTGCAGAAATTGCTGTAGCATTACCTCTTGGTTCTGTAGAGCCTACTTGACCTCTACGACTATTTAAATCACCAATTACATCGCCCATAAAATCTTCTGGTGTAACAACTTCTACTTTCATTATTGGTTCTAAAAGCTTTAATGTAGCTTGCTGACAAAGTTCTTTAAAACAATACCTGGAAGCAATTTCAAAAGCTAAAACACTTGAGTCTACATCATGGTGTAAGCCATCTAGTATTGTGACTTTGTAATCAATTATAGGGAAACCGGCTAAAATTCCACTTTCCGCAACTGACTCAACTCCTTTTTCAACGCCTGGAATAAATTCTTTTGGTATTGATGCGCCTTTAATTTTATTTTCAATCTCTCTACCTTTTCCAGGTTCTAGTGGTTCAACACTTAAGGTAACTTTTGCAAATTGTCCGGATCCACCACTTTGTTTTTTATGGATATACGTAACTTCAGCTGAATTTAATATAGTTTCTCTGTAAGCTACTTGAGGAGCTCCAATATTCGCTTCTACTTTAAATTCTCTCTTCATTCTGTCTACTATTATATCTAAATGTAGTTCTCCCATTCCTTTAATAATAGTTTGTCCAGATTCTTCGTCTGATGTAACTCTAAATGAAGGGTCTTCTTTAGCTAGTCTAGCTAAAGCCTCGCCCATTTTTTCTTGGTCAGCCTTAGTTTTTGGCTCAACTGCAATTTCAATTACAGGATCTGGAAATTCCATAGGTTCTAATAGTATAGGTTTATCTTCATCGCAAAGTGTGTGTCCGGTAACAGTAAACTTAAGTCCTGCTAGAGCAACTATGTCACCTGTAGTAGCTTCTTTAGTGTCTTCTCGGCTATTAGCGTGCATTAATAGCATTCTGCCAACACGTTCTGTTTTCTCTTTTGAAGAGTTATAAATGCTAGTTCCAGTTTTAATAGTTCCGGAATAAACTCTAATAAAGGTTAAAGACCCTACGAAAGGATCGTTAGCAACTTTAAAGGCTAAAGCAGAAAATGGCTCATTATCACCAAATTTCATTTCAACTTTTTTTTCTGTGCCAAGAACTGTTCCCTCTATAAAACCTATATCCATTGGACTAGGTAAATAATCTACCACAGCATCTAGAAGTGGCTGTACGCCTTTGTTTTTGAAGGCTGAACCTGTGGTGATCGGAACAAAGTTGAAACCTAGTGTTCCTTTTCTTATGCATCTTTTAAGGTCAGATACAGAAGGTTCTTTCCCTTCAAGATATGCCTCCATTAATTTTTCATCCTCTTCAACAGCGGCTTCAACAAGCTCTTTTCTGTATTTGTCAGCTTTTTCCTTTAAGTCGGCTGGTACATCTACTACATCAAATTTTGCACCAAGATCCTCATTTTGCCAAACAACTGCTTTCATATTAACTAAATCAACTATACCTTTTAATTCTGCTTCAGAACCAATAGGTAATTGTAGTATTAATGGTTTGCATCCTAATCTATCTTTAATCATATCAACGCACATGTAAAAGTCAGCACCAGTTCTATCTAATTTATTAACAAAACAAATCCTTGGTACTTTGTATTTATCAGCTTGTCTCCAGACAGTTTCTGATTGAGGTTCAACCCCAGCAACACCATCAAAAACACAAACAGCACCATCTAAAACTTTTAAAGATCTTTCAACTTCAATAGTAAAATCAACGTGCCCCGGCGTATCAATGATATTTATTCTATGGTCATTCCAAAAACATGTTGTTGCAGCTGAAGTTATCGTTATACCACGCTCTTGTTCTTGCTCCATCCAGTCCATAGTAGCTGCACCATCATGAACCTCACCGATCTTATGACTCTTGCCGGTGTAATAAAGAATTCTTTCAGTTGTCGTAGTCTTCCCGGCATCAATGTGTGCCATGATTCCAATATTTCGGTATTTTTCTAAAGGATACTTTTTTTCGGACATAAATTACTACCACCTAAAATGAGCAAAAGCTTTATTTGACTCTGCCATTCTATGGGTATCCTCTCTTTTTTTAATAGCCGCACCTTTGTTTTGAGATGCGTCTAATATTTCAAAATATAATTTTTCTGCCATAGTTTTATTTTTCCTATTTCTAGTGGCGTCCTTAATCCATCTTAAAGCTAATGCTTGAGCTCTTTTAGTTTTGACTTCTACGGGAACTTGATATGTTGCGCCACCTACTCTTCTTGATCTACATTCTACATTAGGTTTGACATTTCCAATAGCATCATTGAAAGTTTTTAAAGGGTCTTGCTTATTTGTTTCTTTAATTTTTTCTAGTGCATCGTACAAAATTTTTTCTGCTCTAGATCTTTTTCCATCATACATAATACAGTTAATGAATTTAGAAACTAATTCTGAACGAAATTTTGGATCGGGGAAAACTTTTCTGACTGGGGCTTTTCTTTTTCTAGACATAAATAATTTTATTTTGGTTTTTTTGCTCCGTATAGAGATCTACGTTTTCTTCTGGTAGCAATTCCTTGTGTGTCTAAATTTCCTCTTAGAATATGATAACGTACACCTGGTAAATCTTTTACTCGTCCACCACGTAGCAATACGACAGAGTGTTCTTGTAGATTGTGACCTTCACCTGGAATGTACGCAGTGACTTCAAAACCATTTGATAATCTCACTCGTGCTACTTTTCTTAATGCAGAGTTTGGTTTTTTTGGTGTTGTTGTGTAAACTTTTAAGCATACGCCACGCTTTAATGGTTGTCCTTCCAGTGCAGGAACTTTATTCCTAGCAACAGGTTTTATACGAGGCTTTCTAATTAATTGACTAATAGTTGGCATAGCAAATTTTGAAGAAAAAAATAAAGGTATGCCTTGATTTCAAGGTACGATTAAGTCAGTGTTTAAGGTTAAATACCACCTTACTTCTAACTATCAAAATTGCGCTAAACTAACATTGAAAGGCCAAATGTCAATATTTAATAGACGATAAATGTGTTATTTTTAAAGTATTATTCTGTTACAACAGGAGTTTCTAGTTGCTGTTTTTTAATTTCAGCTAATCTCAGGTCGTCTTGTTTTCTTGCTTCTTTGTCCCATCCCATTTTAGTAAGACCGGTTCCCGCTGGAACTAACCTACCAACTATAACATTTTCTTTTAAACCTTCTAAATAGTCAACTTTCCCTTTTATTGACGCATCAGTTAAAACTCTAGTTGTTTCCTGAAACGAAGCAGCGGAAATGAAAGATTTAGTTTGTAAAGATGCTTTTGTGATACCTAGCAATATTCTTTCAAATACAGCTGGTTTTTTTCCATTTTTCTTAAGGTCCTCATTAATCTTAACCATGTCGATTAGGTCTACAGTTTCATTTAATAAAAAGTCAGTATCGCCAGGTTCTTTAATTTCAACTTTTTTGAGCATTTGTCTAACTATCGTTTCAATATGTTTATCATTTATAACAACACCTTGAAGCCTGTATACTTCTTGCACTTCAGTTACAAAATATTCAGTTAGTCTTTCAACGCCTAAAATTCTTAAAATATCATGAGGTAATGGAGCACCATCTAATAAATATTCACCTTTTTTAATTTTTTCACCTTGGTTAAAATTAACATGTTTACCTTTAGGAATTAAATAATTTGAAATTTCATTTTTAGATGAAACAATAGAAATTTTTTGTTTTCCTCTAATTTCTTTTCCAAATTCTATTACGCCGTCATTCTCTGCTATAATTGCACTGTCTTTAGGTTTTCTTGCCTCAAACAACTCAGCTACCCTAGGCAAACCACCTGTTATATCTTTGGTTTTTGATGTTTCTTTAGGAAGTCTGGCAAGAACGTCACCTATTGAAACTTTTTGACCGTCTTTAACTGATAGAATTGAGTCAGGAACTAAAAAATATCTAGCAACGTTTCCGTCAGCTTTTTTAATAACTTCTCCATCTTCACTTCTAAGTGTTAGTCTTGGTTTAAGATCTGTGTTCTTTGATAACGATTTCCAATCAGTAACTGATTTTGATGAAATTCCAGTTGAGTCATCCATAGTTTCCGTTAAAGAAGTTCCTTCAACAAGATCCATATAATTTACTATGCCACTAGTTTCTGCTATTACCGGTAATGTATAAGGATCCCACTCTGCTATTTTTTTTCCTTTTTCAATCATGTCACCGTCTTTAAAGAAAAGTTTTGCTCCATATATGACTTTGTAAATACCTAATTGAATTCCATTATCATCTTCAATAGATAATTCGGTGTTTCTTCCCATTACAATTATATTGTTTTTTGAGTCTTCGATAAGATTTTTGTTTAATATTTTTAACTTACCTTTATTTTGAGAAATAATTTGTGACTCTTCTTTGATTTGAGCTGTTCCACCAACGTGGAATGTTCTCATTGTTAATTGAGTTCCAGGTTCACCTATTGATTGAGCTGCAATCATTCCAATAGCTTCACCGATGCTAACTAATTTACCTCTAGAAAGATCTCTACCATAACAAACTTGGCAAATTCCTTTTTTAGCTTCACAGGTAATTACAGAAAAAACTTGAATAGATTTAACTCCAGCTGCATCTATTAACTCGCAATCTGCTTCATCTAGTAGTCTTTTCTTTTTAATTATTACCTCTCCAGTAATTGGATTCTTAATATCTTGTGCTGGAGTCCTTCCTAGAACTCTTTCAGACAAACTAACAAGGATATTTCCTCCTTCTATAATTTCAGTTATGTTAATTGAAGATTTAGACCCACAGTCACTTATTGTAACCTGCAAATCTTGAGCTACATCACATAATCTTCTCGTTAAGTAACCAGAATTAGCTGTTTTTAAAGCGGTATCAGCTAGTCCTTTTCGAGCACCATGTGTTGAATTAAAATATTCTAATACTGAAAGCCCTTCTTTGAAATTAGAAATAATAGGTGTTTCAATAATTTCACCTGAAGGCTTAGCTATTAAACCTCTCATTCCAGCTAATTGTTTCATTTGAGCTTGTGAACCTCTGGCTCCTGAATCGGCCATCATATATACTGAATTTGTTTCAATCGTACCATCTGGTGAGATTTTTTGTGCTGAAGATATTTCTTTCATCATTTCATTTGCTACAGTGTCAGTACATTTAGACCAAATATCGACAACTTTATTGTATTTTTCACCTCTTGTAATTAATCCATCAGAATATTGTTTTTCATATTCTTCTATTTGTTTTTTTGTCTGGTTAATTAAGTTAACTTTTGTTTTAGGTATTATTAGGTCATCTTTTCCGAAAGAGATTCCAGCTTTGAAAGCATGTTTAAATCCTAATGATTTTATACGATCACAAAATATAACTGTTTCTTTTTGACCACAAAATCTAAAGATTATATCTATGATTTCAGAAACATCTTTTTTTGTTAAAAGTCTATCAATGAGAGTAAATTTTATTTTATGATGTTTTGGCAGAACACTAGCAAGTAAAAATCTTCCTGCTGTACTTGTGTATTTATTTAATATTTTATTATTTTTTTCATCAACTGTTTCAAAAACTGAAATAATTTTAGAATGCAAACTTATAAATTTGTTTTCTATAGCGTGTGAAATTTCTTCAATATCTGAAAAAATACCTTTTGGTTTTTCTTCATTACTGTCATCAGACTGAGAAAGATAGTAGATACCTAAAACAATATCCTGACTTGGAACGATAATAGGTTTACCGTTAGATGGACTTAAAATATTATTTGTCGACATCATTAAAACTCTAGCTTCTAACTGGGCTTCTAGACTTAAAGGAATATGTACAGCCATTTGGTCACCATCAAAATCAGCATTAAAAGCTGCACAAACTAGTGGATGTAATTCAATAGCAAAACCTTCTATTAGTTTAACTTCAAAAGCTTGAACACCGAGTCTGTGTAAAGTTGGTGCTCTGTTTAATAAAATAGGATGTTCTCTGGTAATATATTCCAATGCGTCCCAAACTTCCGGAACCTCTTTTTCAACTAAACGTTTAGCTTGTTTAATTGTTGTTGCTAAACCTAATTTATCTAATCTTGCATATAAAAAGGGTTTAAATAACTCTAGTGCCATTTTTTTAGGTAATCCACACTGATGTAGTTTTAATTCTGGTCCAACAACAATGACTGACCTTCCTGAATAGTCAACACGCTTGCCAAGTAAATTCTGTCTGAACCTGCCTTGTTTTCCTTTAAGCATTTCTGCTAACGATTTTAATGGACGTTTTCCAGTGCCAGTAATAACTCTTCCTCTTCTACCGTTGTCGAACAGTGCATCTACTGACTCTTGCAACATTCTTTTTTCATTTCTTACGATAATATCAGGTGCTTTAAGATCTAGTAGCCTTTTCAATCTATTGTTACGGTTAATAACTCTTCTATATAGATCATTAAGATCTGAAGTTGCAAATCTACCTCCGTCTAATGGAACAAGAGGTCTTAATTCAGGCGGAATAACAGGTACTGTTGTTAATATCATCCACTCTGGTTTATTACCAGAGTCAATAAATGACTCAACAAGTTTTAATCTTTTGATTGTTCTTTCTTCTGTCACTTTAGATTTAATAGTCTCTAGTGCTGTACGTAGTTTTTTTTGTTCTTTCTGCAAATCTAAATTTATTAAAATTTCCCTTACTGCTTCAGCACCAATTCCAGCTTCAAATGCATCTTCGCCAAACTCTTCCTGAGTTTTAATTAGTTGTTCTTCACTTAATAGATCACCTTGTTTGAGGGTTGTTAAACCAGGTTCTATAACTATAAAACTTTCAAAATATAAAACTCTTTCAACATCTTTAAGTTTCATGTCTATAGCTAGAGCAATTCGACTAGGGAGTGATTTTAAGAACCAAATGTGAGCTACAGGACAGGCCAAATCAATATGACCCATTCTTTCTCTTCTTACATTTGATTTGGTAATTTCAACTCCACACTTTTCACATATAATTCCTCTAAATTTCATTCTTTTATACTTACCACAAAGACATTCATAATCTTTAACGGGCCCAAATATTCTTGCACAGAAAAGACCATCTTTCTCTGGCCTAAAGGTTCTGTAGTTAATTGTTTCTGGTTTCTTTATTTCACCAAAAGACCAAGACTTAATCTTTTCAGGGCTAGCTATAGTAATTTTTATACTACTAAAATTAGTTTCAGCTAAATTATTTGTATGATTGCTATACGATTGTTTTGTTAAATTTTTATCCATATTAGTTTAATTCAATGTTTAATCCTAAAGCTCTAATTTCTTTGATTAATACGTTAAATGACTCAGGTACTCCTGATTCAAAATTATTATTACCTTTGACAATGGTTTCGTAAACTTTAGTTCTTCCCGCAACATCATCTGATTTAACAGTTAAAATTTCTTGAAGAGTATACGAGGCACCGTAAGCCTCTAAAGCCCAAACTTCCATCTCACCAAATCTCTGTCCGCCCAGTTGAGCTTTTCCTCCGAATGGTTGCTGCGTAACTAAGCTGTAAGGACCGGTTGAACGTGCGTGAATTTTATCTTCTACTAAGTGGTTTAATTTTAGCATATAAATAATACCAACAGTCACTGGTCTGTCAAATTTTTCACCTGTGAGACCATCCCATAATGTTGTTTGACCTGAATTTGGTAGGTTAGATAAATCTAACATATTTGAGATATCTTTAGTTGATGCACCGTCAAAGACTGGGGTAGCAATTGGAATACCGTTAGAGATATTTTGGATAAGTTCAAATAATTCTTTTTTATTTAATTTGCTAATAGTATCTTCGTAATACTTAGTTCCGTAAATGGCCTTTAATTTATTCTTAAGTTCTTCCATGGTGTTTTCAAAGTCTTTTAGGTGCACTTTTATTTGATCACCTAGTTCAGAACACGACCATCCTAAATGAGTTTCTAAAATTTGGCCTACATTCATACGGCTCGGTACTCCTAAAGGATTTAACACTATATCCACAGGTTTTCCATTAGCCATATAAGGCATATCTTGGACAGGAACAATTTTACTAACTACTCCTTTATTACCGTGTCGTCCTGCCATTTTATCGCCAGGCATTAATCTTCTTTTAACAGCAACAAAAACTTTCACTACTTTCATAACAGTGGGTAATAGGTCATCACCTTGTTTAATTTTTATAACCTTGTCTTCAAACCTTAACTTTATATCATCGCTAGCTTCATCAAATTGTTTTTTAAGTTTTAATAGATTTTGATTTATCTGGTCTTCGGAAAAGCTTAATTTCCAAATTTCTTTTAAATTTAGTTCATTTAGCTGATTGCTTTGGATAGAAGTGTTTGCTTCAATATTTTTGTGACTTTTATTTGTTTGTTTGTTTTGTAATAAGTCGATTGCTCTTTGTTTGATGTTTCTATTTAAGATTTCTTCTTCTACTAACTTATCTTCCTGAACTAATTCAATTTCAGCTCTTTCAATTGCAATTGATCTCTCATCTTTTTCAATTCCGTGTCTATTAAAAACTCTAACGTCTATAATAACCCCAGCTCCACCGGATTTAAGTTTAAGAGAAGAATCTCTGACATCTGTAGCTTTTTCTCCAAATATTGATCTTAATAATTTTTCTTCTGGGCTTGATGATGTTTCGCTTTTTGGGGTAACTTTTCCAACTAATATATCACCAGGTTTTACTTCTGCTCCAACATAAGATATTCCTGACTCATCTAAATTTCTTAAACTTTCTTCGCTTACATTTGGAATATCTCTAGTAACTTCTTCTGCACCTAATTTAGTATCACGAGCCATGCACTCATACTCTTCAATGTGTATGGAAGTAAAAACATCGTCAGTTACACATCTTTCAGAGATTAAAATAGAATCTTCAAAATTGTACCCTTGCCAAGGCATGAAGGCCACGGTTACATTTTTTCCTAGAGCTAGTTCACCTAATTTTGTTGCTGGACCATCTGCTATTATATCTCCTGATTTAATAACATCACCTACTTTAACTAAAGGTTTTTGATTCACACATGTGTTTTGATTTGATCTTTTGAATTTTGATAAATTATAAATATCTACAGCAGACTGAGATAAATCTTTGACATCAGTTGCTTTTACAACAATACGCTTGCCATCAATCTTGTCTACAACACCATTTCTTTTTGCAACAATAGTTACACCAGAATCTAAAGCAACATCGGATTCCATGCCGGTTCCTACAAGTGGTGACTCAGGTTTTAATAGCGGCACAGCTTGTCTCATCATATTCGAACCCATTAATGCTCTATTAGCATCATCGTTTTCCAAAAATGGTATAAGTGCTGCCGCAACAGAAACTAATTGTTTTGGCGAAACGTCAATATAGTCGACTGTATCTCTATTTGCTAAAAGGAAATTTAAATTTTTTCTGCAAGAAACGAGCTCTTCCTCAAAAGTACCGTCTTTTTTTATAGGTGAATTAGCTTGTGCTATTGTAAATTTTTCCTCTTCAATGGCTGAAAGATATTCTGTTTCATTTGTAATTTTACCATTAATAACTTTTTTGTACGGGCTTTCAATATATCCATATTTGTTAACTCTACAGTATGTAGCCAAACTATTTATTAGGCCAATATTTGGGCCTTCCGGTGTTTCAATTGGACAAATTCTTCCATAATGAGTTGGGTGAACATCTCTCACTTCAAATCCAGCTCTTTCTCTTGTTAGACCACCAGGCCCTAAAGCTGAAACTCTTCTTTTGTGAGTAATCTCTGATAATGGATTTGTTTGATCCATAAATTGAGAAAGCGCGTTAGTTGCAAAAAAATCTTTTAGAGAGGTAGTTATTGGTTTTGCATTTATTAGGTCTTGTGGCATAGCAGACTCGATTTCAAGAAAAGTAGACATTTTTTCTTTAACTGTTCTCTCCATTCTAAGCAGACCAATTCTAAATTGATTTTCCACTAACTCTCCGACAGATCTTACTCTACGATTACCTAAATGATCAATATCGTCTACTTCACCTTTGCCGTCTCTTAAATCAAGCATGAATTGAATGATTGCTAGAATATCTTCTTTAAAAAGAATTGTTTGTTTAATGTCAGTTTTGAGATTTAACTTAGCATTTAATTTAACCCTACCCACTTCCGATAGGTCGTAACGTTCTCTAGTAAAATATAAATTTTGAAATACTTTTTCTGCTATTTCGACTGTAGGTGCTTCGCCTGGTCTTAAGATTCTATAAATGTCACTTAATGCTTCGCTTTTATCAATATTTTTTTCAACTTTTAAAGTCTCTAATAAATATGGCCCTTTATTAATAGGATCAATATTAACAAGTTTAAGAGAATAGGTTTCATTAAATATAATTTTTTCAAGTGTTTCTTCTGTAATATCAAATCCTGATTTAATTATAACTTCTCCATTTATATCCTTAACATCGTGTGCGATATATTTACCAATAATTTCAGTGTTGGAAATAAGAATATTACCAAGACCTTTGTCTTTTAATTTGTTGGCAATTATTAGGTTAAGTTTTTCACCTTTGTCCAGAAACTTTTTATTAGATTTAGCATCAACTAAATCATAGGGTAATTTAACCGGTCTTTTGTAGTTTTCTGGAACAAATTTTGTGTTCCACATTTTCTTTTCTTTACTATATGTGTATTGATCTTTAGAATAATAACTATCAATGACTTCTTCTCTTGTTACACCCAACGAATAAAGCAAAGTTGTTATCGGTAATTTTTTCTTTCTGTCAATTCTAAAATATAAAATATCTTTTGGGTCAAATTCAAAATCTAACCAAGAACCTCTGCCGGGTATAATTCGACAATTAAATAATAATTTTCCACTGCTGTGGGTCTTTCCTTTGTCGTGATCAAAAAATACACCAGGACTTCTGTGCATTTGATTAACCACAACTCTTTCAACACCATTAACAACAAAGGTTCCACTGCTAGTCATTAAAGGAAGTTCTCCTATAAAAACTTCTTGTTCTTTTGCTGATAATATTTGTTTTGTATTGGTATCAGGATCGATATCGTAAACAACTAATCTAAGATTTGCTTTAAGTGAAGCTGAGTAAGTTAAGCTTCTTTGTTTACATTCCAATACATCGAATTTTGGTTTTTCTAATTTATAAGAAATATATTCTAAAGTTGATTTATCACTTCCGTCCTCTATAGGAAAAATAGTTTGAAAAGTTTTATGTATGCCTGTTTTAAGTTCGTTAGTTATATCGTGAAAAGATTTTGAACTTGTAAATTCATTATAAGAGTTTTTTTGTACTTCTATAAGGTTGGGTATAGATAGGCCCTCAATTAACTTACCAAAGTTTTTTCGAATGCTTTTTTTTTGAGTAAAAGATAAATCCATTAATAATTAAAAATTTACTAAAGTTTTTTAAACTTTTAGTAAATGGTAGCTAATTTTTTGTTTACTTTAATTCTACTTTTGCGCCAGCTGCTTCGAGTTTAGTCTTCATTTCATCGGCATCCTTTTTTGCAACACCGGTTTTTATTTCTTTAGGGGCAGATTCCACTAAATCTTTAGCTTCTTTTAAACCTAAACCTGTTATTGCCCTAACTTCTTTAATAACGTTAATTTTTTTCTCTCCAAATGATGCAAGGAAAACTGTAAATTCAGTTTTCTCTTCACCTGCTGCTGCACCTGCTGCTGCTGGTGCTGCTGCTACTGCTGCAGAAACTCCCCATTTTTCTTCTAGTTGTTTAGAAAGTTCTGCTGATTCAACAACAGTAAGTTTTGATAAATCTTCTATAATTTTATTTAAATCAGTCATTTTAAATTCCTGTGAATTAGTTTTTAATTTCTTCTGCGGGCGCTAAAATAGCTATTTTTTTGCTCTGTGCAAGTAAAATACCAATTATTTTTTGTGCTGGAGCGTTTAATATTCCAACAATATTTGCTCTTGCTTCATTTAAAGTAGGTAAACTAGCTATTTTTGCTACTTCAGCTTGGTCTATAACTTTTCCCTCCATGAAACCTGCGACAATTTTTAGCTTATCATTATTTTTGGCAAATTTTGATAAAATTCTAGCAGACATAAATGGATCTGAAGAAATTGCTGCCGCTGTAGGACCTGAAAAAAATTTTTCTAATTCTTTACATGGCGTATCTTTGACTGCTAATTTTGTAATTCGGTTTTTGGTAATTCTGAACAAAATATTGTTATCTCTAAGCTCTTTTCTAAGAGAGTCTAATTGTATTACGTTTAAACCTTGATAGTGCGCAATCATAACAGCTTCGTTTGAAGAAAAAATTTTCTTCATTTCTTCGATGTAGTTCTTCTTTGTTTCTTTGTTCATCATAGTATTAAATACTCTTGTTGCTTACTTTAAGTGAAACTCCCATTGAAGATGTCACATAAATATTTTTAATAAACTCACCTTTTATTGCGTCAGGTTTTTCTTTTTTAATGAAATCAACTAAATGTTTAAGATTACCGATCAAACTATCTGTTGAAAAACTTTTTCTACCAATTGATGTTCCTATATTGCCATCTTTATCGTGTTTAACCTCAATTAATCCAGATTTAATCTCTGTAACAGACTTTTTAATATTTGTTGAAACAGTACCAAGTTTTGGATTGGGCATTAAACCTTTTGGTCCCAAAACTTTACCATGTTTTCCGATTTTGCTCATCATTCCAGGTGTGCAAATCAATCTATCAAAATCAAATTTTCCGCTCGCAATTTTTTCTATCAAATCATCTGAACCAACTATTTCAGCTCCACTATTTTTTGCTTCTTCAGTTTTGTCTGGCTCGCATAAAACTGCAACTTTTAACTTTTTACCAGTCCCGGAGGGTAACTGTGTAACTGTTCTTAGATTAAAATCACCACCTTTAGATTGCTTAAGTCCTATGCGTAAAGAAACATCGATTGACTCGTCAAATTTAGTTGTAGAATTTTTTTTAATTAATTCTAAAATTTCTTTTAATTCAGTGGATTTAAAATCCTTTGAATTTTTTAAAAGTTCTTTATATCTTTTTGAATTTTTTTTCATTAATTCTTTATTTCAATTCCCATTGACCTAGCTGAACCACAAATAATTTTAGTTGCTTCTTTTAAATCAAAAGCATTTAAATCTTGCATTTTAGCTTTAGCAATTTCTTCTGCCTGTTTAATTGTAATTGAACCTGCAACTACACGCCCTGGTTCTTTAGATCCACTTTTAAGTTTTGCTGCTTCTTTTATATAGTGTGAAGCTGGTGGCGTTTTAATAATAAAATCAAATTTTTTATCTTTATAAACAGTAATTACAACTGGAACAGGTTTTCCCATCATAGATTTTGTTTTTTCGTTAAATGCTTTACAAAATTCCATAATATTAATTCCACGTTGGCCTAAAGCAGGCCCAACAGGAGGTGCTGGATTAGCCTGACCACCTTTAATTTGTAGTTTAATAAATCCCGTAATTTCTTTTGCCATATTAATTTTTTTCTACTTGGTTATACTCTAAATCAACTGGCGTGGCTCTACCAAAAATAGATACAGAAACTTTTAATCTCGATTTTTCTTCATCTATTTCTTCCACTAAACCATTAAAAGAAGCAAATGGACCATCGCAAACTTTTACTTTTTCGCCAATTTCAAAACTTATACCACTTTTTTGATTAATTGCACTTTCAGAAACGGTTCCTAAAATTCTTTGAATTTCCTTATCAGAAATTGGTGTGGGTTTGTCTTCTGTACCTAAAAAACCACTAATTTTTTGAAGATTTTTAATTAAATGATAGACTTGTTTTGTCATGTCAAGTTTGACCAAAACGTAGCCTGGAAAATATTTTTTTTCTTTTTTTGTTCTTTTTCCTTTTTTAACTTCTGTTATTTCGTGAGTTGGTACTAGAATTTCTCCTAAGTGTGCTTCTAGGTTATTTTTAATAAGTATATCTTTAATTGATTCAACGATTTTTTTTTCAAATCCAGAATATGCTTGAACAATATACCAATTCATATTTAAAAACTTATTGTTAGAACTAATTTAAGTAAAAATCTCAATACTTGATCTAAGAGTAAAAAAAATATTGCCGCAATAGAAGATAGGCCAAAAACCATAAGCGCACCTGTTAATGTGTCTTTTTTTGTCGGCCAAGTTATTCTAAAGGCTTCTTGTTTAACTTCTTGAATGAATTTTAATGGATTCTTCATAATATTTTATTCAATTTTTGGCAGGAGCGGAGGGACTCGAACCCACAACCTCCGGTTTTGGAGACCGGCGCTCTACCAATTGAACTACGCTCCTAAGTTTTTACTTTACAATTTTAGTAACTACTCCAGCTCCAACTGTTTTACCGCCTTCTCTAATTGCAAAATTTAAACCGTCATTCATAGCAATAGGAGTAATTAATTTTACATTAAATTTTCCATCATCACCTGGCATGACCATTTCAGTTCCAGCAGGTAATGTTACCTCACCAGTTACGTCTGTTGTTCTAAAGTAAAACTGAGGTCTATATTTTGTAAAGAAAGGAGTATGTCTTCCACCTTCATCTTTTTTTAAAATATA
>Ga0115004_10001962_pt1 | contig 17043 bp, 24 predicted proteins | sample ArcticOcean_MG_C_10_FD_88737 | JGI IMG/M metagenome (GOLD analysis project Ga0115004, IMG submission 88737) | Marine microbial communities from western Arctic Ocean - ArcticOcean_MG_CB11_90 | ecosystem: Environmental > Aquatic > Marine > Oceanic | place: Arctic Ocean: Canada Basin | collected...
GCAGACACCGTGTCGGCAATCGAACTAATACCGTAGGCAAGAATTTCTAATACGTCATTTGCTGCTGCTGCGTCTATAAGAACCACAGACGTCTTGGTGGTAGCTGTGTAATCCGTTACAGGAACTAGAAGCGTTCCGTTTATAAAAACATCTACATACGCAGCATCGTCATACTTTAAAGGTAGCCCGTTACTATCGTTGCCACTGAAAGACGTTTGACCAGTGGTGGCAGTAAAAATAAATCGGTCCCGTACACCTACTCCCGGCTGTCGTCCTTGATATGGCATTAGTCAGCATCCTCTATTGTTAGTGTGCCAGCATCTACTTGGCGTAGTATCTCTGCGTAGTGTCTGTTGGCTGGGTCTAGTGGGACTGATACGTGTTCACCGTCTGCGACACAGTTAATAGAACAATTTTTGTTAGTAGTACGGCTAGTGTTATACTTGGCATTTGTAATTGTCATGTTATCCATATCTATAACTCCGCATCTACTGCAATAAAGGCATTCGCATTATTGTTTGCTCTTACCGCCCCAGCAGTGCCTGTGCCTACACCACCACCTCCTGCATAAGCATTAAGATAAAAATGTCCTCTTATTGTGCCATCATCGTGGCCAGTATCTATACTAAGGGTGGTACACTGATGGTTAGCGTTCTTAGCATATACAGAATAGTTACCAACAGTTCCTGTTGTCACAAGAGTTGGTATTGCTCTCATTGTAGTCTCTAGAGGATAACCAAGTGTCCCGTATGCAGTGCCTCCACTGCCAGCATCAACAGCGCAGAAATAGTGTCCAAAATGTTTATATGTGTCACTACCCCCTATTGTTTTTTGAAAATAACGATAGCACTTCTGAAGAGTAGTACTTATTAATTCTTGCTCCAGTTCCGTAGCTACTGGGCCAACTTCCATTTGTACGCCTGTGATGAAGAAGTTGTTATCAGTGCTGCTGTAGAAGCTGTCTATGCCAGCGGCACGATTAGCATTTGTTGTGTTGGCCCATGATGAAGAGTTTAGCGTACCACCTGTATAGGTTGCACCTGCATGAAGCCAAAAACTTAATTTAAGGCCGTTAGCGTTATCATCATCATAAGGACTACTTCCATCATCTACATCTGCAGGAAATGTAAGTTCTATTCTATTCCAATCTGTAGTAACAGCAAACAATTTAGTAATTTGTCGTGAGTTATCTACGTTTTCTAATTCACAACCAAAAGTAAAAGCAGCATTAGCTTTGACATAAAAACTTACAGTAGTTTGTTTTGCTCCAGCAACCCCACTACCTAAACGTTGCAAATTGAAACCTTCAAAACGTTGTTGAACTTGTAAATACTCCCCTGCAGCAATAGAAGTATCTGCGGTAGTGCAGTCTAATTTTATACAGTTAGCTGAAATACCATTGGGGCCATCTGCAGTTTGGGTCATTGTTAAACGACCAGACGAATCGCCTCCACCAAGTCGCCACCTATCACAAGTAAAATATCCAGTAGTAGCACCCAAGCCAGTAACTGACGTAGCTCTCTGTGCCACATTCATTGCCGAATTTATTACCATGTTACGGCCTGCGGCTGGTGATATATTGGCGTTTTCTCTTGCGCGGCTCATGGTGCTATTCCTTTAAATCTCTTGCGTTTCTAGCATTGCAGCATACGCAGCTTTAACGGCGTCGGTGTGGACAACTGCACAGATAGCTTGGACCTCGGCACTCTCACCTGAGATGTCTGCATCTGGTGCAACTACATGGCGGTGGAACGCACGGCTAATCTCAACACCATCGCGTGATATGACGTTTGCGGTTCTTACTTGAACATGTTTGTAGTCGCCTACAACTTCGATTTTGTCTTGTACTTCTGTCTCTGTTAGTGCCATCTGTTTATCTCCTTTGATGGTTGGACTGTCCGACCCAAAGCTATGCGGTGGGTTATGAGTTTGTTATATAAGTAACACTGCCGTTTATTTGCTTCCCACTAAGGTCAGCATTTGTTAAAGCGTTTGAGCCGCCTTTAAAAAACTCCATATATGCTTGATTACTATAAACTCCACCAGAGGGGGTTGCTGTGTAAGTAGTGAAAGCTATTGCAAGACCTGCCATATGTGCTGCTGATCCGTGAGATGCACAAGCAAACGGCAATGAAATTCTAGCTTGTACAGTATTGCTATTTGTAGGCCATACAAGCCTAAAAGTAACAGTACACATTCTTCCAACTTTGACATAATTACCATTACTTGATGCTAAAGTAATTTGATTATTGGCAGGATTCCAAACCCCGTATTCTGCATCATCCAGCTTATTAGCCGCCCCAGTGCCGCCGAGGTAGACACCGCCTGAGAGGTAAGCATCTTTGAAGCGAGAGCCACTACCGCCTAAATCAACCGTGCCGTTACTATCGGCATTGGCTTCCATCGGAAGAACGGCGTGAGTACCAAACTGTAGACCTCCGTGGTCTGCTACAGTGCCGCTGACTGTTAGATTGTTTGAGTTTAATAACCCAACACTACCTACAGTTGTGCCGTCTTTATATAGATTTAAAATAGCACCATCACTAGATGTTCGGTTCAGACTAAGCGGGTGACCGCCATCTCGTGTAATTTGGCTGTCGTTGTTAGCGCGTAATGCTACGCCCTGTTGGGAGAAGGTGTTAGATGTTTTGCCTACAAGTACGACTTCTGAACTGTCAATCGTAATAGCTGTAGCATCTGCGTTGTCATCAATCCCTACTGAGTTAAACAAACCCTGCACAGACACGTTAGACTCAAAAGTAGTGGCGTTAGAAATTGTAGATGGGGGAGCTACCTGCTGAACTGCAGGGCCTAAATGTATTACGTATATGTTGCTGGTTCCCGAAACAGGAGCCGAAGTAAACGTAAGGGTTGTACCTGACACAGCATACGCAACAGTAGGGTCTTGCACCACGTTCTCTACTACAACCCGAACATCGTTCGTTACTGTTGGTTGAGACAGTGTAAAGGCTGTAGCAGCCCCGTTTCCGCTAAACGAATCTTTTACTGTAACTACGTAGTTTTCTGCAGGTGTATTACCCTGATACGGCATTATGTGATCTCCAGAATACTTAGCGTACTATCTACAGAGTTTGCTGTGTTAGAGGTAACTTTTAAAACATCAGATGTTTCCATAACAACTTTTTGGTCACCGCCTATTGGGACGAAAGAACCGCCTGACGAAAGTGGTGCGTTCTTAATAAGGTACACATTGTTGCCATCTGCGTTCTCTAACTGCACACTAATCAAAATCTGTGTGGTAACTATGTTAGCAAGAGTAAGCCCAATAATTGTTGTTTGCGCATTAGCGCCGGTATGTACGGTCATTGCCGTATTAGCATTTGTACTGCCACCCGCAAAAGTTTTTACTTTAAATGTGTTGGCCATGTAATTACCCCAATGCTATCGCTAAGGCCACTGCTGTACCCGCAGGGTCTACTTGTAAATTTGTTTGCGCACCCGCTATGTTTGACGCGCCTGTACCGCCATCTGCTACAGCCAAATCTGTAATACCAGTTATAGACCCGCCGTCTATGTCTACACTACCGTTAGCTTGAACAGACATTGTGCCTAGTCCTAGCGTGCTTCTAGCTGCCGTAGCATTTGCGTCGTCCACAAGTGTTGCACCAAAAGAAGATATAGTAGACGTTTCAACCTTATCACTATTAAGGTTAGTAAAGTTCGCATCTACTTCTGCGTTGGTAAGCGGTGATCCTTTACCGGATCGAGTTACAATAGTAGCCATTAGCTACCTCACGATGCTGCTAGGGTTACCGTCCAAGTGACCTGTAAAGTATCACCAGAACCTTTATTAACTACCGCAAATACGGTCCGACACAGCATGGTCCCAGAAGACGCGGCGTTAAATATGCCTGCCTCAGTTACCGCACCTGTGGCGACACCAGCACCAAAAGTAGTTACGTATATAATGCTTTCGTTATTAGAACCGCTACGAGTTGCACTAGTAAAGGCTACTCGGCTACCTAGTTGGCTACCTAATGCTGTATTACCAGCGGCTGCTGATCCTGTGCCACTACCTAGAGCCTTGTGTGACATAACATCAGCTGATGCAGCAGTCATACGGCTAGTAATATGGGCTAATCCCGCATTTACAATTAAATTTTCTAGGAGGCGTTCGTCTTTAACAACACCCTTGCTATCTGTAAGGACAAGTTTTAGCTTGCCTGATAGTCCTAAGTTTTCTTTTGAGTTCATTGCCACACCCCTTAGAAGGTTAATGAAGTTCCAACATAATCTGCCGCAAAATAATCAAAGCTACAATACCCTTGCGCCCTTATACTACCTGCGTCTCCTAATCCTAAACCATCCTGCACAGCTGATCCGACTACCAATAATGATGAATCAGACCAAGCAGCACCGTCGGCTACAGCTTTACTATACGACGAAATAAAACTTTGAGCAACTGTTATCCCATCTGAAGCTGAGTTACTAAACGCAGCGACGTATGATTCTGATACATTTCCAGTATCGGTTTCTATTAATTTACTTTTGTTAAGTGCTATACCGTCAGTAAAAGAAGGGGTATCAAGTATACCTTTACCTATTGTAAACACACCTAACGCATCAGTAAAACCTGCAGAATCAGAAACATTTTTACCAAATAATATAAGTGGTTGCTTAGGTGTAGTGTACCCTAGGGGGGTATAATCTTCTAAAAAATACAGCCCACCGTCTTCTATACTAAACGGATCAGAAAAACCTTTAGCCTGTACTTTAGCAAATACTTCACTAACTGTAACGCCATCAACTTCGTTTTTACCTATATTTAATGAGTCGTCATCAGTGAACGCTGCATTATCAACTATACCAGCTTTGGTAAAAAACAGATTAGTAAGAGATTGTACAAGCGCATTATCTTGAAAGAAAAGGTAAGACCCGAAAGTACCTACAGATATTTTTAGTTTGTATGCGTGGGCTTGAGCGTTTAACGCAAAAGTTGTAGCGCGTGTAGCAAGACTATACGCACTGGTAGTTACTCTAGCTCGTAACTTTTGCGTAGTAGTCTTTATTCTCACGCAAAGTCCTCACGCAACCTAAACTGAATTGTATCATACACAGTCTGTATACTGTTATCTGCAGAGGTTACTTCTAACTCGCCTTCATAATCGCCTGCTGCTCGGTTTAAATCGCCGGTTTGCCATGCAAGAACAGCTACGCCGTTACTACCCGGATCAGTTACGGAGCAAGTTCTGGTAAACAACGTAGTAGTAGACCCCACTGCACGAAATTTCATTACTACAGTAGCGCTTGTTAAATTTACAGCTGCTGCTGTTAGTTGGTCGGTAACGGTAAACTGTAGTTGTGGGCCAGTATCGCTACTAACCAACTCTATGCGTGGGGTTGAAAGTCTTGCGTCCATGATATTCTCCTAGGCAAATGGCTGTTGCGCTACAGACACCGAAGCACGCATATTACCAAGGTTTGCATTAGCTCTATACTCAGAAACTTTAGCAATAAATTGTTTTGCGTGGTACGATGCTAGCTCTCTATCGGACCATGCCACGTTAGGTAGCACTAATAGTTCTTGCAATGTTTTATGGACAATAGCAGGCTCTAGCTCGTCCATAATAGTATCGTCCATACCCTCTGAATCGCGTGTCGGCTTTAAAGCGTATATCATACGGACCGAATACGTAGCTACTGCATCAGGAGCCGGTATAACAATATAGTTGTTCGGTGTAAGTTGTGTAAATATTAGAGGTTGCGAACCATACAAAGCTATATCTGCGTCAGTAGTAGACTCTCTTACCCAATTAGGATACCTGCGAGTAGCTTCTTCTAGCGTTACTGCCGGAAGCGGTGCATCGTTTAGAGACGCATACATTACTGTTTGCACATTAGTGTCTACAGGTTTGTTATACGCATACTGGTATTTACCGGCTGTAAGGTTAAACAAAGGTTGTTCATACCTCCAAGCAAGAGTTCTCTCACAGGTTATAATAGATGCGTCACGTATATACTGTTCTAGCATAGGCAGTGAACACCCCGGTACGCTAGGGTTTATTCTAGCAGCGAGTGATGTAAAAGATCGTGATGCGCTATATATCATTATACTACTTGCCTCTTATCTAGTCCGCCTGTTTCTGTATCAGTCAACTCTCGACTAGACAAACCTGCGCCAAGGGCAGCGGTAAACGAATCCAAAAATAATTTAGCACGACCAGAGTTTGCATGTTCGTCATCTATGGACTCTGCAAGAAACACAGTACCGTCCACCAATGTAGGTAAGTAAGCGTCTGGTAATGACGCAATACTCGCATCAATAGCGTAATCAACTGGTATCTGCACATACTCACCAGTTATAACAATACCGGCTACAGGTCTTGGGTATAGAAAATACCTGTTAGGGTTTCTGATATTGCGCATATAGTTATATGGCGTACCAGCTGGATCACTCACCCACGCTGGATAACTTTGATCCAAAGACTCTCGGTTTACCTCAGTAAGAACATTTCCATTTACTATAGAGTATAGTTCTACAAGCCGTAATGAATCGGAAGGCATCACTTGTATAACCGTGTTCGGGGTAGTGGCTATTGTAGTAATAGACGAAAACAAATCAGGTCGAAGAATGATTACACGCTTAATCGTTTGGTTAACAAAACCCAATAGTTCGGCGTCGCTGTACCTATAAGCGTTAGAGTTAGTGTCTTGTACTAACTGTCGTACGTCATCAATAACGTCTTGCGGGGTCATTCAGGCAACCCCCTAGAAGCGTCTTCGGCTATCTCAGCGGCTGCTACAGGGGCAGCTGAAAGTATAGCATCAAGTTCTTCTACCACTGTATCTTCGGTAGAAAGGTCTAGCTTAACTTTGTTTTTTACTCTAGTCGCTTTAGCACGTTGCACTTGAGCAGGCTGTAAAAACCTTTCTGGAAATGCTTCTTCTTCAGTAACTTCTTCAACCAGCGGATGTTGAGCCATGTAATGATCCCAACCGTAAATAAACCCGTCATTTATGTTTCGTAGCCAGCGTTGTTTCATGTTGTTCTCCTTGTGCCTGAAGGCGAAACGGGCCAACTCTGGCGTTTAGAACTAGTCTTTCGGCTAGCAATAGCAGTTTTTTCTTGCTTTGTCATCTTATTAGCTGCTGCTTGTGGGCGACATGCAGGATAAGGTCGAGAGGATGTACTAGCTTTCGACCTACCGCAGGGCTGGCCGGTCTTAACATCGACCCACTTCTGGGCAAACCACTTACCTAGACCTTCTTTAGCCATACTAACTAACCCTATTATCAGAGCCAGACCAAGTACCGCCAGCTTTTTTATATTGTTTAGATGCCCAAGCATTAGCATACGCGCTAGGGTATACATCAAATTTTTGTTTAGCAGCCCTTATTTTTGCTGCCCACAACTTAGGATTGTTTGGTTTTGCTTTACCTTTTGCCATATCACCACGCCTTACATGACCAATAACGAGCTTTTGTTTTTGGGCCGGGGTTATCACAATTATGCCTAGCTCTAAAATTGGCACGTCTACCCGGTTGTTCTTTTTTAATCGTCATGTTTGGGTCTCCGAACATAACTTTAACAACTTTATCACTTTGACCTTTTACGTAAACCTGAGATTTTTTACGTCCATGTCCCGGCTGACCCTTGCTAATCCTAGTAGGTTTATTGAGTGTAACGGTCCTACCTTGATACATAGCCATTAGGAAGTTACTCCTTTGATTACCACAAAGTTAAGTACTATCGCTTGTGATAGTGCGCCGCCGCTTACATTCATAACACTGATGCTACAACTACCCGCTGCTACTGCACCAACTGTTAGCTGATAGCCGCCTGCCGTTCCTACGCTTGCTACGTTTACAATCAGTACATCCGTAGCAGCAATAAAACTATTTGTTAGCGTAAAAGCAGCTGTAGCATCGTCTGCTAAGGCCGCGTTGTTCATAGTTATAGCACCGCTTTTTGCGTTTAGTGTAACCGCAGTAGTCTTATTACTTGCTTGGGTTACAGTGCCGCCACCTGAAGAGTATCCAAATTTACCTGTAAGTTGTACTTCGCCGGTTCCGTTTGGCGCTAACACCAATGATCCGTTAGAGTTTGTAGTAGAAATAGTATTAGCATCTACTTTTACGTTATCAATAGAGACGGAGCCTGTACCAACCGACAGAGCAGTGGCAACACCAACGCCGCCATATACAACTTTTTCAGACGCTGCGGGGCCGTCGCTAACGTGTAGCAACTGGTCATACGTGTCTTTAATATCTGAACCGGTTAGGTTAGTAGGCATCTAGCATCTCCTAAATAGGGTGAAAGGGGGCCTAAGCCCCCGATCAGTTTGTGTTAGCTGCAATCTGCAACTAGCGCCCAGAGGCGCATAACAGCAGCATCAGCAGCATTGATAGTTTTAATATCAATGGTATCTGCAGCGGCGTAGTACTTACCGTTGCTGTAGCCCAATACAGTGTTTGGCGCAGCTTCAGCTAATACCAACGCAGTAGCGTAGGATGCAGCAGTGTTTGCGTTCACACCATCTAAGAACCCATCGGGATCAGTGGCGTCACCAACGTCAACAGTACACGTAGCACCTTCAGCGGTAGTAACATCTAGCCCAACCTGCATAACGTAAGTTTTAGCAGGTATCTGCATGACTTCTAAGATGTCATTTGCACCGATTGCAGTTTGACCTGCAGCTGCACGATCAGCAGCGATAGTTGCCCAGTTAAGGGTTATTTCAATCATAGACAGTTTGTTAAGCCCGTTATTCGGGATAGCAGGATAGCCTTTATTGAAACCAGTTCCTTCAGTATAAGTAGCCATAATTCAGACCTCCGATTAAAGCGTTACAACGGCTTGGCAAATGGCTTCAGGCTTAACAACCTTGTATCCATATACCTGTAGACCGCGAACAATGTTTCCGAATGTAGACTCGGAGCGAATAGTTTCCATCTCTGTCATCTGTGATGCAAAGGTGAAACCCATTTTATGACCAGCAATAACATCAAAGTTAGCACCAGTTTTCTTGAGATTGTGGCTCATGTAAACTGTGAACCGGTCAATCATACCCAAGCGGCCATTACGTAGAGGTGATGTGCTATCACCAGTAATAGACGCATCTTTAAGGTCTGAACGCTTGATTAAGCCAGCCATCTTAGCTGGGATAACAAGATAACGGTCTGACTCAGGCGTGTTAGCTTCGTCCAGAACTGTACCCATATTAACAATCAAGTCGATAACATTGGTTGTAGTCATTGCTTCAGGAGCACCTGCTGTACCTAAGTCAATGTCGCCAGAGATTGCACCAGCAGTTGCACCTTTATTAAGGGCAGAGATGTCTGGAAGGATGTCAGTAAGAACACGCTGGTCAATTTTAATCTTCATACGCTCGGAAGCGTCTTTAGACCATGTGTCCATCAAGTTTACGTCAGACTGAATGTTATCAACATCGTCCTCAACACAGGCAAAGTACTCACCTTTGTCGATTAGAAGTTGCAACTTAGCTTTGTCAGGGTTCTCTACGGATAGAGTTTGGCCCTTAACGTAATCACGAATAGTGATTTCAGGTGTAGTACGGATATTTACCGTGTCACCCATATTACGAATTTCACCTTCGTACGCAGTGTTAGAGATTGCCGACAATACTGTTGCATCGTAGAAATTCTCAATTAGTTTACCAGACCAAATTTCAGGAATAAAATTACCTGAATATGCTGGGTTACCGGGAGATACTGGAAATGCCATGTTAGGCTCCTATTGTTTAATTATGCAGTGACAATGCGACCTTCCCGCTGTGCTGCGAAAATGTCACGTTCTTTTCGGTCACGCTCCTGCTCTTTCCCCTTAAACTTACCACGCTGTACATCAGAGAAAAATGTTTTGATGTCATTTGCAGTATACGTCATTGGTTCACTTGAGCCTTGGGTACTACCTGAACGTCCTCGTCCGGGTGATACTTGTTTCTCAAGTTGTGAAGTAGCATCGGCTTTCCGACTGGGTTGAGCAACAGACTGGCCAGTTTGCGCCTTCCATGTAGCGAAGAAGTTTGTTACGCGCCGTGCATCCAGATTCCGTTGAGCGTCATCAAGATACGTTTGTCGGCTAATACCTGTCAGTGGGTCAACGTCAAGTAGCCAAGATTGAAAGTCCGGGTCTACATTGACGTCTTGCCAATCGGGTACTGCGTTCTGAATATCAGCCCAGAATACTTGTTCAGTGGTAACTGCTTGCCTATGCTGTAGTTGCTGCACTTGCGGCACTACGCTGGTTTGCATCCCTCGTACAAGATTTTCTAACTGGTCAATACGTGACTGCTGTTGGGCAGCTTCTTCACGACTAACTCTACGCATAACATCAATAGATTCACCATATTCTTCTACGTCAGCATCGGTAACCAAGGGTTGTGATGCAGTTGTAGGCGTTTGATTAGGTGTACCCAAGGACGTCATAAGTGATTCTAGTTGTGAAACACGCGATTCCAGTTCACGCTTTTCAGCATGTAGGCGTGGTACTTCAGCGTTATACATTCCTTGAAGCGATTTATAGCGCTTCTCAAATGCTTCTTCGTCTCCATCACCTACCTGTGCTTGCTCTTTATCGGTAGGCTCGGCTGCTTGTTCGTCAACACTGTTGGCTTCTTCAACTGCTACGGGCTTAATGTTTTCAACTACGGCCTCGGACGGTGTGTCCTGTTCCGTAACCTCTGAATTAAGTTCGTCGTACAGTTTCTGAACTGCCTCAGACTGCTTCTTAACTTGCGCTGGTATTGCCATGTTAAACGCTCCTATCGGTATGCGTAATTAAACAGCTGTCTCATGGTGAAGACTGTGCTGCGTATTCAGGGGACTTTCTAATAAGGTCTCTGACCTCTTTAAGAACTTGGCACCGCCCCTGCGAACGTGCCACGTTCTCCCCACCCACTTGGGGTAGTTGCTCTAGTTCGTGCTGATACCAGCTATCGAACCAAGTTAGCATTTCGGGGTGCTGACGAGACGCTGCCGCCAACACTTTTATAGTTTGGTTATCAGGGCGCTTCATGGCGCACCTGTAGGTTGAGAAGCAACTACGTTACCATCTGCGCCGCCTTTTGGCGAACCGTCAGGCTGTGTAGGTGTAGGCGCGGCTTGTTGTGCAGCCATCTGAGCTTTGCTTTTAGCTTGCTGCGCACCTTTTTCCCTAGAAGGTATGATGTCTTCTACAGGCATCTGTAACCCTTTAGCAACTTCTCGGAGTAATGCTGCTCGACCATCTTGCCCAACAATTTCTATATCTATCGGGTTAGCTGTAGCGTTAAGGAACTCAACACGACGAACATTAAGAGTCTCTTTGGTAGCTAGGTTTATAGCGCCACGGGCTAGAACTTCTACGTCACCTTTAATAGACTCGTCTTCGTCGTAGCGCATGTTGTATATAAACTGTCTTTGCACGATAGGCCGTACAATGTCGTTATCTATATACATAACAATCTGACGTATACCTTTACCTGCTGAACCCATAAGCATAGAAAGACCAGAGGCAGTACGCCCAGCACCGGAAACATTTAGGTCTCCCGTAACGTATGACGGTACACCGGAATGATCGTCAGCTAACTTACTAAACCTATCATACACACCCATCAACTCGTTGGCACGAGAATCAGGCTGAGAAAAACGAACAGCTGGAGCGCTAGACCCTAAAGGATCATTAGTTACTTGCCAAATCTTCCAAGGATGGAGTTGCGTAATGTCTTCGTTAGGAGGGATACGCTCAAGGTTAACTTCAACTTGAGGGCCAGACGCGAGTCCCATATTGTTAACAAGGGAGCGGGCAGCTGCGTTACAGACATTTTGGAGGTCTTCAATGATTTCTGGAATACCTTTACCCCAGAAAGCACCCGGCGATTTGATAAACGAAGTTTTAACATATGGTTTTTCACCTAGAGGGTCATAGTTTAATAGGGCTTTTATGACAAAATTGCCTACTACCCACACATTTGCGTCGTACTCTTTAGCCTCATCAGGTACGTCTTCATCGCTAAGACCCCACTCAAGTAGCATTTTGCCACTAACTTTACCCCAAAATTCAAGGGCATCAAAGTTTTCGGTAGGGGATTCATACGAATAATACTTACGTTCTAGTTCTTCTTCTTGTAATTTTGTGTCCTCGTTAATCCAAGATTGGCCATTGCCTAGCTTTAAGACTTCGCGGATTGCTTCGCTGTCGTAGCCCGGTATGTCTATAAGATCAGACAGTTGGCTACGGCTCATAGGGTGATGCTCGAATACATACCCTTCGTTTAAATGGGTGATACCCGGTTCAGGATATATGTTAAAAGGATTAACACGTTCGTACTCTGGACCTAATCGCTCAGTACCTTCTACTATCGTACTGCCATCAGGAGCTTTAGAGTAACCTAAAATTCGTTGCCTACGTACCACAGGTCCTTTTATGAACGCTGATGGATAGGTAACCATGTCCGTAATAAACTCGTTAAACGCATCGCCCCAACCGCCCTGCGCAAACTGATCGTTTATTTTTAACTTCATTTTATCTGCACGGTTCTGTGCTTCTTGTAGTACTGCAAATCTAAAATCTTGGCTGACAACTTCTTCAAGCTCAGCCATCTCCTCAACAGTAGGCGCGACACCCTTAGCTTGCATGTCCGCTATAACTTTTTGTGCAAAAGTATTTTTAAGTTTCTCTAACTGGTCTGGAGCTAAATCTGGAATAGGGGTAGGCTTCAAATCCCAAGGGGGTGTGCCTGTGTCAAGTAAGATGTCTCGGAGCCAGCTTTCAGCGCCACGACACTTTACCTCAGTAATCATCATATAAACTTGGGAGCCGCCTTGTGCTTTTATCTGACCCAGTTTATCTGCTTCGTACTCTCCACCACGCTGACGAAGCGCACGAAGCATAATAGTTTCGATAGGTTTTTTAGCAATACGCGCAGGGTTCCAGCAGGATTTGACGTAGGCCGCTAGGCCCAGTACTAGATCACTCTGTTGACGATCCTCCATATCTCGGCGAACCTGTTCTTGTTCGGCTTTGACCATATCATCATTGCTGACAACACGTAGCATAGAAAGCCCTGCCATATGTTATTTACCCGTCTTGATTTTTTTAGTTGGCTTACCGTATCCCATAGGATTTCCTTTAGGCATAGATCACACTCCTTACGTTAACATGTTTATAGCTATACACGTAGTCAAGATTTGGTGCAAGTAAAAGAAAAACCCCGCTAGAAGAAGGGCAACTAGCGGGGGAGAGTCTCAAGTGGAAGAGGCAAGCTGGGAGGAACTTGCTTAGTAACACGCGAGTAGCGTACCATGTTGTTTCAACCGGTGTCAAGTGGTGTCAAGTCCAGCCAGCAGCTGACACAGACTTTACATCTCTACGACGAGCAAGCAACTCACCATCAGACGCAGAGCCTACATGCAGCATAAAATATTGTAAGGCTTCGGCAACGTGGCTGTGCTTGTTCTTATCAATAGTACCATTCTTTTTATGGAACCTATACCCACCCATCATCGCCGCTTTAAGCTGCGAACACCTAGGGTCTACTAGAAACGCACTGTCGCCGTCTACCTGACGCATTAGAAAGTCGTCAACTGAGCTAAGTCGGGCGCTAATATTGTTAGTTTTAGCCGCAATAACGCGCAATCCCTCTGCTTTTATGATGTCTACAGCGCTTCGTTCATCGGTCTGCGCACGCTGTACACCTGCCGGATCGACCACAATAAGCACCGGAATACCAGAAAAACGCTCATATAGCAGCGGTTTTAGAACGGTTCTAACAAATCTTTGCACGCCCATGTCAAAGCTGACGGCCTCATCGTATATAAGGACACGCCCACGAGGGTCTTGTTGCCCTATCACAGCTGCAGGAGTCAGACCTAAATCCATACCCACGACTATAGGACGTACCCCGTTATTGATTGGACGTAACGTAGCTCTACCCATGTGGTAGTCTGGCCTAAAATACTTATACACAGGCTGACCTGCGGAGCTAAGCCCGTAGTCACCGTCAATAAACACACGAATATACTCTTCGCTGCGCCCCTGTGTATCGTAATACTCGTCAGGTAAGTTCTCAACATTCTCAGCAAACGTACTGCGACCACTGGGCTGCTTAAATACATCCCAACCGTTATCATTGTGTCCTACCCCATCCTTAGGATCGAGTTGTTCCATCTGATAGTACCACCACGTATCCATAGTTGGCGGGTTTGTATCACCCCACATACCATACCACGTTGGCCCACCGTCTTTGGAACTGGGGAAACGCCCAATACGCTTAGACATCGCATCCACAATTTCCGGGTGTATGTCACGACACTCGTTGAACCACGCGAACGAAAGCTCAAGCGAGTTAAGGTTAGCCACATCGTCAGCATCGTCGAGCGCACGAAACATTATCTCACACTCAACATCACCCACCTCAAAGAAATACGTCTTGGTCGTACGCATGTAACGTCCGCACACACCCGGCGGGAACCAATCCAAAAATGTTTTAATCACTGTATCCTGCAGCTGCCGAGCAGTCTCACGCACCACAGCCGCCCGTGTTCTACGCTTACCAGATGCGTCGGGTTTCTGCATTGACGCTCTTCGGATGATCTCAAACGAACATGCCACGGACTTACCGGACCCAACGGGACCCATAAGTACCCTCATCTTGTTGTCCGAGTTCATAAAACTCTCACCGGTTGGCGGGGGTGTATAGCTAATATCAAGTGCCATCGGACACCTCCGGCGGGTCAGTACTAAGTAACATTACAATAATCTCCCTTTCCCTACGATTTTTCTTAGGCGCAATAATCGCAGTCTTAAACGAGTACCCTGCGCGAATAAGCAAAAGTCTATACGTATCATACTCTTTAGTATCGCCAAACCTAGCTGCTGGGAACCCTTTGTACTTCCCGTCAAACCTACCCAACATCAGAAATTTGGGCGTCCTCTACCTCATGCTCAACTGTCATGGCCTTGTCCTGACCACCCAAGTTTATAGTTATCTTCACACCGCCTGCCGCATTGGAGTCACCGTCATCACTCTTAGTCTCAAGCCCCGCCCACTTCACAGTAGACTTAATAAGGTCCGCCTTCACAGCAGCAGACACATCAGGATTATGGATCAAAGTCCACGAAGTTGTCAAAAGTTCCTCAGCCTGCGCACGGGCCTTCAGCTTAAAAGTAAGCCCTTTTTCTGTTATATCTTCGCGATATGCCGCCACTCGTTTAAGAAAAATAGGGTCCGCATTAAAGCCAGAGATGTCTTGCCCAGTGACTTTGTGCCTCTGCTTAACCTCATCAAGCGTTTCCCCGCTCCCCTCTAGCATTAACGCTATATCGAAAGCTAAACGATCAGACCACTTGGTGTGAAATAGTGGAAGGTTGTCCATTTTAATATCCCTGTTTGGGCCGAGTATAGTTGCATACTGCGGAATCATCAAGAAGTTTTAGCATACTAAGTTGACAAACTTTACACGTTCCTTTTTTGAGGTCGTGCTGTGAGCGGTTTACTATAATAAGGGGGGCATAGAATTTCCGCAGTCCATGTACCCCCCCTACCCGCTCGCGGATACCCAAGGGGTTAAGCATTACAAAAAATCAATACCCTTGTTTATATAGTGATTATAGGCGAAACTTTACATTTCTTAGGTAAAATGCTTTAAAGATTGCACCAAACGGCAACAGCCCAGCGGGACGATCCTAAGCATAAAGGGTCGGTATTTGAAAGCATAGGCTTTATGCCCCTATATCGAAAGGATTTTAGCCATGGCTAAATTTCAAGACAAACTAATCTGGGCTCAAGTTGACGAGTCTTCATTGTCTCCTGCACTCGCAAAGCGTCTCGACGTTCTTCGGGAAACCAAGAAAAAGGCGCAGGATGCTCAGGCGGCGTTCGAGGTGCAGTTTATCGCACAGGGCCTTAAAAACGGTACTATCCCTGAAGGCTTCTCTCTCGCCTTTGGTCACCGGTACGGCAAACTCTCAATCGCTAAAGTTAGCGCGGCGGAGAAGTCTCCATCTAGGACTCCAGCGAAACCGATGTTCAGGTTATAATCACTAAGGTAGGGCGGCGCAAGTCGCCCTACTCAACTCAAACAAGAGGTAACACACATGATTAAATCCAAACTATGGAAGCTAGTATTCACTAAAAACGGCAAAGTCGTAAACGAATGGAAAGGATACTTCTCCCGCGCTGAGTGCGAACGTGCTTACAGGGATGCGGACCTAATAATACCATGGGACCGCGACGTTACGTACGAGTACTACGATGCGTAGGCGTGAAAAAGAAGCACGCAAGGGACTCATTCGCGAAACAATTAGCAATGTGATCCAAATAGCCTGCATACTCACAATATTCTATGTATTCTGGGTAGGCACACCATAACAACTAACCCTGCTGGAGCAATCTGGCAGGGTATTTCTTTGTCTAAAGCACAGTGTATAGTTTCTGCTCAATTCTTTCGCCATTCGTCGGGGGTTTATAGAGTGCGATATCCCCCATAGTCGCGCATATTAGAAACCTATAGGGGTGTATAGCTAACCTTACAGGCCAAACAGGGGAATATAGCCAAGATACTGTAACCTGTTGATATTAAACAACTAGATAAGTATAACTTTACAACTAGTTAGATTAGTTAAACTAGTTAGATTTATTATGTGTTTGAAACCTTACACCTTACACACGTTAAATGCCTGTAAACCATACGTATTTATACAAACTATACAGATATACTAGTTGAATTAGTTAGATTAGTTAGATTTATTTATTAACCCTTCCCCTGACGAGGACTTATGGGGGTATATAAAACTTTACATAACGTGTGTATATAAAGCTCTTAGCAGGTCACATTACTAAATATTTTTAACTAATCTAACTAGCTTCTAATATTACCTAATGATTACAACGCGGTACTGCTAGTTAATTGGCTAGTTATTGGCCTCTATTTGTTATCTAAAATACTTCCAGAATTAACTAGTTGCTATACTCTTGACTTGAAGGGGGCGAAACTTGACACTTTTTCGGTGATGTGTAAGAACCTTGATCGCCGAGGCCAACCAGCCTTGGATCGAAAACTTAACCCCAGCGGAGGAAA
>Ga0115004_10001963_pt1 | contig 17043 bp, 17 predicted proteins | sample ArcticOcean_MG_C_10_FD_88737 | JGI IMG/M metagenome (GOLD analysis project Ga0115004, IMG submission 88737) | Marine microbial communities from western Arctic Ocean - ArcticOcean_MG_CB11_90 | ecosystem: Environmental > Aquatic > Marine > Oceanic | place: Arctic Ocean: Canada Basin | collected...
TGTGTTATCGGGGCAACGCCTTTAAGGAAAACGGCCGGCCCGCCCTTAAAAAAAAATTGGGGCCCGTGCCCCGGGGGGGGGCCTTCTTTCCCCCCCCCCCCCCCCCCCCCCCTCCTGCGTGGGCATAACGACCCACATCTCGCAACGCCTGATGCGCGGGGTGCGGTACCAGCGGCCGGTCCACCAAACGACCCGGCGGCGTCGGAGCCGCACCGCCTCTGCGCAAGGTCTCCGGCTTGGCCGTCGTCTTGACACCTCCTTTCGGCGGTACGCCGATGGCGGCGGGGCCCCCCCCCACCTCTCTGGCGTGCTTCGCACCCTGCGGCGCCGCGCGATCGCGCTTGTGTCTGCGCAAGTCCGCGTTTTCCACGCCGGCCTTCAGCTCCGGACCGAGCTCGACGGCCTCGGCGTCGACCGTTCTGGCCGGCTCTGGGTCCTTGAGCTCAAGAACACGCAGTCTACCACCGCGCAGCACGCCGCCGTCTACGACCTTCCGTGCCCCAACAATCCCACCCTCGCAAACGGGCACCCCAACAGCGAGCGGGTCCGGCACGCGCTGCAAGCCGGCTTTGGGCTTCTTGCACTTTCTAAAACCTTCAACGTGCGGCCTTCTGACGTCCGCGCGCTCGTTGTTGTCAACTGCATTGACGGCTGCGTTTCGCACGTTGTCGACGCCGAGACCTACGCGACCCCCGGGGTTTTTTTTTCGCCGTCCCCCCCAGCCTCGTCTCGGAGTTGGGACCCTGCCGCCGCCGATCTTGCGTCCGCCGCGGTTGGCTTGGGTTTCCGGACCACGGGCGGGTATCCTGCGGCGGGCGGGTTGGGATTTACTCCTCTGGCGACAAGAAGCTCGCGATCGCGGTTGGCGCCGACAACGCACGGTGGGTGCGGTCGATCCGGTCGGCGACCGACCGGTACATACTTGTCCCCGCACCACGGTCGCGGCTGCATGTCCGGCGGGTGTAACCACCTATAAGGCATCATTTCGCGCTCTTGCCAAACCATGTCTACAATTACCACATCTACCGGGGTGGGCGGGTCGTCTACAGCAGTGGCTCCCCACTCGTATCAAGTGACCCCCCGGAATAAGACGGCTGCCAATGCCCCCGACGACCACAAAGCCTTTGTGCGGCAAATACTCGGCGATGGCGCCCGCGTCGACGACGCGTACCGGTCTGTTGACTACTGGCAAGGCAATTCGATGTCCTCTACCGGCCTTGCCTTCAACATCTCTGGCCGTGCAACCGTGATCGAGGCCGGGGTCGGCGAGCGTCTTGCCGGGTTCGTTGATCCGATCAAGGCGATTTTTGGCACCGCCATTTGCAGCGACAAGACTGTCATCGTCAAGCGAAAATACGTCGTCGGAGGTACGCAACCGTTATGCTTACCTTAAACCAACTTTACGCCAACTTTACGCCAAGTGTACACCAACCAAGGTTGTCCTCTTCTCTTTCGCTTCTTACATTTCATTTGTTTCAATTATTTTAATCGTTTTATACGCGTTTAACCTTTAAGGCCAAGCCATTATTACCCCCGAGCGAGCTCCTGCGCGCACAGTCCAAGTCCGCGAGGACGTCACGACGGTCGAGCTGCAGCGGTACGGCGGCGACATCGAGATGAACACTAACCTCTTTCTTCTTCCCGGCGAGGCGCAAGCCGAGATGGACATGAAGCTCGACGCGCAGAAGCGGGAGCTTGAGCGCAAGCTCATTTCGCTCGGCTACGCCGAGATCTTTGCCAAGGCTGTCCGGCTTCCCGACGCTATTGTGCGGTCTAACCCCACCTTCGTCAACAAGCTGTCTTCGCCGGAAGCTGAGGCCCACGGCCGGATGATGTACTTCCGCGGCTGCTTTGGCGCCTTTGCCAAGCACGAGTTCCCTCTCGCCAACATCCTCGCTGCCGCCAAGACGGCCACTGCGTACACTTCTGCCACCGCGCCCGGCTCTGTGCTCATCATTCCTCACGGCAGTCCTGAGATGCTTCAGTTTACAAAGAAATCGTCGCTCGAGTTTAACATTTCTGGACTCAAGACGACAGACCACAAGCCGATCACCATGTCGATTGACAACGTCGCCGAAGACCCGTCGTCCGGCATTAAAATCATGGTGCACCACCCCATGCCGACGTACCGTGCCGGTTCTGCCGTGCCTAGCACCGGGGCTGGCCTCTTGTCTGAGAACGTGACGCTCATCCTTCACTACCCATCAAAAGCCAAAAAGTACGCCAACTTTAAGGGCGGCGGGTGGACCAACTTCCCTTCAAGCAAAACAGACACATCACAATTGCTTCATGGTTTCAACGCAGCGTGGACTAATATTAACAGTAGGTTAGAAGCGATTACAATTGGAACAAACGAAGACGAAATTGAAACGAGAGTACGTGCCCTCGCGAGTAAAACCGGTGCTGAGCTGATGATAGCAATGAGCGCGTCGCTAAACACCGTAGGGTTAGCGTTAGGGGCTTCTAGTTCCACGGATAAATCTAAGAAAGTTATTGCAGCTTTCGACGATTTAAACCCTGATAACGATTACGGTACTACCCTAATTTCAGAATCAACAATGAAACATATACTGGAGAAAAAGGCCCCAACTGACAACAACGAAAAAGCACAAATGTTTACGGCGTTGATCATGTGGCTTGGCTACAATACTCGCGGGAGCAGCCCTCAAGTGGGTTACTATTTCTTCCCGAAATTTGCGGGTGCAATTCAGCAAGCGTTAAATATTACAGAAACACACCAAAACACCATCTGGCAAATGGTTGACATGGCGGTTCAAGGCTTACTGAATGCGTCCGCAAATTACACCGCAATGATGGCTGCGCCTACTGGCAACTACAATAAGTTTAGCACCTCGGCTCGCGATACCACGCTTTCAGACGCAACGCACTACCGAAAACTAACCCTGAAGATGTCGAGCGCCATTCTTGCTGCCGGGGGTTCCGACACCGGCGAGCTTCTTGTTGGCTACCCCATGACCGGCGTTTCCACCAACGCCCGGACCGAGTCGATGACGATAGCGCTCCGGGTTTACCTTGGTGCAGTTCTGAAGCGGCCCGAGAACGTGGTTCTAATCCCTCACGTTGCATTTGAAGGCATCGTTTATGATGAATTTGTTGTACCTGTAGTGGCCGGACATGAATATGAGAACGGTGAAAGGCGTGTAAGGATTGACGGCAAGGACTACATTTCATACGAAGGGTCGTGGCGTGGGGATAATGATGCATGCCACAGCAACTCTGGTCCGCTTGGTCATCTTGACGATCCGTACTATGCCGACCTTGTTCAAGGCCTGCAGATCTACAAGCCAAGTCCTACAGCTGTTACACACGTAGGATGCAAGGCATGCTAAACAATAATTTTTTTCTCTGTTTTATTTTCGCTTTACTCTTTATTTCTATTGTTTTCCATAAATTCTACCGCCGGCTTCTTAAAATTAAACCCCGCGTCAGCAAACGCCTTTGACATGGCGACAGTATCGTTAATTTCGCACGTCGTCTCGACCGTAGATCTCGACAGCGCCGTGACCAAGTGGGCCGGCGACGGGATATACCCGTTAAACACGACGTGCACTCTCTCCGTAAACGTTTTCCCCTGCGCCGAGTCGACCACCCCCACGACCGCGCTCATGACGTTCGGAATTGTTTTCCTGATTCCATCGTTTACCACCTTCACCACCCTTCCTTCGTCCGTCCTGACCTGCACATACGTGCTCGCGATGTAGACGATGTCGCCGCGCGTTCCGTTTCTGTAGCTGTACACCACCCTCCCCCCCCTTGTTTTCTCCCTGTCGATCTTATTTTTGCGGATAACGCCTGGCATGCCCACGCAAATGTGGTCCTTTGTCAGCACCTTGCCGTGCTGCCTTGCCCATTTTTTCGTCTCCCTTACCACATCTTCGTTTGTAAAAACCAGCATCTCCTGCGCGCCCTCCCTGCTTCCCCTGATTTCCTCGAGATGGCTTTCGAGCCGGTTTCTCCACCCCACCTCCTGCATTTCGACCATGGCGAGCACTTCGCGTATTCCTCTGTTTTTTTCCCCCCTCAAGCGGTGCTGTTCTGTCAAGTGCGTGACCGTCGGCTCTCGCCGTTTGTACTCTTCGGATTCGAACCACCACAGCCTTTCCCGCTCGCCTTTCCTCTGGAACGGCGGAATTTGAAACGGGTCGCCCGTCATGACGACCGACGCCGACTTCGCCCGTTTCAAGATCCGGTCGAGCGTGCTTGCATCGACCATGCTAATTTCGTCGATGTATAAGCCCGATCCGTCGCCCAGCACTAAGTTTGAGCCCGGCCCGTCCAAGAACGCCGCGATCGTCATTTTGACGTTAAACGACTCTGGAAACTGATCCAGGAGCTGAGCGGCCGTCGTCAACCCGATCGTGAACTTGCACGCATCAATTCGTGTGGTCCCCTCTTTCGTTTTACCTGACCCCGCCTGCCCGATGACGATATCGGTAGAAACGATTTTGGCGCGCTTTGCCCTTCTGCGCGGGTGGGTCAAAGGCAAGGCGCCCTCCAAGGAGGGGCTCTCCGACCGGCTGTCCCGCGCCGCCAACTTCATTGCTTCGAACATAGTGCACCTGGCAGAAATAGCCGCCGTTGTGACGTCTGTTATACTAAATTATAATCACCTTTTGCATTTCACTTGGTGGGGACTATTATCGTATTGCATTTTTTCGGTCTGCTGCATCTGCAAATACGGCGAACATTTTTGGGGTGTTGCCGCCACGCTTTCGTTTGTAATACTCTTTGGGGTGCTTGGCCTGTCGGCCTTTGGGTGTGCCATGCTCTCTGACACGCTTGTAGACCTGGGCCCCTCGGCCTACTGCCTCGGCAATTTCGCCGTGCATTACTACCCCATGCTTCGTTTGGCCTTTTCGGCGTCAAAATGCAAGCCGGCGGCTTTTCTTGGGCAAAGCTTGTATGGCCTGTCGTTCATTGTGGTTTACACGGCGGTTGCGCGCACCGAGGAAGTGTACGGCTGCGCCATGTCCTCGCTCGCCGTCTTTATAACGGCCCTGGCTTCTCTCCCCCTAGTTTACCTCCTTTACCGGCTCCTACGGCTGAATTATTTTATTCCCGACAAATAGTGCGATGCATTTATTATTTTTTATTTTGCCTCCACAATTTCGCATTAAATAAATAAAACGGATCTTTAGAATTCTGGTAAGGTTTCCCGTTAGTATCCAATCTCTTTTCGCCTTTTTTTTTAGTGGGTAGTATGATCTGCATAGTTGGGGTTTCCAAGATTCGGCTTCTCAATTTAATGTACTCAGCATTGGGTTTTCTTCTTTTAAGTAGCTTGTCCAGCTCGAGCGACACGCCGTTCGCTTTGTGCATCTTTACATCTTTGCAGTTGTGGACATCAGTAAACAACAGTGTCTTCACTTCGTCCTGCTCAGCCTTGTTTAACAGCTCCTTCAGTGTCACCGGTGCCGGTGTCCGGTGTACAACCGAGGCCGTGTACACAAGGCCGCCTTTCATAATAGACGAAATAATTGGAATCATTCGTGCGTCTTCAATGTACACAATCCATCCTTTGCCCATATCAAACGATCCTAAGTCGATCCTGCTTGCTTTTAAACCGTCCTTCACCCTTTTCTTCAAGCTTTTCGTCGCGGTGGGAGACAAACTTGTAGTGGGTATTACAATAATAGTGTTCACTTCTGGGTTGTAACCCCTGCACACCGTTATGGCATCTGATTTCTTTGCCCACTTTAGTGAAAGAATGCGCGCAAGAATTTTATTAACTATAGGATTATGTCTATCTGTTCTAGCAGAGGCAACCGCATCCGCACACCAATCCTTACCAGTTCGTGGCATTGTGCTGTTAAAATAAAACAAACACAAATGGCATATACGTTCATCGTATTTAATAATTTTTTTATCATAAAGGTATTCTACCTTAGCGCATGAATCTTCATCACAATTAAATCGTAACCCATTAGATTCTTGTAGAATATTGTCATAATTATCTTCGCCGTCTTCGATGTCTACGATTTCATCTTTCTTCATAGTCTGGGTCCGTTTGTCAGTCGTTCAAGCCAAAATTTAAAACCCAATTATACGTGTTTTGATCGTCCATCTTAAATTCATCGTTGTCTAGGGCTCGGTTTGCTGTGTCTTGAAACGACTTCCAGTTTGCTTCTGAAAACTTATTGGTGTCAACTAGTTCGCGAGATGCGGCACTTGCGGCTCTATAAAAAGGAATATTGTTGTTGAAAACAGGGTTAGGATGATCCTTTGTCTTTGCGAACATAGCTTTAGCAACTTCTTCCATGTGTTTTGGTATTTGCTCTGAGTATGTTGGGATTTTTTCGCATATGCCTGATAAAGATATCATTGCGAACCCAACACCTAACAACGCCATTTTGTTAAAATTTCGTTCATTAATTTTTGTTGTTGTGATTTTCCTTGCTTGTTCTTCCGAAAGTTCATTTGCCATGAATACAATCAATGCTCCCATTTTTGCAAACAATTCCAGAAGACGGTACGGTATCTCATTATCATGATCCCAAGTTCTGGGGGTAGGATTAGCCCCAACTTTGTCTTTTGCAGCGACAGCGCTGTCCTGCAGCGCGAGTAGTTGTTTTTCTTCTTCTTCTACAATTTCGTTGTGCACATTCTCCATTACTTTTTTCAATTTCGTTTGTGTCGGTCCTTTTGGCTCAAATCCATCAATCAGCGGTTTAATGTAAGTTTCCAAACTGGCTTCTTCCTCAAGCATGTATTCAATGATGTGGTTTAACTGATATGCAGTATCTTCAAACTGATTGAGATATTCTTCGTATTTGAAAAATTCTGGTTCTGCTGCTTTTGGCCAATCCGTTCCCGTTCCGGTTTTTTTTTCCGCGTCGTCGTCTTCAGCGTCGCTGTTAGGGTTAGGGTTAGGGTCGTAGAATTCTTCATCTTCTTCTACGTGAATAGGGTCGTTGAATTCGACGCTGTTTTCATCATCTTCTTCTACGTCGACGCTGTCTTCATCATCTTCTTCTACGTCGTCTTCGCCGCCGCTTTCGCTGTCTTCTTTTTCTTTGTTTACTTCAGGGTCTTTTTCTGGCGTGATAGCGTCGTCGTTTTCTAGCGTGCTAGCGTCGGGATGTGTGTGCACGCTTTCATCTTCATGGAAATCTGGTGGAAAGCCGTCTTCGATGTTTACGATTTCACCTTCCTTCATAGTGTGAAGGAATGCTCCTTTTGTTTTTACAGAGGCTTCGTCGTCGTCTTCGCCGTTTTCGAAGGATATGACATTCAATTCACGGGACAAGGCTTCTCTTTTGTCTTTGCTTAGGGTTAGGTATTTGTATTTTATGTAATCTGCAGTTGGAGGTTCTACCGCTGGTCGCATTATTTGCTCAGAAGATGAATTTAAGTTAAGCTTCTGGCCCAGTGCCGCCGACAAAAACCCGTTTATGCTCATGATTAATCTTTGTTCTCCGCGAAGTGCCGTAGCACATATATCTAGTTTGTACCTGTTGTTTCTCCAGTAGCATGTGGGTTGAGCACGTCCTTTTTGTCGCGGGTTACGCCACGCACTTCAGCCTGAAGCTCGGGCCGCCCGTGCTGCGCGAATTTAACACCGGGACGGTTGTAAAGGTGTTCTCTGCCTCCCCCGGCCCTGTGGCAGCGGCGCTCACCGATGCGGCCGCGCTGTGGAATCTCTACTACCCCCACTCCTCTTCCGCCGTAAACGTTCACGGCGTCTCCGTCGATGCGTACGACACGGCTAACGAGAACGTGATCGGGACGGCTGGCTGCAACGCCGACTACTGCCGGCTAACCGTAAAATCGTCTTTGACCGCCCAGCAGATGTTTGACGTGTTTGTGCACGAAATCGGGCATGCCATCATCCCGCGATCTGCCGAGACGGCCACCGGCCGGATCATCGACCCCGAGTCTGGGCACTGGGCCCCCTACGAGACTGACGAGATCTTCAGCCCCTACATCACCAGCACCCCCTTCATGGCTTTGTACACGGCGCAAGCGGTCAACCCCCACTCTATTGCCTGCACCATCACCTCCAATTGCCGGCGCGCCGGCGACGAGTGCCGCAGCCTTCCCGGCAACTACCGAAACGTCCCCGGCTGGTGCGTGCCGCGCGCTGCCGCTCACAATTACGACCCCCCCGGCGCACTGCCATCTCGGTCATCGTCTGCCCCCCTGTTCCCCCCCCTCCTTCTCTTTTTTTTACTTTTGATGTATTAAACCGCGTATTTGTGCAGTGTGTTCGACGGCGGTGCGTTCCCTTCTAAAAACTCGGTGACCTCCTTTGCCACTTTGGCCTCTTTGCACGCTTCCAGCCACTCCATCACCCCGTTTCCCACCCCCCTTCCGTTTGCCACGTGGATCACCCCCTTGTACACGTAGCCGTACGCGTCCGTCAACAGCCCTGGCACTGGGTAATCGCAAAACACAAACGGTTTTGGAACATCGAACGTATTGATTGCCACGTCTCTGTTGTACGACAGCGTCAGCGCCACCTCCCCGCACACCTCCGCCAGCAGCGTGACCATGACGACGAACATGACGACGTCGTCTTCTTCTGGATTTTTCCCCCTGATAAACTGGACCGGCTGCCCGTCCAAGTAAGTTCGTCCAAACTTGTTCGAGTGCACGCCCAGGACCTGCGACAGCGCCTCGTATGCCCCCTCCGTTTCGAGCTGGATCCCCCACGACGGCAAGTGCATTCTGAGCAGGACGTGCAAGTACCAATCCGACGTGATCGGGAACGTGCACTCGTCGGCGTACACGACCATGATGGCGTGGACCACCCCCATTGTAGTTTCGCGTGCCCTGTTGCTAGTCACCCGTTGTATTGTTTTTTTTTTCGCGATTGTCAAGAGCGCCATGTGGTACAGCACCAGCGATGCCCCCCGCTTGCTCTTTTCGTGGCAGTGCGCCAACAACGGCGCGGCGTCCTCCGCAGCCGCCGGCGACCTGTCCAGCATTACAAACGGCGGCAGCCCATCCACGAGCGCCGGGTTTGCGTACATTTTCTGCAGCGTGTGCATCAATTCTTCGATGTACACCTGATTTGTAATACGGCATTGTGCAATGCGACGCAAGATTTCTTTCACAATTGAGACTCGGTCCTTCATTTCCACCTCCGTCTCTGCGATTGCGTACAGCCAAGCGCACACTTCCGGTGGGATAATGTCGACGTCGATCGGCGGCTGCTTCTGCCCCCCCTCCTCGTCTGCTCTTGCCTCCGACATCCCGCACGCACGGCTGTGCACCTCTTGCGGCCGTCTTCGCTGCAGCAAATGCAAAACGGTGCGTTGCTGCTCTTCGCCCTTTTTGATTTCGGCCGAAGCGCTCTTCTTCCAGACGTTAGGGGTTTCTCTTCTTTCGTGCCCCCGCGGTTGTGTCGGCGCCCCCCTCCACGGTGCTGACGCGTGCCCCCGGCCAGTCGCGACCGACGTGGTTCCGCTTGGCACAACCCTTGCAAAGTTCCGGCCCGGCAAAAACATTAAAATAGTGCAGCCGACGCTTTCGGCTGCCTTTGTGGTCGACCTGTCGTCCGTGGAGTACGGCGTTACGATCAAGGACACGGTCCTCGTTGGCCCGTGCCTTCCTGGCCGGTGCATCGCGAGCCTGTGCACCTCTGCAGACACCAAAGCCCGCGTTGTTGCATCCGTCCCGGTGACAACGAGCGGCCGGACCTGGGTGCCCACGCAGCCGTTCCTAAACCTTTCGTGCGCGCAGTGGGCGCTGATTTCCATCTCCTCGTGCGCGTGGGACCGGATCATCGGGCGGAACCAGCTGCCTGCAAACGCAACCTACACGTACTACCCTCACACGCGGATCGGCATAGGTACCAAAACGCTGCGGCTCGTGCAGCCCCCCCCCGCCACCATTCCGAGTCCGTCCCGGCACATCCGGTGCGCCTACTGCCGCACCCGGCACGCGACCCTGAAATCTTTTGCGGCGTTGTGCGCGCCCGATTACGCTGCGCAATAAACTTATTCTTCGTTTTATTTTTAGTAAATCGCAACGACGTACGAAACGCGGCGCATACGTATAATTCCTCACTTTATCATGTCTAGCTTCTCAGAGCACGCGATGGAACTCATTGCGCACGCCGACATCGGCGTTACCGCTGTAACGCTCCCGCTTGACGCCGACTCGTGGAAGTGCAACAATGACGTCTACCGGTGGGCCACGTCGACCGTGTACTGGCAGCTGCGGGCTGCCAACAACGATGTGTGCGCCCGCCGATGGATGTCTGGGTACGTATCGTTTGTGTCTGGGATGCCCCAGGTTCCGTGGTCGAGATCCATGGCCGTTGACGTGAAGCAGCCGTCCTTCACGTATATGAACCCAGCGCCGCCGGCAAAACAAACAACAGCCGTAACTGACGCGTTGCAATGGCAATAGCCGGTGTCTTGCTGCTCACGGCGTCGGCGACGTACGCGGTACTGAAATGGCGAGTTATAGTCCCAAAAATGTCAAAGACACTAGGGGACGTCGGGCAGCTCGGCGTTCCTTTCAGCTTTGAAGGCACGTCGGCGATGCTCAAAATCATAGCCCTTCCGTACATATCTGCTCTTCTTGGCGCCGCCACCGCTCTTTGGTCGATAACGTTAGACGAATCGTTCGAAGGTACACCCAGCGCTACCCTAGTGTGTTCGCACGTTGCGCTGTTCTGCGCTGTTGCATCGTTTGCGTTCCCGCGGCACCGTCATTGGAGCACGTCTACAACAATAATTACGTCTGCCGTTGCAGCGTACAATACACGGCAAACTACGAAAAACACCCTCGCCGGATGGATTGTTTTACTTGTCTTTAATATAATAAGTTGCATTACAAACATTTTTCATACTTAATAAAACAAAGCCAACGCGTTGCCCTCCTTCCACCCGAATTCGACCGCGTACTCCCTTATGGCGGCCCGCGCGTCGTAAAATTCGCGCGTTTTTGCGCAAGCGTCGTAAAGACACACGTACCTTTTCACGAGTGCGTGCTCTCTTTGGCACCAACGGTACCACGACGCCTCAATGTAAAGCGATCTGTTGTACAGTTCGGCCAAGACGTCGGGTTCCGCCTCTGCGCCCCGTGCCAGCAAGTGTGCGACCATGGCGTCTTTTGACAGCAAGCTGCCTATCCTGCGGAGTGTAACGATTGACGCAACCATGTTTGCGCACCGGCAGTGCGGGCATTTCACGCTTGCGAAGTAGTACAGCCTCCACCCGTGGTTTAAGTACTCGAACAAACAATCGGCGTGGAATTTCGCCTTGCAACACCCAAAGTTCACGTCGCCGCCACGTTCTGTGCATATTACGCACATCTCACCGAAAAACAAATGGAATACCATTAAAACCCCCTCGACAATAAAACCAAATTTTAGTGCAATACACTGCTCTGTACTGCATTGTTCGGATATATTGTAAATTAAAGCGCACGCCTAAAACAAAACCCACGCGCTTCTCATGGCTTTAATCGCGCGGCGGAAATGGCAGGCCTGCTTCATGATGAAGATCATTGACGACTGGGACGGGAAGCGGATGACCGCGCGGGCGGTTACCGAGATCGTGCAACCGTTGCAACACCTCTTCATGAACCCGCTTGTCTACTGGATTGCCGCCTTCGACCGCACCAATGTGCCGTACTGCGTTCGGCTGTACCTTGAGTTTGAGTCGCCGCGCGTGCAGCCCGAGTTGCCCTGGGAAAGCCGGCACTGTACAACAACGGTGGCGTCTACGCCTACGGTGGTGCATCTGCTCCGACTTGACGACGTGCTGACGAACGTGCAGAATTCTGGCCCTCTTGCGGCGCTGACCAAGATACCAACGCCACGCGACGCCGACTTGATCGCGCGCGCGGCCATGGCATACATGTGCACGCGCTGCGGCAAGGCGCACCCAACCGACTGTGGCAACCCCGAATGCAGCGCCGCCGCGTGCTTGACGCCGCTTTCGTCGCTGTTTGCGTGCCTGTCGTGCAGCACGGCCTTTTGCTGTCGGCGGTGCACCGACTCACACTATTGCTTGGTCCACGCGGTGGTGTCGTCCATGCCGTTGGGGTCTACAATCGTGGTGCGGCACTCCAGCAAGCCGTTTGCGTCGCCGCCCGACCTCGACGCGCTCTTTTCGGGCTACCGGTTCGGCGGCGAGCTCACCGCCGTTGCACGGGACGTCCGCGTGGCGGCCGACGACGTTGAAGCGTACGCGACCACGCTGTGCGACAACGTCGGCACGTACGCGACCTTCCGGCACACTGGAACACCCGCGTACAGCATCGCGGCACGCGCCTACTACGCTAGCGTCTGTCGGCTTCCGTCGGCAACTGTCGCCGCTGCCAAAATTGCACGCGCCACGGCCGCCCGCGAGACGCACGCCGCATGCCATCTCAAGCAAGAAGCCGGACGCGCGCTGGCGCTAGCGATGACACCACCGTTTGCGCGCACCTGCGAGCTTTCCCACCCGTTAAGCCTCGCCGACGCGTACTACGTGCACGACGCAATGGCCGCGTACGCAGACGACGAGCGCGCGCTGTGCCAAACTGTTGCGGCCATGTTCCCCCCCAAGTTTGCTGCGTTGCTCAACGAAATTTGCACAGTGATGCCGCTGCGGGTTGCCGACACTCCGCCGCCTGCCATCCGGTTAGGCATACACCTTCTGCGACTGTTTGCAATGCCGGAGAACCGGACAAACGAACGGCTTTACGAAATAGGCTGCCACTTAATGCGGCAGCAGTGCACTCTGAAAAACAATTAAACGAAAATATTTTGGCATTTATTAATTCGATAAACAGTTCATTTAATTATCTTTCCGCGTGGGCGACCACTGTACTTTAGAGTACGAGTACCCCGAACTTGCGGCCACAATGACCACCGTGGACGCAACAAGTGGGGCGCATTGGTTCGAAAACCCGGCGCTGACGTAGGTAATAGGGAGTAACAAATTAAACGTTATTGTGCTCAATGCAATAAGCGACCAAGTGTAATACATCGCGCTGGCGACAGTGTACGAATCTTTTTGGAACCATTCTGAGTCACGGCCGATGATAACCGCCGACGTGCAGCCTGTAAAAAAGCCGACTGACCTGCGAAGGGTTTGGCCCATCGGTTTCGGAAAGTGTGTGTGCAAAACCAACATGAGGACCGTTTCAAACAAGCAGCGCGTACGAATGCTGAACACTTTGGCTGTGTTCGTCCGTTTTTTTGTTTTTGCCTTCAGCGCAGCGAACATAAATACGCACGCCAAAAACGTGCCCAAAAGAATAGTAACAAGAGTAAGGCTCAAGCTTACTACGCCGCCGTGCTTGCCTGCCGACTGCGATGCTTCTGCCGGGCAGAACATTTCGCCCGACCGAACCAACGCGAACGTTGATGCGGTTACCACTGTAATCATGACGTCGCAGAGCGTCAGCGTAAGGTTTGTTGTGCTTTCTGTATCCTTTGTGAGCGCAATGTACGCATCTGAGTGCGCGGTCCACACAATCATGATCAAGACAATCGCGAACGTAAAGATGGTGCCCTCCATGTCTGAAGTCCCGGAATCGTTAACGAACAGCACCTGGTGCTCGGGAGACAGCATGTGGATGGACATGTGGTTTGGCACAATGTTAAACTCGTTCGACAACGAAATGCAAATGTCGACGCCGCCCGTTGTGGTTACCAGCTTGGCGCGGGCGCACTTCTCCGGCATTTGCGGCAGCGCCGCGTTGAATTTCGCGACACTGTGCCCAGCACTCCGCTCCACGTCGTACCAACAGCCATCGTCGTCGCACAACGTCGAAGCGTACGTTTTAGAGGCGCAGGCCGACGGTGGCGGCCCGGTGTACAGCTCGTGGTTGCAGAGCGTTACGCCATTCTGGGACAAGGACGGCAAAGACACGACGTTCTCGACTGCGCCGACGGTGTCGAACGCCGCATTGAATTTGGCCGACGGGAATACAAGACGGTCGCGTGCTCCAGCCGGGGGCACGTTCTCCCAATAAAAGGACTGCGGGTTTGTCTGCAATGCAACAGAAGTGACCGTTGCGTCGACGGACAGCCGAAACAGCGTAGGTGCACCAGGCTCGCCAAGCCGGACATTAGTTAAGTAGTACTGGTAATAGCCTTCTTTGCTTGTAATAACCTTCACACTTACCGCTGATTGACCAATTGCGGCGACAGCAAGAAAAACAAAGGTCATCGACGGCGGCGGTGCCAAACTTATTGATGCGTGTAATGCACCATCAGCTTATACAACTTTGCGACCACAGCACGGCGTGCAGACTATGACCACCTTGCCGGGGCAGTACACCGGGTGGCACCATTACTGCTATCCAGCTGACAAGTATGTCTGCGTCAGCATTGCCGACGATTGTGCCAACACGCCCGGCTGTCGACCCACCAACTACTACATCTGCAAACCTTGCGCAAACCGACAATGGTTCATGTCTAAAATAACGTCTTTCAACACCGACGACATCGTACGCGCAGAGTCTCAGCGTCGAATTAAAGCGGTTGAACCCCTTAAGGTGCACACCAAAATGCGAGAGGTGCACGAGGAGTTTCGCGCCCGCGGCGGGATTATCCGCATCTTGGGCAACCCCAGCGACCTGCCCTCAGTGCTGTGGACCGACTGCGGGCGATACATCCGAGGTGCACATTATCCTCCGCACATTCGCAGCGACCGCTTGCACGGGGTGGTGGACGTGTGTTGAAAGCAAAGAATGAACATACAGTTATAAAACCTTTTTTACGTTTATTATGTTAAGATTGCAAAACAAAGGACGGCTCAATTAGATGTGCACGCAGGAACTGCCATGTCTCTTCGCGGTTTTTGTATCTGATGCACAACCTCAATATGTCGCAGTATGTTACCAAATCAGTACGCATTGCCGCAATGCATTGCACCAAGTTAGTTTTCTCTGCGCACAAATCAAGGAAGGGTTCAATGCTGGCAAACGCCCAAAAGAGTGTCACTTTGTCATCTTCCGATACAACTCGGTTTTGGTCCAGCCTGCCGTCTGCGTTGGACGACAAATGAAAGACAATTCCGCGAAACCGGAGCAGATCAATATCGGGGAGCATCATGCTATGCTATTGAAAAAAAAATGAAAGAAAGTTAGTGACGCAAAGCAAATTTTATTTTTTCATTAATTACTTTGTAATTCATTATTTTACATATTGGCAAATATAGGTTTTTTTCACTTTTTTTTACATTACACAACACTCTCTCTGCATTATGGCTGCTACACTGGTTCGACAGCACGGGTTCTACGAGACTGCTACGTCTGCGGCTGCGGACGACTCCGTCAGCAACGCTTCAACAATACCCATGGTTTCCGACCTAGATGCAGATTTGAGAACAATGATCGACGTTACGAAGTTGGCAACAACGTACGACCAAGAGTACCGCGGATTGCCGTTGCATGCGAGGACAACGGCTTACTTGGACGCATCCCTTCACCACTTCGGCGATTTGTTCTACACCTTCGCGGGCGATCCGCTAGGTTTTCTTCAGGGCATGCACACGGCAGGCCTCCCCCAAACCGATATAGCACTAATTGCTACCACTTGTTGCAGTGCATTGAAAAAAGGAATGTCAGTTACGATTGAATGGCTGTCGGACGACGGTGCGTCGCAAAGAGCGTATGATTGCATCATTTTGCGCACGCACAATGTCTCTGCATGGGTAGTGCACCCTGCACCGTGGAGCAATGCGACGCGGTGGAATGCGGAGGAGGTAGTCATTTTTGATCCTGTTAGAGATTCGTGGCACATCCCCCAAACATTTTTTGTTAATTTTTAATTGCTTATTTGCATACTTAATTAAAAGAAGAACGTCACATTTAAATACTCCGTTCCCTACGTTCGCGATGTCACAGAAAGCACGCACACCCTCCAGTAGACGCACAACATCAGCGCGATGCCCATGTCATCGTTTTCACCCGAGAGCGTTTTGCCCGACACCTTCCCGTCCGGCTGATCGGCAAATCTCTTCAACTGTGCCCCCAGTTCGTCGACCAGTTCCAGAAAGTTTGCCGGCTTGCCACGTTCTTCGAACGCCGACCTATCTGCGACAATCCCCCGGTCGGCAACTGCAATTTGACCGTTCATTAACGCCAAGTACGTTTGCTGTATCATGCTCATCTTCGTTGCTTGCGTGGTGAGGACCCCAATGTCGTTAGAGATGTACGCGTCGAAGTTCTCTTCGGTAAACGGATTCCACACCGACCCCATCGCGCGCAGCAAGCTGGTTGCGGCAATTTCATTATTGTTTGTCTCTATAATGGGTACAATCTCGGCCCCCTTGTACCGCTCTCGCAGCCGTCCTACGAACTGCCGTATGCACCCGCTTAGCTGCGCCATTTCGCACCGATGGACGTTGACGCTCGCAATTCCGACGATAACGTGCAATCCTGTTCCGGTTACGGTTACAGCTATCAGCCCCAGCTCGCTTTTGCCGTGGGATGCTGGGTCGACTCCCACCCAGATACGCTGCGCGCCGTGCACTTCGACCCTGCGAGCTACCATGGCATTCACCAATGCGCTCGGGAAGTACCGTGCGACATTATTAGTAATAACACCAAACACTTCTTGCGCAAACGTCTCTTTCTTGCTTTTTGGGATCAGCCTCTTCATGGCAGCGAACTGAAGCAAGCTCTTCCACGGCGGGACCAAATACAGCCGATGGCAGCACATCTCCGCCTCCCCTTGGTCTATGCAGTCCTGGCACGCTAGTGAATGGTTAACCAGCAAAAAAAAGCGATCGCCTGCCTTGTTGCGTTCTTTTACTTGTTGTACAAACGTGTGAAAGAAAGATTCAACCTTTGGAGGCGTCGTGATGCATGTAAAAATTCTACATACCAGACGTTAAATAAACGAGTCACACGGCGGTCGGTTAATTGAACTGTTCGTTCATCACAAAACATAATGCATACCAAACCCCGAGACAATCCAATGAAATGACTCACCTTCCTCGCACTTGCAGTAATGGATAGGCCTGATTAAAAAAAAAAAAAAAAAAAAAAAAAAGCTGCAAAAGTGAACGCTAAAAAAATAAAAAAAGGAGAGTTACTAAAAGAAAAAAGACAAAGAAAAACAACACA